>Ga0307380_10007867_pt1 | contig 13751 bp, 16 predicted proteins | sample UN3MG_FD_202239 | JGI IMG/M metagenome (GOLD analysis project Ga0307380, IMG submission 202239) | Soil microbial communities from Risofladan, Vaasa, Finland - UN-3 | ecosystem: Environmental > Terrestrial > Soil > Coastal area > Acid sulfate soil | place: Finland: Risofladan, Vaasa | collected... | reverse complement strand
CTGCACCTCGTTCATTCGGCTGATCCACGTCAAGAGTCTCTTTCCTCCCTGCCGGCTCTCCTGCGCTCAAACCTCTCATCGAGCCTAAGCACGCTCTCTGCGGCGAGAATCAGACCTACCAGCGCCGCAGTGACTGTCCCCAGCAGGTACATGCCGGCTCCAATCGCCAGTCCTATGGACCCCACAGCCCAAAGACCAGCGGCGGTAGTCAACCCCTCTACCCTCTCACCTTCCCTCTTTAGAATCATTCCCGCACCGAGGAACCCTAAGCCCGTCACCACGCCAGCTGCCACCCGCGCCGTGTCACCGCCAGGGAACGCCCTCGCTGAGAGCAACGCAAAGGCCGCGGCACCCAGCGCCACCAGGGCGTGCGTGCGCTCCCCTGCAGCCTGGCCTCGAAACTCCCGCTCCAGTCCAATAAGAAAACCCAGGGCTGCTGCAAGGATCAACCGTCCCACCAATTCCGCGTCTGACAATGGATGCATGCTGCCCCTTTCCTCCACGCGTCCTGTGCCGCCCGTCGGGGTCAGGCTCAGTTCCCTATCCAAAACGGCCCGTGATGTAATCGTCGGTGCGGGAGTCTCTCGGCCTGGTGAAAACCTGCTCTGCGCTGCCGTGCTCCACCAGTTCGCCCATCATCAAGAAAGCAACCCTGTCCCCGATGCGGGAGGCCTGCTGCACGTTGTGGGGCACGATGACGATGCAGTGATCCTTCTTCAGCGTCAGCAGCGCTTCCTCCACCTTCATCATAGAGATGGGGTCCAGCCCCGAGCAAGGCTCGTCTAGCAGGATCACCTCGGGCTCCAGGGCCAGCACTCTGGCCAGACAGACTCTCTGCTGCTGTCCCCCCGACAGCGCCATCGCGGGCTCGTGCAATCGATCCTCGATCTCATCCCAGACTGCCGCCGCCCTTAGGGATCTCTCCACCAGCGAGTCGAGCTCGCCCTTGCTCATGCCGCGCCGGAGCTGAGGGCCGTAGGCCACGTTCTCCCAGATCGACAAGGGCAGGGGTACCGGTACCGCGAAAACGATGCCCACCCGCGTGCGGAACTGGGTCACGCTGACATCTGGATCGTGGATGTCCTTGCCATCCAACAGCACTCTTCCTTCCAGTCGTCCCTCCGTGGCGAGATCGCTGAGTCTATCCAGGATGCGCAGTAACGTGCTCTTGCCCGACATGCCCGGCCCGATGATGGCCAGGATCTCTTTGTCTGCAATCTCCAGGCTCACGTGCTGGAGGGCCGGCTCCTGGCCATAGTAGAAGCTCACATCGTCGAGGACGATCTTGGCGGTTGGAGGCATGATCATCCTCACCACTGGCGACGACGCCGATAGTAGCGGCGGATCAAGGTGGCTAGCAGGTTCATAGTGAGAACAAAGACCATCAGCACAAGGGCCGTGCCGTACTGGATCTGGATGGGCATTCCGGGCACCTGGGTCGATATCACGAACAGATGATATGGCAGAGCCATCGTCTGGTCGAGCGCGGAGTGCGGAAGACGGGGCAGGTAGAAAGCGGCCACAGTGAAAAGGATAGGAGCGGTCTCGCCCGCCGCCCGCTCCAGCCCCAGGATAACGCCGGTGATGATGCCTGGCAGCGCCTGCCTCAACGTTACCTTCCTTATGCCCTGCCAGGTAGTCCCGCCCAAAGAGGCGTTGACGACCCGAAAGCTCTGGGGCACAGACGCCAGCGCCTGCTCTGTGGTGCTGATGATCACGGGCAGGGTCATGATGCCCAGAGTCAGTGAGCCAGCCAGAATGGACATGCCGAACCTGAGGAAAATCACGAACAAGCCAAGGCCGAACAGGCCGTAGACGACGGAAGGCACCCCGGCAAGGTTGATGATGGCCAGCCGTATGGTACGAGTTAACGAGTTGTCTGGCGCATACTCCGACAGGTAGATGCCCGCACCCACACCTAGTGGTATGGAAGTCACAGCCGTGCCGATGGTCAACCATATGGTCCCTACCAGTGCGGGAAGGATGCCGCCCTCACGCATTCCGCTCCTTGGCATGGCTGATATGAATTCCCAGCTTATGGCTCCTATGCCCTGCACTACGATGTAGGCTATAACGAGGACGAGGGGCACCATCACACCCACTGCCGCCGCCGTGATGATGCCGAAGGCAACCTTCTGTGTGGTGTAGCGAGGGACCCTCACGCCAGAAACCTCCGTCCGCCTCCCCGCTTCTCACGAAAGATGGCCAAGGCCGCCGCAAGATTGATCACGAATGTGAGAACGAAAAGCGTCAGTCCCACCACGAACAGCACGTGGTAGTGGGTGCTACCTCGCGCTACCTCTCCCATCTCCGCTGCGATGGTAGCCGTCATGGTACGTACGGGCCGCAGAAAGGCATCCAATCCCAAGGGCATCCTGGCCGCATTCCCTGCCACCATCATCACCGTCATCGTTTCCCCGATGGCACGTCCCACGCCCAGCATGACCGCGGTGATGATGCCCGGTCTAGCTGCCGGCAGAACCACTCGCCAGATGGTCTGCCACTGGGTGGCGCTCAGAGCGTAGGCAGCGTGACGGTAGGAGTCAGGCACCGCATCGAGAGCGTCTTCAGCGATACTGATGATCGTGGGGAGTGCCATGTAGGCCAGGAGCAGCACCCCTGTCAGTGCCGTCAGACCGGTGGGCGCCCCGGAGAACTCACGCACCAGTGGAGAGACAACTAGAATGCCGATGAACCCGATCACAACCGAAGGGATGCCGGCTATGACTTCGATCGCGGGTTTGAGGATCTCTCGCACCCACTCTGGCGCTATCTCCCCGATGAAGATGGCCGTGGCCACGCCAAGGGGCAGAGAGATGGCAATCGCGCCCACCGTCACCAGCAGCGATCCCAGAACCAGGGGCGCGAGACCATAGATCTCGAATGTGGGGTACCACCTCTGCCCCAGGAGGTTCGACAGAGGGACTTCGAGCAGGGCAGGGACACCTTCCCTGACCAGGAACAAGAAGATCAGGAGCACAAGAGCGATGGCCGATACGCCCATGAGGCGGATTAGCTGCTCGATGAAGAACTCGCGCCAGTCCACATCTTTGGGCACTGCTGGGATCTGCACTCGCTACTCCTCGCGTTCGGCCACTTCCATACAACTCGTCAAGAGTCCGACAGCGGAACGAATCCCAGTTCCGCCACTATCTTCTGACCATCATCGCTCATGATCCAGTCCAGATACTCCTTGATTGGCCCCGTCGGTTCCCCACGCGTGTACATGTACAGTGGTCGCGCGATGGGATAGGTGCCGTCCTTTACCGTCTCGATGGTTGGAGCAACGAAGGGACCAGTCTGGTCCACGGCAAGCTTCAACGCCTTCTGGTCGGGGGTGACGTACCCCAGACCGTCGTAGCCGATAGCATTGGGGTTCTGCGATACCTCCAGGCCGATCACCTCGGACGATGGCAGCAGCAACGCCTCTGGGGAGAAAAGATCATGGTTGTCGGGATCGTCGCGCTGCACAACCTTCTCCAAGAAATACACGTAGGTGCCGGAATTGCTCTCCCTCGAAGCCAGTATGACGGGCCTGTTCTCGCCTCCCAGTTCCTGCCAAACAGTTATGCGCCCGGTGAAAAGGTCGGAGATCTGAGGGATCGACAGCTGATCTAAGGGATTGCCTGGGTTCACCACCACGGCGATGGCATCCATGGCCACCACGTGCTCCACTGGCGCAATGCCTTGCTCCTCCGCCTGCTCGAATTCCTCCTCTTTCATCTCTCGCGAAGCATTCGCGATGTCGGTAGACCCGTTGATCAGCGACGCTATGCCAGTTCCGGACCCTCCGCCTGTCACCGAGATGGATACTTCTGGATGGAGTTCGTGATAGGCTTCGGCCCAGGCAAGAGCCAGGTTGACCATGGTGTCGGAGCCCACATTGACGACGGAGAGCTGCGGAGTGATGGGATCTGTGGGGCCTGAACCAGAGCAAGCGCACAAGAGGAAGAGAAGGAGGGAGAACAGCAAAAGGCCAGGTGAGCTAATTGGCGACAGCGAACCTCTCCCAATCCCTTTCACAACCTTCATTATAGCGTCCGCCCCACCTATCGTCAAGCACGCCTCGGCGGATGTGTACGCCTGATCACGAATCCAATGCCAGACAAAGCGATTGCCCAATCACGTATCTCTGTCCTAATGCGCACCCGCGGCACTCACTCTTGCTCGGAGCTCTTCTTGTGTGATAGAATGGCAAACCTGGACACTCATCCGCAGCGCCGGGCACGGGGGATCCACCTTGCACCCGAATAGAATGGAAGTCAGGAACGTCAGCTTCTACTACGGCGAGACCAAGGCTCTCCAAGGCGTCAGCCTGGGCATCAAGGACCGTCAGATCACGGCGCTCATCGGTCCCTCAGGTTGCGGCAAGTCCACTTTCCTGCGCCTGCTCAACCGCATGAACGATCTCATACCTGGGACCAGGCTAGAGGGCAGCGTCCTTCTCGACGGGCAGGACATATACGCTCCCGATGTAGACGTGGTGGCGCTTCGCAAGCGCGTGGGCATGGTCTTCCAGAGACCGAACCCCTTTCCGCAGTCGATCTACGCCAACGTCGCTTTCGGCCCCCAGGTCCTGGGGATGGATGGTGACCTGGACAAAGTGGTAGAAACCAGTTTGAGGGCCGCGGCCCTCTGGGACGAAGTCAAGGACAACCTGAAAGGCTCTGCCATGGACCTGGCGGCGGGTCAGCAACAGCGCCTCTGCATCGCCCGGGTGCTGGCCGTCGAACCGGAAGTGATCCTGCTGGACGAGCCGTGTTCGGCCCTGGATCCCGTGGCAACCCTCGAGATAGAGGAACTGATGCAAGAACTGAAAGAAGAGTATACCTTCGTCATCGTGACCCACAACATGCAGCAGGCAGCCAGGGCTTCGGACTGGACCGGCCTCTTCTGGCTAGGTGAGTTGATCGAATACAACGACACGGCGACGATGTTCACCACACCACAAGATCCCAAGACCGAGGCCTACCTCACCGGCCGGGTAGGCTAGACCGGTCGGGGGGAGGAAACGCTGTGGAAAGAAGACCACCAACCATGCCCCTGATGCCCGTTGTTACGCTGCTGGTTGTTGTGGTTCTCCTGGCGACGGTGGGATGGCTTGCCTACTGGGGCTACGTCAACCAGCACCTCTGGGGCATGGCCCTCATCCCTGGACTGGGGAAGCCACAGTAGGAGTTGAATCTACAGGATCGGCGTACCGCTACGCACGCGCCTGACCTCGTCCGGAGATGACGTGACCAGCTGGAACAGAGTTGATCAAACTGCCGATAGGCGCCGGCTTAGAGGTAGGAAAAGAGGGCGTGAGTAGGGGTATTCTTCGGCAAAGAGGCATTTGACGAAGAACGGCCATTGGCGGAAGGAGGTGCGAAGACGAGTTGACCCACTTGCAGAGTGAGCGCGAAGCGGGTAACCCGGGGGGTCTAGATACAAACAGAGGGCCTGGTTATCCTTGGCCGAGAGCCTTGACCTCTTGTGCAGACAACATAGCCCTATGCGCAATGGGCAGGAACTGGCCCATCAGCCGTAGATGCTCGGCGTAGAAAGCATCTACATCAAGATCCTCATCCGGTCCATACTTCTGTTTCTTCTTCATTTTCTTCACGAGCAATTGCTGACAGACAGCGGCAGCTATTATCTCCGCTAGAAGTACCCGAAAGTGTGGCTCGTCCTTGCCGGGATAACCGTCTCGGCGCGAGCCCAGGTATCTACTGACAGACTCATGGCGTACGGCAATCTTCAAGAGATAGCCATCAGGTGGGTCCCAGACGGCCCTCTGCCAGCCAAAATCTTCATTGGCAAGCTCGAACTCGAGTGGGGGACCAGCCGATCTCGTTTGTACAACACGTACCGGGACAGCAGTCCTGGCGGAGCCAAGGGTGGCGTGTAGTATGCCCCGCGCGTCAAGCTGGCGTCCCTCTACTTGGGTGACCGCAACTGCGTATTTCCCGTTGCCTGAAGCCTTGAAGCCAACCTTGTGGTGCTTGACCACAATGTGTTGATTGGTGCTAGTGATATGGACAGTCGTGCCCTCCTTCTTCAGCAAGCTGGTGGGTGCCAGCACGCGGATCTGCTTGGTCTTACCACGAACTATGTCATATCTCTCTCGCTCGAATGCAAGGGCTTGAGGCGTCGGTATCTCCATTTCTTGTTCGGCAACGCGTATGTCGGCCACTGCTTGAGAGCCATCCCTTCGTGCAACTATCACGCCGCTACCTTCGTCGGCTATGGCCTTGATCTTGAAGGTTCCTCGCAGGGAGTCCTCGATTTGATCGTCAGGCTCAAGGGGGACGTGAGTCGCCAACACTCTAATACCCGTCGCCCCTGGTTGTAGTGAAAGTGTAACTCTCTGGTCTGCCGATAGATCCCTCCTTGAGAGAACGCTGAGCGTCTTTGTGTCTCCTGGGGATATCCTGCAACCGGCTGGAATGATAGCCAAGTCGGGTATGAGGCCGTCAGGCCCCACCACCTCGGCCAAGTCGAACTCCTCGTCAAACTCCTTCATCTTCTCGAGCATGAACTTCCGCGCAGCATTAGCCAGCTTGGTCAAACGTTCGCGGGTTTCTTTGCTCTCTATCCGCTTGTGCCTCTCCTCGTCGGCCTCCTTCTCCTGCTCGACTAAGAGCTCAAGCAACTCCTGAGTGGCGCGAAAGAGGGCTTTTGTGAACGGATGCTCATTGTCCAATCCATCGCGATGTCTGCTGATAAGCCTGGTAGGATTCGTGTCCGGATGGGACTCACGCTCTGTGAAACGATGGTCGTACTCATTCACCAGAGTGTCGATGTAGGGACACTCCAGCCTTCCGAAGAACCACTCTGCATAGGGATCAGACTCTAGACCAAATAGGGTGATTTCATGTATCGCTCGCCTACTCTTCACCACGATTCCATTCTCACGAAAGGAATCTCTCTTGTTCTCGTCGAATCGCGTCGGGTGTTGCCAGATTTGGAGACGTGCTGTGGCATCGGGATACTTAGGAATCACTATTTCCTCGTCAATTCTCAGTTCTCCCTCAGGACGACTGTACAGCAGCCTATCGCCCTTGTGGTCCTTGTTTTTGAGATCGAAGAGGATAAGCCTTCGATTCCGGTCCGACATTATGTCACGGAGGCTGCAATAGAGAGGAAGCTTCTCGCAGAGCTTCTTGTGTTGAGGATAGCGATAGTTCTTATCGACGTCCACAGTCACCACTGTCCCGTTGCCACGTGGGATACGAAGCGGGCGCCGAACCTGTGGAGTGGCCTTTTCGGATTCATAGAGCACGTAATCACCGTTCGGCTCTAATAGGAGTCGGGAGTGACGCCCGTCCTTTATCGAGTCCCATGTGACTGGGCCAAAAGCTGCCACATCCCTACCGCCCCTGCCCAGCAAGCCCCGGACATTTGCGCCCGAGTCAAACTCGCTAGTCTGCCCCCCTATGGGAGTGAGCTTCTCTTTCATTTCCTTGTCCGACATACCTTCGGCCCGATCTCGCACGATAAGCGTCCAATTGCTGTGCTGACGGCGCTCAATCTCAATACGAATGCGCCCGTTCATACGTCGGCCCTCGCGGCTTTCCAGCCGCGCATAGCTGTCGTCTGAATTGGTTATCAGCTCCACCAACGCACGGTATATGTCGGAGCGCATTGCCTCTTGAGCATCTTGGGAGAATCCACGTTTAGTAAGCCAGACTGTTCCCGATTCTTTGATCTTCATTTCACCCTCCGTCCCTCTGTTGGCTCTATCGCTTGGTCTCGACCAACTCTGCAAATCGTTCTTCACAGGCAGCCAAGAAATCAAGGATTGTACCCTTTTCTGCGTTATGGGCCCGTGTTCTAGCCCTCTCGATGCGATCCTTGATGACCTCAGGCCCGCTGTCCAGAGTACACTTGAGAAAGTCGGTGAATTCGTAGGATTTGATGCGGTCGCATGACTTCTCGGAAACATAGCGCTGGTATGCCGGGTGTGCCTCCAACTCCCGGAAGTATGCGTGCACCTTCTGGCGGTCGGACACCTCTTGAACCTGCCCGCCAGCGAGCTTTTCAAGCTCTGGCAGAAGGGTCCGCATGCGATCGATTCCCGCGGGTGTGAGCACCCATCCCTTCGGATGACTGCCACTCACCAACGCCCCGTTCTCGGGCTTTTGCGCGTCAAAGAGTCCTGACCTTGCTGGCTCCCTTGCGGGATACTCTGGATAGAGCGTCCAAGAGAATCTATCCGGTGCTAGTTGATAGCACTCATGAGCTACCTTCTCCGTGTGGACCCTTCGCTCAGCACCTCCCACTCTATATAGAGCATACACAGCGATCTCTACGTTAGTCAGTTCGGTCCTTGTCATTTACAGGTCCTCACCAACAGACTCCGCGTCTGCTCCCTACGCGTCTACGTGCGATTACTGAGCCAACTCATCGCCCGATCCGTCGCGTGGTATTCCACTTGGAGACCATCTCTGGTCTTCTTGATAAGATCCAAATCATACATGCGCGCCATCGCGCCTGCTCGCTGGGTATTCACTACCTTGTCGGTCCACGGCAATTCGACTCTATCCTTGATGTGCCGGTTCAGTTCTTCCCGCCGGTTGACTCCATCGGCAAGGAGGCTCAGAATCAAGGTAAATGCGTACACCTCCCCCGGCACCCTGGCTCGTATGTGGTCCAGATAGATCTCAATCTCTTGCTCACTAAGGGGCGATGACAGGTCGTCGTTATCCAAAACCGGGTTGGGTAAGCGAGCGAACTGCAAACCTGCCTCGGTGAGGCCTACGCTCAACTGTGTTCCTTCTATCTGGGCACTGCCGAACTGCAATTCGAAGAGCGCTCCGAACAGAGCGTCATCCTTCTTGCGCTGAGAGCCCACGAAATGACTCGCATACCGGTTGAGGCTCGTCCTTTCCTTTTCACCCTTTCCGATAGGGAAGCCAGCACTCAGCCTCTCACCCCAACGTCGCATGTACTTCGCGTCGTTCCTGGCCAACCAGAGCCCGAGAATCCGTGCCTTATGTGCTGCCTCGTCTTTGAAGCCATCCAGCGGAATCACCGGCTCTATGTTGCTCACCTGGCGTGCAAGAAGCCTCACGGCGAGCTTGACAGGCAGAAGCTTGTTAATCTGACCCCAAGGCCACTGCTGCTCTGGCCTTTCTCCCGGACGCGAGAGATAGGGTAGCGTGGGGACTCCCTCTGACGGGAACTCGAAGGCCAGCTGCAGAGGCATGGAGGCGCTTGAGGCCGCTTCTATCTCTTCTTGCGGCTCCGTCGCGAGTAGCGTCTCTGGTCCAGAGCCTACTTCCTCGAGCGTAAGCTGATTTTCGATACTCGCCGCGACAAATGAAGAAAGGTCCCGGTACTTCTCTGTGCTAATGAGTTTTCTTGCCCTGTCGATTAGATACTCAGGCAGGTCGACTACTATTCTCATATAAACCTCCCCATATGCTCAACTACTATCACTATTATAAGCTATTTTCGAATATTTGTCAAGCCTATAGTAAACACTTTAAGGTCTCGCCGGTATTTCCAGAGGTCATTGTACATGCGTGAGGTATATGATAGTTTTTGGCCCAGCGGTGTTCAAGAGGGGGTGGGTGGGATCCGCCACCAGTCGCCAACCAGTCCAAGAGCTAGTAGGCTAAAGACGGAAAGCTAACCCATAACTGCTTGGATCTCACGGACTTGAGTCTCGAGAAGACCCAGCCTTTCGTCAATCTCGTCTATTCTCCTTCGGTTCTCCATCAGGTCTTTGTCCAAGTAGTCAAATAGCTGATCGAATCTGGTCTGTAAGCGCTTCTCGGCTGCATCCAAGTCTTTCTTGGTGGCTATGCCCTTGAGCTTTTCGTCCAAGAGCTTTGTAAGTTCTTGTTTGGTCATGTGATTTGTAAACTACCATATCGTAGTAGTTCCTGTAAAGCCCCTTTCTCACCTCCTTTCTTGAGTTGGCAACTGTTTCAACTCTGCCTGGCTTGGCATTATGTGTCCATAGTGACCCCGCCGCCGGGGCCAGTCAAGGGCCCCGATTTGTCGGAGGTCACTTGACCTTTGATGGGTGGAGGCTGGGTGTACAATCCCGGGATGCCAAGGTAGGGCGTTGACAGGTGGCGGGGGTAACAAAAACTAGTCCACTGGACCTATAATCACACAGAATACTCACAAGGCCCAGGACGGCGGTTGCAGAGGCTGTAGAGGGCTTCCAGCCAGACTCTGCGAGGTGTTCTACGGCAGACTCACAAGACAAGCGGAGGTGACGCATAAAGAAGGCTAGAGTGCCGTTCCTATGCACCGGCAACACCGCCCGCAGTCAGATGGCGGACGCTTTTCTCAGGCGAGTACGCAGACGATCGCTTCGGGGCTTGCGGCGCCGGGCTGGGGCCCGGAGAGATCCATCCCTACGTCTGCTTTGTGATGGAAAAAACCGGCATCGACCTCACCGGGCAGCGCTCCAAACACGCGGATCAGTTACATGGGGAAGCTGCACTTCCGCTACACCATCGCCGTCTGCTCCGATGCCGAAGAGAGGTGTCCCAGCGTGTTCCCTGGTATGGGTCAGAGACTTCACTGGGCCTTCGAGGACCCGGCGGCCTTCGAAGGATCGGAGGAGGAGAGACGGGAGGAGTTCAGAGAGGTGCGCAACTAGATCGACAATCGCATCAAGCAGTGGCTGGCGGAAGTTGGGAGTTGCATGGCAGGCGCGCTGTGGTTTGCCGTCCTCGTCAGACCGGCTTGCGCGTGAAGAGTGTGAATAGACGCTATACCTTCAGTTCCATAGCTATGTTGTTCTCCACCCAAGCCACGCCTTTGGCCGTCAGATACACATCGTCTCCCTTCAGGTGAGCGATGCCCGCCTTAGCCTGCTGATGCAGCAATGCCCTGAACTGCGTGACGTTCTGGTAGCCCACTGCTGCCTTAAGAGCCTTGATACCCATGGGCTCAGGAAAGGCATGATACAGCCCCACCAGTGCCCTTTCCTTGGCACTGAGATCAGTGGCCACGACTACCAAATCGCCGCCAACGTTTTCGACCAGTGGCTGCCGCCGTACGCTTAGCCGATCAATGAGGGTCTGTGCGTCCTCGGCGGAGAGCTTGCCTGCCTCCCGCACGATCTCGGCAAGTGTCCAAGCCGCAAGCCTCATGACCAGTTGTGCATCCATCTGCTTCACGTCAATGTCGATTCCCAAGTGACCCACATCGCGTTTGTTGCGAATGTCCATCAGAATCTCGCTGCACCGTGCAACATGGAACCTCAGACCGTCTGGGAGAGAAGAATCGTCGGCCACCATCTTGAGGATTTCTTGTCTGTTCAGTTGCTTGCCGATGGGAGTATACTGACCCCCGCGCACGCGCCATTCCAGGAACCGAAGAACTGCTTCGGCGAACCTGCCTCCGTTCAGCTCCGCTGGAGCCCAATCCCTACGGGCAAAGCGCGAGCTCAGCTGTGTGAACTCTGTCTCCAGCGCATCAACGATGTCCGTAGGAATGTGGGGCAGAATGCTCCCAAGGAAACCGGGTGGGCTCATTCTTCACCCCCTTCTTGAAGCCCATCGAAGACCTCAAGAGCATTCTCCGTGGCCACATAGGCGTACCCCGATCCTTCCTGCCTCTTTTGTCGGTTCAGATACCTCGGCGTCTGCCCTCGGAGCGTTCTACTCGTGTGCTGCAAGCTTTCTGGAGTGACCCCAAGGTGCACCAGAATGGCTTCGCGCACGGTCGCTGACGTGGCCTCAAGGCCGTCCTGGCAGAGCGTTATCACGGCCCAGACAGTCTGTTGATCGCGCGTCCCCTTATCTGCGACAACGAAATCATCAGGTAGGTCGCCCGCCAGCGCTCCCCACCCAGCGTCGTCCGCTGGCGGGGATGGACCACCCATCGGATGTGCACCTGGGTCGGGGTCCGCAGAGACTGCTGCTGACCCGAGAGCGTGGCGCACGAGTTCTGCGAAAGCTGCCACTTGATACTTCTCGGGTAGCTCCTCCGCTATGTCAACTGCCTGCTTGATGATTGATTCGGGATTGTGTATCATTTCGCTCCTTTCTCCAGCTCTTCAATCGCTGGAAGAACCTGCGCAGGTGCAACGTAGTACTCGCTTGATTCGGTAATCGAAGCGAGACGATGATCCAACAACTCGCGCAGCTTAGGATTGACGGTCCCGGGCGGCATGGCCGCCTCGCGTGATATGTCCTTCGGAGCTACTGCCTCAGTGTCGGCTTTGCCGAGCAGCACAGCAGCTTTCCTGCCCAGCAGGTAAGCGAGCAACTTGCCCCGCGCGTTCAGCCGGCCAAATCCGGGTTTGAGAACCACCCGGCCAGAATCGACATCTATGCCGAGAATGTCGCTCAGTGCGCTGGACAGTCTTGCCCGATCCACCTCGGCCGCGTCGAGCAGTAGGTCGGTGAGAGGATCTTGATTCATGACCACTCCTTCTACATTCTTTGGTTATGGTTGTATCCTTCTATTATTATAACCGAATAACTTCACGCTGTCAAGGTGGGTCTTCAGCATACGTGTGACGACATGACGGATCCACGTCGATCAGCGGACGGGATTGCCGTGATGTCGTTCAGAGGGGAATCCAAACCCTTGACAACCGAAAGGAGCACTGCACATGCCAGCCGTCGTAACACTCATCCTTTTCGTGGTCATCGCCGGAGCGGCCACCATCATCGTGGCCTGGGCACTGCTCACCGCGCTACTTCCCAGGATGAATAGGTGGGGCGCCACCGACGCTGAGGTGGTCCGATCCCTGCCAGGGGATGACCTCGTTGTTCAGCCGAGGATCCAGACCAACAGGGCCATCACCCTCAATGCCTCGCCCGCTGAGGTGTGGCCCTGGTTAGCCCAGATCGGATACAAGCGGGCCGGCTGGTATAGCTACGACTTCATACATCGTATGCTGCGCGTCGCCGGTTCCGTGGACGACCCTCGCGCCTCCGCGAGCAGGATCATCCCCGAGCTACAAGACCTGAAAGTCGGCGACAGCATCAAGATCGCTCCCCAGCTGGTATTCGAAGTCGTCGCCATCGAACCACAGCGCATGATCATGCTGTACGCTGGGGTGGATACCAGCACCGGAGAGAAGCTGGAGCCAAGCAAATCCATGCCCGAGCAGTATCTCAAGACGAGCTGGGTATGGTTGCTGGAAGAGGTGGACAGCAGCTCCAGCCGCCTCCTTGTCAGATGGCCGGATGAGGAGGAAGAGGAAGTCAAGGTGGCGTGGGTAGTGAAGATGCAGGCCGAGCACGTGCCTGGACATCTGGATGATATTCGGAGGGCGCGGCAGGTTCACGGTGTTTGAGGTTTTCCAGAGCAGAGAGCAGGGCGGGCTAACCAACGCATGCAGCCGACCGCCTGATCGAGAATTTTATTTCTGCCGGTCTTGTTTTTGACTCGTGTTTCTAATTGACGGACACATTGTCTCACCCGGCGGCGGCTGATGCGCGAATCGTTGGGCGAGTTGATGGGTGACCCTGACCCTGAAAAATCCAAACGAGTGACAGACACCATGCTCAAGATGCAAAAGATCATCGTCGCCGACCCGCAGAAGGCATACGACGGCTAATTCGGACAGTTTCTGCCTTCACTGCTTAGAATAAATGTTCTAGAATATAGCAACCACCCAAGATAGGTGGTTGAAAACTTGGCTTCAACGACAATCAATCACCATAAGGAGGTTTCTATGAGCCCAAAGAAGGAAACGCAAAAGTCCGCCAAGAGCACCACCGCGATCAACAAGAAATCCAAGGGATTCACGGACGAGGAACGAGCCGCGATGAAGGAGCGCAGCCAAG
>Ga0307380_10007866_pt1 | contig 13755 bp, 14 predicted proteins | sample UN3MG_FD_202239 | JGI IMG/M metagenome (GOLD analysis project Ga0307380, IMG submission 202239) | Soil microbial communities from Risofladan, Vaasa, Finland - UN-3 | ecosystem: Environmental > Terrestrial > Soil > Coastal area > Acid sulfate soil | place: Finland: Risofladan, Vaasa | collected... | reverse complement strand
CGTCAACAGAACGCAAAGTCAAATCCATTTAAGTAAACATAGAAAGCCAAGAAAGTTACGGGTTTTGCACAAAGTTATGTTTGACTGTTTTTGTGCCAGCATGCCGCGCAAAGCGGCCGGTAGTCCTCTTCATCTCCGATCAGATTGCCATCGCTATCCGGCTCAGCGTCCGATATCTTCTGACTGTACCAGGCCTTCATCGAACCGCAGAGACTGCACACAGACCAGGTCTGGTGCACTTCGAAGGTGTGCAGCAGATCCCTGATGTGAGGCCACGGGTTTCCAGTAAAGTCCTGATTGAGAGTGGCCACAAAGACGTGTATGGCTCGTTCGTAGAGCTCATCGCAAAGTTCGCCCAGGGCTGGGAAAAACTGCGCCTCCTCCAGCAGTACCACCTCAAGCTGCATTCGATCCACTGCATCAATAACATCGCTGACTGAGCTGAAGCGAATACAGGAGGAAGTTTGCCCGTCATGTGAACTGACTAGCTCATTGTCGCGCGTGTTTTTTGCCGGATTGAATATTTCTGCCCTAATGCCGGCCCGTGTAAACTGCCTTTTGATGTTCTGCAGCTCTGTGGTTTTGCCAGAAAACATAGGTCCCCAAAACATAACTCGCTGGATCTCCAGGATGGCACGGGTGTTGTGACATCTGTATATTGACATTGTTGGGCCGCTTTTCGAATTTCAGATCGTCATGAAATGGTCTTTTTGTCCGCGGTGATCCAAAAGCGGCTACAAAAAAACAAAGTCAGAATTCAAAAAAAGCAAATAGGCAAATTGTCGCGCACTAAAAAACATGTTAGACTTCCTTGTTGTACTTGGATTTTTTCTCATGCCTGGATTTTTTCGCATGCTTAACGGTGTCAGTGAGGACGCAAAGTTTCGAGACAGAATCAGTCTTCCCGATGGATTCCTCGTCACACGCAAAAGCGAAATGATACACACAGTTCGTACGCCTAGAGGTACAACTCTCGCGGAGCTCGGTCCAGACGAAGATCTTATCCTGGAGAATGGATACAAAATTGCCGTCATGGGAGACGGTACCCGCAGAATTTATCCTCCGGTGCCCAAAGCGGACCAATTGTCGTCGATTATAAACTAAAAAATATTCAGTACTTTCTATCGCGAAATGGAAGAGACCTCTTTCGCCCGTCTGCCCCTCACTTTCTATGTAGAACTTCTCCGTCATCTAGGCAGATTTGAGTGCTTGTCTTTGTTCGCCGTAGCTGTCAGAAGCGAGAATTGCAAAACATTACTTGAAGTTTACAAGCACTGTCACTTTGATCAAGAGAAAGAAGCGGACACAGAGGTAGAATCTTCAGTGTTCGACGAGATTGAGTATGGTGCGAACCCGAATGCCTTAAATATTCCCCTCGTCATGGAAGTGAAAATTTCCTCCTTTGTCTGCGACAGGACGAAAAAACTCTTCCGGCCAAGGAACGTCTGCGCCAGACGGAAAGCGCACAACGGAAATGCGGATGCTGCTGTACCAGAGTGTGATGGCCTGATGCGTCACTCTCTGGCTCTGGAACAAATCATAGATCCGTCAAGTCAGCATTTCTACTGCTTCTCCTGCCTTAAGAGAGTGAAACGGCGTCCGGTTTTCCTCGAAAAATATATTGGCCAATGCATGCTCTATTGCCACGTTTGTCTGACCCTCGATTTTATGATAACCGAGAGAGCTCTCGAGGAGGACCACGGGGTACCACGCAGCATGCAAAGAGATCGCCTCAGGTTGCATACTTTCGATCTTTACGTTGAACATGACATGCAACAGTTGATTCTACTGAGACAACTTCAGCTCGATTCGCAAAACGGTCCAATCATAGCCTTCCAGCGTCGCAGGAATGGCTCCACACCGCACATCTATTACTGGAAAGGGGACATTAAGCGCATCAAAGCCATGTTTGACGAGAGAGCAATCGTTAGCAAAGACACACAAAACAAACGCATTCGAAAGGAAGCTGATGTGAAACGCAAGATAGACGAGCTCTCCTTTGTGCTAGCGGAGCACGGCTATGTCATCAAACGTCTTACTCTAGAAGAAGCACCCGCAAAGCGCGTCAAAGAAATACCACCATCGACATCATAGCAAAGCAGATAACCACGCAGTTTCCACACATTCAACCCAACTATGCCTCCCCGGATTATGTGACACAAACCGATATCCAAACCCGAGGCACTCGCACATAGTCCTCTCCAAGAGATTTACCTTTGCATAAATAAAACCAGTCTTGCCCTGACATTAGTGTCTGCATAAGAACGGAGTTTTATATATATCTTTTCTGCCAGTCTGCAACAATGGGTTGCACAAGTTCAAAATACAACATTGACAGCAGTGTCCTACCGAGACCTACAGGCTATGATATGAGTAGGCTCAGCACGGGCGATTTGGTTTTCTTTGCCCAGACCAATACCGTCGCACAGAGTCTGATTCACGTGGCAACCAGGAGCAAGTGGACCCACGTTGGTCTGATTATCGATCTGCCAACACTCTACCCGAAGCACTCGCCTATGCTCTTCGAAAGCTGCAACAACTATGAAGACGATCTGACTGATGTACTTACCGGAGAGACGCTCAAGTCTGGTGTGCGTCTTGTCAGCCTGAGAGATCGATTACAACTAGTACGAGATAGAGAAATCGCCGTCCGGGAACTTGTAATCGATGAATCGTTCGACTTGGAAAATACCGATGCGATTGCAATCTTCGGTGTGGTAGCATCTTTCTGCAGGAAGCCCTACGAAAAGAGCAAACTCCAGCTTAGCTTAAGCGCGTCTCCCTTCAACCAGCGCCAAGATGAAAGCTCTCTCTTCTGCAGTGAGTTGGTGGCCGCAACACTCCAGCGGCTTAGTCTGATGAGCAGCAGAAAGTCTTCGAACAGCTACACCCCTAAATCATTTACGAAAAAGAGCTTCGGAATGCTCTGTGGCAAACACCAGCCCTTGACCTACATCCAATCCCACTAAGCGGACAGTCCAGAGAAGACGCCATTGCTGACTACGTGCCTTCTGAATCTTTTTTCTGTAAAAAAAGCACCAAATAAACAAAAAGAACACACTTTCCTAGTTTTGATTTTCAGAAAAAGAACAACATGTCTCGCGCGTCGGCCCTTTTTACGTATCCGAATTCGGATACATTGTGTTCCGATTCTGGCTACCTGAAAAAAATTCTTAAAAGGTAGTAGATTAATTATTATAACATTTTAGGTTCCATTATAGATGTTAGCCAAATAGATCTTAAAAACGAACGCAAAAACTAGTATATAGGGGTGTACCCGCTATCGCCAAATATACCATTTTTTTTCGTATATAAGGATTTTTTTTGGACGAACAGAACCATAATTCGGGGTACACTCGAGACTTTTTTTCAAAAACATGGCCTTTCGTGCAACTTTATTTTCGTGGATATCACATTTCCATAGTATATAAGCCCATATTACAGCTAAAAGGCAAAATTTTTAATTATAAGATTTCTTCTACTTCTATATTTCTTATATAGTAATTACAACTATATAGCACCAAACTTCACACGGACTAAATCATGTCTTAAACCCGCATAACAGCCCAAATTCTCAGAGAATGTTTTTTAAGAAACCCTTATACTTCTGGATTTTATACTTCTGAAATTGCACCTCTTATAAACATGTCTTATAAAGTAGTCATAAACCACTCTTAAATTAAATGTTACTATATAAGACCGTATTATCTTCCTATATAATTTTATTTTTAAGTTTTTTAACCTTCTATTTTTCACGACTTTTCAAATTTAGAAACATAAGAAAATTTTTAAGAGAGGTTTTACTTATAATGGGCGATTTTCCTATATAAGACCATGTTCACGTTCCATTTTAAGAAAACCCTGATTTTTAGTTGTTCACCTCTTATAAACTAATTTTCCATAGTATATAAGACATTTTGGGTTCTAGTTCTAAAAAAATTCTTCTTATATACTAAGAATTAGTAATTTTAGTTCAGACTGCTCTTATATACTATGTACCCGCTACTTATATAGCATTGTCTTATATACTAACGTGTTCGTTTTTCCCCTACTTTATAAGAATTTCAAGCCGTATATACTAAAAAGTCTGTTATCGAAAATTCAGAAGTATAAATTCAACTGTACCCCGAAAGTTTTTATGGTTCTATTTCACACAATTACACTATTATTGTGTTTTTTGGTCCTTATAATTCCAAGGCATGATTTTCACAGACCACTATATAGTGCCCTTAAAAACTATTTTGATCTGGATCGGAGACAAAACTGAAGCAACAAAGTCGCGTTTATGTAAAAGAGATAAGTACATAGTTTATGAGCTTTAAGGCACGCGAGAGTACTATTCAACTGGCCAATGCGCTGGTTCTTCACACAGCAACTAGTAGTGTGTAATGATGTCCATTAAACGACTTTTCTTTGGAGGCGACTCAGTAGGCAGCATCCGCGAGAGGCACTGGTCATAGTTTTTATCAGAGGCAAGATCGAGATCCGCGCACGTCCAGAGCGCGATAAGGTAGTTTGTTGTCTCTCCGTGAATGTAGTTGCACTTGTTTCCGTATGGGCAATAGCCATTTCCGCTGTGGTAGTTTTTACACTTTTGTGTTTTATAATTCCTTGCGTTCTGTGGCAAGGGTGCAATTTTGCGGAGTTCGCCTTCGCTGTGGGCAAAGGAACAGCGTCTGGCAAAGGGACACTTTTGGCATCTCGATACGTACTTGCACATCTCGGTTTTCTCTTTGCGGTCGATGTTCTGCCATGTATTCGCAGTTGTTAAAGTCATCGATGTTGATGCTGGCATAATTCCGTACGAAGTTTTCGTATTCTGTTGCTCTTGAGGTCTTTGTAGCTTTGCGGACCAGGAATACTCTTCGACTTTCAGTGTTTGTGTGTTTTTATGTACTGACGAGGCAGCCAGAAAAATCAATGCCAATTGGCGTCAAGATCGATGCCAATTGGGACCTCCCACCAAGTGTCCTGTAACTTATGCCCTAATAAAGTACTTTTGTATGTACCGGTCTATTATCGTCTTTGCAGTATGTTCTACTCTTAACAGTTTGGTGAATTCTAATGTCGCTACGGCTTCTAATCTCCGCCGAGACGCTGTCCCCGGACGACGTGCCGGGCTTGGCACTGGTGCCGCCAGCAACCGAGGAGGATCCTGTCTCCATCATCCCCAAAAGCATTCCGGCTCCGCCTCCGCCTCCGCCGCCTCCGGCGCCTGGCACTCCAAAACCTCCGGCTCCTCCGAGAGAGAAAACAGTCATAGAGATTGTGCGTGCACAGCGAAATCGTCTCCGCCAGCTCAAGTTTGCACCGCGACAGCAGGAGAAACGCGAGAGTGAAAAGAGCCCTGCGGAGAAACTCGGACTCAAACCTGCAGAGGAGCTGGCCATTCGACGTCGGGCTCGTCTTTTTGAAGAGTATCAGCAACACAGAGACGAATACCGCGCTTTACTACTAGATCTGGCTGAGACCGATTTCTCTTTGGTTGCCAGTGCATCAGAGCTGGGAAACCTTCTGGTGAGAGTTGTGGAGGACATCGTGAAGCCGCTCAACTCCTTTGAACCGGACATCTCTCAGCTTGTCTACTATGTAGAACGAGAGGAGTACGAATCAGGCACTGCCACTGCATGGCCGCTCCGCAAAAGCACTGTGGCTGAAGTCTACCGCGCGCTGCAGAACCGCTACCGCTCCATTGTCGAGGACATTGAGAGTCTCGCGGTGCACATTAGCATCAGCACTAAACAGAGCTGGGAGGCGCTGGACAATCGCTACATTGCGCTTGACAAGCGGGTTAAGCAACTCGTAGCCGAGCGAAGCGGCAGCGGAGAAGCTTCGATCAAAGTGACCGTGGATTCTATCCCGCTAGATTTCTCCGGCAATCCTATTCTTGCACAAGGCGGTACACTGCCGGAAAGCGAGTTTCAGCAGAAAGCACAAGCGCTAGGCCAGTCTGTGCGACTCTACGCAGTGGATGTCAACACTGAGACGGTCTCTCTCGCGGCAGCACTGCGAAGTCTCCAAGTGAGTCCCGGTGTGGTGGCTGAATTCACCACTCGTCTGGAGCGGGCCGCGCTGGCGCTACAGAAGCGCTTCGAGCTTCTGTACTTTCGGAAAGTTGCCGAAATGATAAGGGATCTGTGGAATGACTATCTACGAGCGAAAGAGAGAGGCTCCAGTGTTCGACTCTTGGAGAGCAAATTTATTACACTGCTTAACGCTGCGTTTCTCTTTGCGGGCAAACGTATTGGCGTAGACAGACGTCTTGAGAAGCGCTTTGAGGAGTCCCAGGTCGGGGGCTACATCTCAGCAGTGCTGAAGAAGGTGCTGGACGAACTCGGTACCCCCGAACGTCCCGGACCGCGTGCCGATATCGACATCGACAGAGTGAGTGTGGACGCTTCTCTGGACCACATAGACGTCAACTTCTGCGATTCTTGTGGTACCCACACCGACGACTATTTTGTATGTACTTCTTGCGAGTTGGCATACTACTGCTCTTCAGAGTGTCAGAAGAATGACTGGAGGGTGCATCGCCCACGCTGTAGATACTATGCCGATTGAAAAGGGTCGACAACAAGCGCACACAATGTTAAGCAGTAAAAGTATAGTGTCAAAAAAAGTTTATCGGTACGTTAGAATATTGAGATGGCTACCAAATGTGGTACCACCACGGCGTACTAGTGTACAGCCCAAGGATGGCCCAGCCACTTATCTACCCACCGGGAAGACATCACTACAAGTTTGATTCGGCAGAAAGTTGACAGGTTTCCTTTGAACATGTTCACAATCTGCGATGCATGCCACACCAAAATGATCACCATAAAAAAGACTTGACAATTTTCAGACGCACAAAAAGTTTACTCAGTGGTTCAAGTGAAACTCAGCTTTGAGAAGGAGGTGATCCGAGGGATAGTATTTGGTCGGAAGACTCGCAAAGTTGACACGCTCAGGCAGTTCGAGTTGAGAAGAAGCGAGCTTCAAGCCTTTGAAGAAGATGTAATCCTCGACACGAGACACAGTCATTGTTTGACCATCTGGGCCTTTGCGTTTTTTCATCGTTGTAAAGGGGAACACTGGTTGGGAGTCTGGGCCGTCGATAGCGCTAGCGAATCCTGCGTTCGCCATCTCTCGAATGCAAGGGCTGTCAGGGGTGTCGTTGAAGTCGCCGAGGAGAATGCATGGCGTTACGTTTGAAGCTTCAAGAATGCGTGCTATTTGACGTTTGCGACTCTCTTCACCCTCTGCTTTGGCTTTCAGATGGGTAGTTGCCACAATAACTCTACGTCCTTCGACGTCCAGCATCGCTGTATTCAATTGTCTGTCATCTGGCAGTTCTATTCTAGAAAAGATGATCAGGAGTGTTTTCTTCACAGCGAGGACAGTTCCGAGGACAGCAGTTTCGCGCTGCGTGTACTGCACTGCATAGCCCATAGCTTCCAGGAAAGGCTGCAGACGATCGATATCGTCCACTTCTTGCAACGCAATGACTTCCGCTTTCTGCTGAGCCAGGATTTTGTACTGCAAACGCGCGCGTCGATGTGGATCACGCTCCTCCGGAGAGCTAAATGGAAAGCCCTGGTCGTCGTCAGTGCACAGACTGTCGGCCAGGATATTCCAGGTAGCAACTCTGAGTTTAGTGGTAGACATGTTGCGTTCTTTTGTTGAGTTCGAACTGAATTTCTCCTCGCGCTCATCGATGGCAATTGAACTGATCGATGCCAATTGGCGTCATCCATGAAAAATACTACAAGGTTGCGAGTAGGGCAAGTTTCATGATAACCGAAGCAGGCTTTTGCTACGAGGGTATAGACGTTTATCGAGCTATATTGCTTGTACGCGCTGTTCCCAAACTGATTACCGTGACAAACAACGAGGATGGGACCTTTTATAGACTTAACGGCGAACGACACTGTGAGGATGGTCCGGCAGTTGAATTGACGGATGGTACAAAGGCACTGGTACCAACACGGCTTTCCGCAACGCGCGCCACACGAAAAATAATCACCATAAAAATTTTTATGATCATATTAATAATTCTTGGCTACCCCTATCGTCAAGGAGAAAGTTTATCGGTACGTTAGAATATTTGAGTGAGAGCATACAGAGTCATCAGAGGTTCAGTTCCTTCAATCGCTGCATCCAAACATCAGCAGCCTTGTCGATTTTCTGGTAGTTGACGGCACAGTTCGAGAGGAGGAAGATCTGCCGGGCCGTGTAGATCAGACAGGCAAATCCGGGAGATGCACCTTCGAGGCTTATGGAAGCCAGAAAGTTTAATCGCTCTTCAACATTGTTCTCGTGAAGAAATGCACTGATAATCTCGCTCATAGTGGTCCAAACAGTTTCTCCCATGAACTCGAGAATCCTACCAGTCTGACTGTCGATTTTCGGCAATGCATCGGTGAAGAAAACTCTCGTGTGGCCGTGAATTAGGACATGCCAGAGAACGCGGAAGAGGACATCCGTGTACTCCTGCAGCAATCTCCCCCCACTCGGGTTCAGAATATGCGTCAGAGTCTCGTAGTTCCGCATGACCCGCTCTCCAGTTGGCTCGCCGTAGCCCCATGAAAAACGAAGATGATCCATGTTGTTGTCTCTTAGCAATTCCAATTCGTTTGGAAGGAACTCCCATGCGTTACCATTAGAGTGATACTCGTAGGTTCTGAGCTCTTGAATATCGTCTTCGTAGTTTGCCATTTGGTTTTCTTTTTGCGTATTGGAAAGGACAAAGCGTTATGCTCTTTGGACGGATACTGACTGAGCCGACCGATGAGACCAATCGATAACAATTGAGTTCGAAATGACAGATTTTACTTAGAGAAATGCGTTTCGGGTTCGTTAGATAAGCTGGGATAGAGCACGATATCGGATGACTCTATGCAGTGTCGCCGAGCAACGCCTCGTACTTCTTCTCTATCTTCACTAGACGCGCAATCTCCTTCTCCAGGTGTTCCACGCGCCGCGCAAGATCGTCCGGGCGAGAGCCCAGTTCAAGCAGACTCTTGCTGACAACGAGTTCCTCCTCTGTGCGAGAGGAGGCCTCCGAGGATTCCGATTCTATGCTTCCCTGAGGCGCGCACTGTTCCGGTTCAGCAACTCGAGCGAAAATGAACTCCTCCCACGCTGGATCGTCGAATCCAATCTTTGCATTGCTGTTGAGCTTCCACTTGCGAGAGATTTTCTCGAAAGGCATCTCTGGCTCGTACGTGGCGTTGTACTTGTACTTGTAAAGCGTGCAAAGTACCGCCCGAGTGTTAGTTGTGTATCCTATGTGCTTGTACGCTTTCTTGACGAGATTTTCCGGAGTGTCTGCCTGTTCCTCGCAATGATAGGCCATAATCATGATGAGCACCTCCATGGTAGAGTATCGAGAGTTGGCCTCTAGTCGCGCTATACTCAGATCGTTTCCTGCGCAGGGAGCCTCAGGAACCCGTGTGGGCGAGCGATCTCTAACAGGGAGGTCTTTCTTTTTGGTGTGAGACGATTTACGGGTCTCGTTTCGACGGGCAACAGATCGATTTACAGTTCTGGTTCGCATTTCAAAATTTGGCTTTGTTGGTTCGATGTAGCAGAGATTAGAAAGGAGAGAGCAAAAAAGGTTGTAATGTTGTGCTATTCTGAAATTAAATAACGTAGGAGACTTTAGAATTTCAATTGGCATCGATGCAGGTGAATCGATGCCAATTGGCTCGACTGCAACGATGCCAATTGGCTCAACTGTATAGTTCACTCTGACATCATAGAAACATAAACACGCTCGTATTTCATGACTTGCACTAACGTCGATTATCTTTTTGAGCTGAAAAAAGCATTCATTGAAGAATCTGTATCTGGCTTTGGATTTTTACCAGATTATAAGCAATTTCCAACTATCATTATCGGGAGCGTACTGCCGCATGACGACGAAAACTTCCAATCTCATGTACGTCAGATAACCGGCTCAGCCTCATTCTTTCTTCATCGCGGACACGTCGGTATCACCGCCGACGAATGGAACCTGATTCCGGTTATTTTTTCCGCCTGTGTTGAGGCTGGAGTTCCCTACGTCCAAGCATATTGCACAGGAATGTCTCCGCAGCCGAAGTTTCGGGGCCAGCCGTTCAGCTACGAGGAGTCGGAAAGATTGTACGTCGAGCGGTTTGTCGACATCGTCGAAGCAGATGCAGGATGGCACACTAATCCGTGGAAGTACTTCTACGACTATTACCGCTGTTCCGACGCATTATTAGAGTACTATAACTGGCGCACTCCGATTGGAAAGCTTTTTTGCGACAAACTTCGGCAACACATTCTTAGAGACTATCAACCTCCGGATTCTACAGCACTCGAAGCAACGCCTCCTTGGTACGAAGAACACGACGAAGTATGCAGACATTACGGGGTTCTGCACCACGGAAGCTGGAGCAAGCTTGAGCTGGTCCGCTCTACCAACAATTCAACTATATAACGTACATAAAAGAAAAACCAGACAAAAAATTTAGGACCATCCAAGTGCAAAGGCTGGGAGTGAGGGAGCAATGTAGGTTACGTGTACAACCCCAACTCGGTCTACTGATACTTAATCCAGGGGATATGTCTTCTAGTGAGAAGTGTGAGGGAAAGGCAAAGGGAGTATGCAATGGCCACTACGAAAACTCATTCTGGCGCTTTCTTAAATTGAGCGGTGCTGGCTCATTATTTGGTTATGGGAGGGTTCCAAAAAAAAAGTCACAGACCAAACGGAGGAAACCTGTCACCTTTCCTCGGATACTGCAACCTGTCATCAGGTCATAAACATATCGGTCGAACTGCAGAGGTTATGATTCCAAAAAAAATTACAACAGTTACAAAATCACACAACATAGTGATATGCCGACATTTATGATCAGTGGTACCAAGAGTATCACTCTCCGGCATTGCAAGCCTCTGATTAGAGTATTGAAGAAGTGCTGTGTCAAGCGCTCCTCCATTCCCGGTGCAGGCAAGGGTCTCTTCGTCGCTGAGCCCTGCCAACGCGGAGATTTCATCACCGAATACGGCGGAAGAGTGCTCAATCGGAGTCAGTGCGAGCAGTTGATGCGCCACAAAGCCGATACACACTTGCGCGCAACAGTGCTAGGCAGAGAGGCACTGGACGGGCGCCAGACCGGGTATCTTACACTCGACGACTATTATCTACCACATCACCTGATCGGAAGCTTTGCCAACGACCCATACGGTTCAGATATGCATAAGAACGCAGAGTTCTGGACATACGATCACGAGGGAACGGTACATCCTTGCGGGGACATTGCTAGCACAAGAGTCTTTCTGCGCGCCCTTACCGACATTCCCGCAGGCGCAGAAGTGCTCGTTTCCTATGGCAGTGACTACATTGCTCGGAACTTCTAGAACGTATTCAGTTCTCCACCTGTAAACCTGCTTCTCTAAATGGTGATCATGACTGAGGTTATTTAAGTTTTTATAAAACTGGATTCTCTATACGAATGTGCTTGATAACAGAGGGATCGGAGGGCGCCACGAACGCAACCCACATGCGAGGGCATTTCAGGACTATCATGGACAGCGATTTCATATGCGCCTTCAGTGCGTCCGTTGGGGGCCCTATCCAGCAGAACACTGAAAAATATTCTTGGCTGTTGGGTTCCACTAGGCGAGTCAATTGCAGTGATCTGTAGGAACGCATGTAGAGCGTACGATTCTCAATATCCTTCAGATTCATTGGTGGTCGAAATATCCAAGTTCCGGCCGAGCTTGTGAAGCGTCCCACAATGAAGTTGCGAATGATTTTGAAGTATTTGGACTCTACTGTAGTAAGCCTGGACGTCAAGGCGCAAAATGTAAAAGGCTCAGTGAGTTCTTGATCTATTTTTGCTATATTTGCGGCTGCGACGCGACAGGAAATTGGCCCCCGATCGCCATACAAAAGGCAGTTTTCACAGACAATCTGCGTACAGTCGGAACAGACTCTACTGCATTGCATGCACAATAGTTCAGAACAGTAGCTGCACATGGACAGCGGCTCTTCGGAGCTGAAGCCGATATCACAGCAGTAGAAATTCTCTCGGGCGTCGTGGTAGATGCTGCTCTTCGTAATACCGGCAGTGGGTATGGTCATGCCTTCTGAGTACGCCTTAGTGATGAACTCTCTAGATCGTATTCTTGATGTTTCAAAAATAGTAGGTAAAATGCGAGACTCCAATTGGCATCGAATAACAGCAAGCACAAATGTCAACACCTCTGTTCGAACTATCATTTCCAAGAAAACCCCAAAACATATAACAGTGTAACTATGTCAACTCCACGCGACAAGAAATTACCCTACGAGTTCATCACCCTCAGTGGACTTATCGGTGCGGGAAAAACCACTCTAGCCACGGCGCTCTCAGAGAAGCTACAAGTTCCGCTCTATCTGGAAAAGGTCGAGAATCAGACTCTTCTGAAGCTCTTCTACAGTGATATGTCAAAGTACGGATTCGCCTTGCAGGTTGATCTCCTCAGCAACCGGCTGGCCGAACAGCACAACATCACCTGGAGCTTTCAGGGAGCAGTGCAGGATCGTTCGTTCTATGAGGACCTTGCGTTCGCCCGCACACTGACTGAACTCGGGCACATGGACGAAGTTCAGCTCGCTGTCTACGAGAAGCTCTACGACACGGTATTCCGGACTATGCGGCATCCCACCTGTGTGGTGTTTCTGGGTGTTTCCCCTACGACCGCGCTGGAGAGGATCAAGCAGCGCGGTCGAGAAAACGAGCAGGGAATTACTCTTGAATATTTGACCCTGCTGCAGAAGCACTATCGTACACTGCTGGATGATCTCTCGCGCCAGCTCAGAGTCATATACATCGACTGGTCGCAGTACAAAGACGAAACCCGAGTCATAGAGGCACTTGAGAAGGAGCTCTTCGTTACTCAGCAGATCACAGAGCTGACAGTCGAGCAGGATTGAACGATTTAAACTTTGAAAATTGAAGTATTTGCTCAATAAATGAAAACCCAATTTCTCATATTCTTAGAGAATCAAAAGAGCTGGGAATGTCTACGCTGTATTGCACAGTGTGCGAAAAGGATGCCAACAAGGAATGTTCTTGCGGGAAAATCTACTGCTCCAAGACATGCCAAGCCAAGGACTGGTCGGACGGTCACTTCGCAGAACACGAGAACCCGGCCACTGAAGCTAGTCTTATTAAGGTTCTATTTTGTGGAGAGGAAACCAAAAGTCCACTGGCTACTCAGCTTGTCGAAAACATAAAACTGAAAACTCAAGAAAACGCGCCCGTCGACTTCCAAAAGGTCTATGCAAGCAGACCCTCGGAGAGACCCATTGTAAATGCTGCAGACAAGATCGCTCTCTCGTTTATGCATCGAATTGTTGAAATGAAGTTTGGAAACAAGCAAAAATATCCATTCAAAAAATTAGGAGAATACACCTTGCTGAGCGCAATGCATCAGGCCGTGCATGAGCTAGCCTACTATTGGGCCAAACACTGGCAAACTAGAAGAGGAACAATTGTGCGGCTGGCGTTCTTGATGGAAAACGGATTTGAAAGCTTGCTGGCTCTGCGGGCGAAAAATCGTCAACAACGCAACTTCAGTCGGTGGGAGTTGTTTCTTGCTGCGATCGATCCAGGCGTTGAGGATCAAAACAATGCTACCGGCGACAACAAGAATATTTTAACCAATCTCCGTGAGTCACTTTCTTTCAAAGACTCTGTTCCCGAAGATGCACGACTTACAGTGGTCCGACGAACATTCGAAGGAATGGATTTCACC
>Ga0307380_10007865_pt1 | contig 13757 bp, 12 predicted proteins | sample UN3MG_FD_202239 | JGI IMG/M metagenome (GOLD analysis project Ga0307380, IMG submission 202239) | Soil microbial communities from Risofladan, Vaasa, Finland - UN-3 | ecosystem: Environmental > Terrestrial > Soil > Coastal area > Acid sulfate soil | place: Finland: Risofladan, Vaasa | collected... | reverse complement strand
CCGAGCAGCGCGGGACGGCCTACGGACTGTACAACGCAGTGGTAGGGGTTACGGCCTTGCCGGCCAGCTTTCTCGCCGGGCTGCTGTGGCGTGGACTGGGTCCCTGGCAGGGGTTCGGTCCGGCGGCGCCCTTCTTCTTCGGGGCAGGGCTGGCGCTGCTGGCGGCGGCCCTTTTGGCTGGATGGTTGCCCAGGCTGGAGCGTGAGCCCCACGGGAACTGAGAGGAACCGAGCCAGGTGTCAGCTGGTGAGGTACTTGAGTATCAGCTTCAGGGCCGCTTCAGCAGACTGCTCCTTGTTTGCTGCTCGATCCCCTTGCCAGATGTGCTTCTCGTACAGCTCGGCGCCTTCGACGGCCAGTCCCAGGTACACCAACCCCACTGGTTTCTCGGGCGTACCGCCGGAGGGACCAGCGACCCCCGTTACGGACACGGCGATGTCCGCACGGAACAGCCGGCGGGCTCCCCTGGCCATCGCCAGGGCGGTTTCCGCGCTCACCGCCCCGTGGTCGACCAGAGTCTCATGGAGGACGCCCAGTATCCTTTCCTTGGCCTCGTTGGAATAGCTGATCACGCCCCCCGCGAAGTAGGAGGAGCTGCCCGAGACGCTGGTGATGCGGTGGCCCAGCAAGCCGCCTGTACAAGACTCGGCGACGGACAGCATCCACCCTCTCTGGGATAGCAAATCCCCGATCTGTCTCTCCAACTCTTGCTGCAAAGGACACACCCCCTGACTCGTTGCCCAATCGGTGAAGCTGCTACTCACTGGCCCCGGCTGCAAACCTACGCCAGTCCGTCGCTGGCGATGAACTCCTCGAACTCCTCCATGGTGGCGAACACGCGATCTGAGAGGAACTTGATGACCCAGTTGTCGACCATGGGGGAGATAGCCAGGATTCTGGCGCCAGCACCGTAGGCCTGCCACATCTCGATGGCGGTGCCCATGCTAGCCTCGGGAAGGTATGCGACCAGGATGTCTGCTTCGCTGGCACGGTTGGCCAGGTCAAGGAACGTCTGCCTACCCCTCTCGTAGTCGTAGCCGGGGCTTTCTGGATAGAGTTCCATGGGACAGACCACCTCAGCGTCGGGGTAGCTCCGCAGTAGAACCTCCCTGATGGCGGTGCGGTAATCCTGGTCACAGATCTCGTCATCCCGGCGAGATCCTTGCATGATGCCGGCAACGAAGATGCGCAAGGGGACCTCCTCCAACGTAGAAGCGATCTGTGGGGCATTGTACCACACGTGTCGAGGAATGCCCATGCCCCGATGTCTTGATACTTGCCCCTGGCGATGGTATAGTTGGACGAACTACGTGAATGGCCGATATGAGGCCCACAGGTCTAGGCGGGGAGAGATGCTGGGGAAGTACGCCCGAGTCGTGGTCAACACCAGGGTGCAACCGCGGAAGGTGGTACACGACGAGGCGCGCGAGGACGCCGACGAGGGGTCTGATGTGGGGATGACCTATCACTACTCCATACCCCCGGAGCTACGGGCGCACGTCCGCCAGGGTCAGTTGGTGGTGGTGCCTTTCGGGACCCGCCGGCTGCAAGGGGTGATCCTTGGCTTCGACGACAGCTCGCCGGTGCCTGAGACCAAGCCCCTCTACGAGATCGCCGATCCCACACCGGTCCTCTCGCCCGCCCACATAGAGCTGGCCTCCTGGATCAGCCGCTACTACCTGGCCCCCTTGATAGACGCGGTGCTCCTCATGCTTCCGCCCGGCGTGACCCGCAAGACTCGCATCATGGTCAGTTTGAACGGGGACGTGGCTTTGCCTGCGGATCTGGACCCCTGGCAGCAGGGGGTGATGGATCTACTCCGGACGGAGGGGGAGTTGCCGCTGCATGGACTGGGCAGGAAACTGGGCTTGAAGAACCATCAGCAGATTGTCGACGGCCTCGCCCGCCGGGGTCTGATCGTCAAGCGCTCTCAGCTCTCCGAGGCCAGGGCCAGGCCGAAGATGGAGCGCGTGGCCCGCCTCAAGGCGGAGGCGACGCCAGAGCTGTTCGACGGACTCCGAAGGGCCCCCGTGCAGGCGGCCATGGTAGAGTATCTGGACGGGCGAGGGCCCGCTCCCGTGGCCGACATCTATGGGGAGGTAGGGGGAAGCAGCGCCACTCTGAAAGCGCTGGTGGACAAGGGCCTGGTCGAGCTGGAGGAGCAGGAGGTCTGGAGGGACCCCTTGCAGGGACGCACTTGGGTGCCCACTTCTCCTCCCAGGCTGACGGAGGCCCAGGATGCCGCAGGGCGGGAGATCGAGGCCAGTCTGCATCAAGAAGGGTCCGAGGTCTTTCTCCTGCATGGCGTCACCGGCAGCGGCAAGACCGAGATCTACCTGCGTGCCCTTCAGGAAGTGCTGGACATGGGGCAGCAAGCCATCGTGCTCGTCCCTGAGATCGCGCTCACCCCACAGACCATCCGCCGCTTTGCCGCCCGTTTCCCTGGCCGCATAGCCGTGTTGCACAGCAAGCTGTCCCTGGGCGAGCGGTACGACGGATGGCGGAGAGTTCGCGACGGGCTGGTAGACGTGGTCATCGGTTCGCGCTCGGCGGTCTTCGCGCCGACGCCCAGGTTGGGCCTGATCGTCATCGACGAGGAGCACGAGTCGAGCTACAAGCAGGACAGGATGCCTCGCTATCATGCGCGAGACGTGGCGGTCAGGCTGGCGGAGTTGAGGGGCAGTAAGGTAATCCTCGGCTCGGCAACCCCGGATGTCGTGTCCTATTACCGCGCTCAGCAGGGCAGGTACAGGCTATTGCACTTGCCCAGGCGGATCATGGGGCACAGGCGGCGTGTGGAGGAGCAGCGAGCGCAGCATGGCATAGACGAAGGGCGTGCGAGCGTTGTCAAAGAGATGGGTGAGGGGTACGACCAGGCTGTGTACATGGACCTGCCGCCGGTCCAGGTGGTGGACTTGCGTGAGGAACTGAAGGCGGGAAACCGCAGCATCTTCAGCCGCGCGCTGACCGGGGCCGTGGCCGATGCCCTGGAGGCGGACGAACAGGTGATTCTCTTCTTGAACCGCAGGGGGGCGACTACCTTCGTGATGTGCCGGGACTGCGGGCACGTCTTGAAGTGCAAGCGTTGCGAGGTGCCGCTCACCTATCACTCCGCGGAGGATGACCTCATCTGCCATCACTGCAACTGGCGCACCTTCCTTCCCGATTCCTGCCCCAGTTGCTGGAGCGATCGCATCAAGCACTTCGGGATCGGTACGCAGAAGGTGGAGGCCGTGACCCGCCAGCTCTTTCCTCAGGCGAGGATCGTGCGCTGGGATCGGGATACCACCGGTGGCAAGATGTCGCACGAGAAGATCCTGGACAAGTTCATCAACCACGAGGCCCACGTGATGATCGGCACCCAGATGATCGCCAAGGGGCTGGACCTGCCATTGGTGACGCTGGTCGGAGTACTCTCGGCGGACACGGCCTTGCGCCTGCCAGACTTCCGAGCGGGAGAGCGGACATTCCAGCTGCTGACCCAGGTGGCAGGCCGGGCAGGACGCAGCATCCTGGGCGGGAAGGTGATTCTGCAGACCTACGCGCCAGATCACTACTGTATCGAGGCTGCCAGCCACCACGACTATGAAGGTTTTTACGAGCAGGAGATGGAGTTCCGCCAGCAGCAGAGGTACCCTCCTTTCGGGAGGCTGGTGAGGCTGGTCTACGTGGAGCGCGATGCGGAGCGGTGCGAGGCAGAGGCGACGAAGATGCGCCGCATTCTGGAGAACAAGATAGCGCGCCTGGGTCTGCCAGAACTCGACCTCATGGGGCCAGCGCCGGCCTTCCTGAGCCGCATTCGGGGCCAGTATCGCTGGCACCTGATCGTGCGGGGCAAGGACCCCCAAACGCTGCTGGAGGGAGTGGACCTCGGCCGTGGTTGGCGGGTGGATGTGGATCCCGTGAGTCTGTTGTGAATGCCTTCCCCACTGGAGATGATGGTGCCCTCAGAGCAAGGTTCTCTGCCCTTCTCCTGCCGACCCCGCCGGCCAAACCGCCGCGGCTGACGGAGCGCAGCAGGAGTTCAACAGAGAAGCGCCCAGCAAGCACGTAAAATGACAGATCGGCTTTGGATGGGATTCTCTGAGGAGCAAAGCGATCATGCCCGGCCTCGCGGCATCGATGGTGGCGACTGTGGCGGCGCATGTTGCTCGGGGGGGTGCTCTTGGAGCTGCTTGCGGAGCTGGAAGCCTTGAGAGGCTGATGGCGTGCAGGAACGGAGCTAGGGGGACGGTCGGGTCCGCGACCGTGCGGTCGGTGCCCGCGGTGTATCGCGTCGCTGCCTGCATCGGATGGCGCGTGGCCCTTGGAGCATGAACTGGCGGCGCGTGAGGCCACCAGGAAGTTGAGACGGACATAGTGTGCAGGGCAAAGAAGGAGATGAAAGAGAATGCAAGATGATGGCGTGCCTGAAGCTGCCATGGTGATAGTAGCGCACCCTGACGATGCCGAGTTCACCGTGGGCGGCACAGTCGCGGCGTGGGCGAAGGCGGGCTGCCGTGTGACCTACGTGGTCTGCACCGACGGCAACGCCGGTTCCCACGAGCCAGGCATTACCAGGGAGAAGCTGGCCGGAATCCGCCGGGCAGAGCAACGTGCTGCGTGCGCCACGTTGGGCGTGAGCGAGGTGGTCTTCCTGGGTCACGACGACGGCCAGCTAGAGCCCACGCTCGGTCTGCGGCGTGAGTTGGTGCGTGCGATACGTCAATACAAACCGGAGGTCGTCATTACCTGGGATCCGACACGGCTGTTTGTGAATGGTGACTACGTCAACCATCCTGACCATCGCGCGGCAGCGCAAGCGGCGCTCGATGCGGCGGTGCCGGCGAGTGAAATGCCGCTATTGTGGCCCGAGGTCGGTGCTCCTCATCGCGTGCGCCAACTGTACGTTTACGGCAATGACCAGGCAAACGTATGGGTGGACGTGACGGAGACTATTGAGAAGAAGATCGAGGCGCTCAAGCAGCACGCCAGCCAGATCGGAGACTGGGACCCAACCGAGATGGTTGAGGAGTGGAGCGCGGAAGTGGGCAAGGAGAAGGGGTTAGCGCATGCCGAGAGCTACCGGGTCATCACCTTTGAGCAATCGCCCGCGGCTGACTAGGGAGCAGGAGTCTGTAGCATGAGTTACGATTTCAACCAGCGTATTGACCGGCGTCACTCCGAGAGCGTGAAATGGAATTACTACGATGAGGATGTGCTGCCCATGTGGGTGGCAGACATGGATCTCAGATGCCCCGATCCGGTTATCCGCGCACTGCACGAACGTGTTGAGCACGGAGTGTTCGGTTACGGCTCTGACCCGCCAGAACTGCGGGAGGTCATCGTGGACCGCCTCCAGCACCTCTACAATTGGCGGGTGTCGCCCGAGGCGCTGGTGTTCTTGCCGGGCGTGGTAACCGCCTTCAACCTGGTCTGTCATGCCTTCGGTTCTCGCGGCGACGGTGTGCTGATTCAAACTCCGGTCTATTATCCGATGCTGTACGCCCCCGCCGGCGCAGGGCTGACAAATGACGAGATGGAACTGACGCGCCGGTCAGACGGGCGCTACGAGATTGACTTTGATCTGTTTGAACGGACCATCAGCGACCGGACCCGCATCTTCATGCTCTGCAATCCGCACAATCCCGTAGGACGGGTGTTCCGGCGCGAAGAGTTGGCACAGATGGCGGAAATCTGTCTGCGCCATAACATCCTCATCTGCTCAGACGAGATTCACTGCGATCTTATGCTTCGAGGTAGTCGCCATCTGCCGACTGCGACTTTGGCGCCCGAGATTGCCGACCAGACCATCACCCTGATGGCGCCCAGTAAGACTTTCAACGTTCCTGGCCTCAAGTGTTCGCTGGCGATTGTCCAGAACCCCCAACTGCGCAAGACGCTGAAAGAAACCCATACAGGTTTGGTCCACGGGATAAACGTTATGGGATACGCGGCAGCGCTGGCAGCCTACCTTGATGGCCAACCGTGGCTGGACGAGGTACTGGAATATCTGGAGGCCAACCTTGATTATCTTCTGGAGTACGTAGAGGCGCATCTGCCTGGCATCTGCATTAGCAGACCGGAGGCGACGTATCTGGCCTGGCTGAGCTGCCATGGGGCTGGTATCCCCGGCAATCCGCACGAGTTCTTTCTCAAGGAGGCCAGGGTCGCCATGAACGACGGTGCAACGTTCGGCCAGGGTGGCGAGGGGTTTGTGCGGCTTAACTTTGGCTGCCCCCGCTGGCAGTTGACGGAGGCGCTCGACAGGATGAAGGAGGCGCTGGCTACCTTGAGCGGCGACTGAGGGGGGACTTGACCAGCGAGTGTATAAGGGTGTTCTCCCTCAACTCAATAAACACGCATAGTGTGATTGTCGAAGCCAAGGAGCTGGAGCCGAAGACGGCGCGCGATGGTCTAGCGTCAGCATCCCAGCGACTGGAGGCCGCCGCCAGCGAGTTGCGCCGGCGAGTGTACGGTGGAGATCTCCAGGGCATGCAAGACCTCAACTATGCCATCGCCAGCCTGGCGATCCAGCAGAAGACAGTGGTCAAGGTCCCTACCTGGCCCTGGCGGCTCAAGACCGTGCGCCTGGTCGTTACCGCTCTGATCCTCCCCTTGCTGCTGTAGGTCACCCAGGCTGTCCTTCAGCTCTTGATGGGTCCGTGGGGCTGGGTGTGCAGGGCATCCTGGTGACGCTGCTCCAGGCTCGTTCCACCTCGAGAAGAACATCTCGACCGGGGACCACCCAGGCGGACAATCCTTGACATGAGCGCCGAGTTGTGTTAGAATGCGGAAAACAGTTCACAGACCTGCAACGATGAACAGGAGGAGTGGGCGGTCTTGAGTTGCCATAGAGGCTGATGGCTGAGGGTCTTCGACAGCGAGAAGTGCTGGCGGTGGCCTGGGAGTCGACCAGTCGATCTGCATCACGTCTCACTGAGCCGGCTCTACCGGGCCCGCCATCGGCCCCCGACGGGTGTCACTGGTACCTGAGTTGACTATGGTGAGGTGGTTCCACGGAGGAGCCCCTTCCGCCTTGTAGGCGAGAGGGGCTTGTTGGTATCCCGAGATCTCGCCTCAGCGCGGCAGAACGCCCGTCCGCTGCATCAGATCATGTCGTTTGCCGAACCAACAGGTTCTGGCCAGAGGCTGTATCGTGCAAGGAGGAAAGCATGAAAGCGCGCATACTCGTGTGTCTGGTACTGGGAAGTTCTCTGATGCTGGGTTGCTCTCTGCTGCCGAACGTGGGCGACATCTTCTCCGAGATCAGCTCTGAGATCGCCAGCACCGGCTCGGGCAACGTGGTCAGCAGGGAGTTCGACCTGAGCGGCTTCGATCAGGTTGAGGTGAGCAACGCCTTCGACGTGGAGATCATCCAGGCGGACGCCTTCAGCGTAGTCGTACGAGTCGACGACAACATGGAAGAGTACCTGGAGGTCGTCAAGCAAGGCAGCACGCTGAAGATTGGCCTTAAGCCTCATGAGTACGTCATGGTGGATGTCACCACGATGGAGGCCGAGGTCACCATGCCTGAGCTGACTGGACTCGAGCTCAGCGGCGCCAGCCATGGCAGTATCACTGGCTTCGAGTCCCCGGAGGAGCTGAGTGTGGCGGTGTCCGGGGCCAGCTCCCTGGAGGGAGACATCGAAGCTGGGGACGTCAAATTCGACATCTCTGGTGCCAGCAACGCCGGGCTGCGAGGCTCTGGGGGAGACGCGACCATAAGTGTGTCCGGGGCCAGCAGGGGCGACCTCGGCGGATTCCCCGTCGCCAGCGCGAATCTCGAGGTCAGTGGCGCCAGCTCCGTGACGGTGAATACCAGTGGGACGCTAGACGTGGAGGTCAGCGGCGCTTCGAACGTCAAGTATCTGGGCAACCCCACTCTGGGCAGCATGGAGATCTCTGGAGGTGCGACCGTAGGGCCCGGATAGGAATCGACGGGTGCGCACTGATCGGTGATCTTCCCTTGGCTTCCCGGTGGCGGGGCGAAGAGAACGCGGCCAGGAAGGAGCACCGTTTGTGACTGCATCTGGTATCTACGTGATCGTTGTCCTCGGCGGGAGGCAGAGGCAGGTCGGCGCAAGAATAGAAAGGAGGGTAGGACAGCGTAGGAAACAGCTCGATAGTGCTGCAGTCCGAAGGAGCCAGTCATAGTATCTGCACGAGGAGGGGGAAACATGCTGATCGAACGTATCATTGGCGCGTTCACGTTCCGCAAGGGAGTGTACGCCGAGGTCGAGAAGGACACTAGCTTCACCACGACCGCCTGGATACTGGTGGTTGTGGTCGCATTCCTCAACCAGCTCGGGTCGCAGGCAAGCAGCAACCTGGTCAAATGGCTCTTGGGCGCTGTCGGGGGCACCATCTTTGCGGTGATCGGTTTCGCCGTGGGTGCGCTGGTCATCAACTGGGTGGGGCGCGCCGTGTTCAACGCCGATGTCACCTTCGAAGAGCTGGTGCGGACTCTGGGTCTGGCCTACGTGTGGCAAGTTGTGGGGGTCATCGGAGCCGTGACCGCCTTTTCCGCTGGCCTGTCCTGCCTGTTGGCTCCGGTCATGATCATCGCCTGGATCCTGATGGTGATCGCCTGGTTTGTAGCGACCAAGGAAGCCCTCGATCTGGAGTGGGTGCAGACCATCGTCACCGTCATCCTCGGCTGGATCGCCGTCATTGCGATCTCAGTCGTCGCCGGAATAGTGCTGGGCCTGTTCGGCCTGGGTGCCGGTGTCGTGGGAGGAGCGCTGGGCTTTTAGGCGGAAGCGAAGAGTGGTCCGCTGGGGACTGTTCTGACAGCGATAGTCTGCCCCCTGCCAAACCGCACGTGCGAAAAAGCACTGAGCAGGATGTGCAGGGCGTGTCATGAAGACGTGCCCTGCGCTACTCATAAGGCGAGGAGGAAGTCAAGGCGGTGGGCGTCGTGCAGCCGGTCTTACTCCGGGAGCGATCGCGGTGGGACCGACTGTCTGCGTTGGAGTGGCCTTCAGAGTGAGCGGAGAAGGAAGTTCTGGCGCAAACCACTGCTTTGATGTGCGGTAGCGGTTCGGTAGAGTGGGTGGGCGCTAGATAAGTGTCCTTGCCCTACTCCGACACGGCGGGCGGACGTGTCCAGCGAGACCAGAATGTTGCCTAAGTTGAAACGAGGGGTTGACAACTATGCACGCAATGTGCTAGAATACTCAAAACAGCATATACGTTTTGAAAGACGTCGATCAGGAGGAGTAGGCGGTCTGGAGTTGGCAGAGAAGGGAAGTCATTGGCTGAGAGCCTCCCGCAACGAGAGCCGCTGAAGGTCGCCTGGGAGTCGGGAAGCTGAACGGCGTTCGCGCCCAATAGGCTTCCACGGATGGGTCCGTTACAGCCCAGCGAGGGCCGTCGTTGGCTTATGTCTCGACGGAATCGAGGTGGTACCGCGAAAGAGCCCCTTTCGTCCTGGAGATGGAAGGGGCTTGTTGCTACATTCTGCGGTCAGCGCTGTAGGACAAGCTGGAAGCTTGTCCTACAGGAGAGCCGCCCGGGAAGGATCGAGGACCATGTACGGAAGAGAGATGTCGAGGACTTATGACCCTCAGAATACTGAGGAGAGGTTGTACGAGTTCTGGGAGGAAAGAGGATACTTCACGCCGGAGATAGACTGGGATAAGCAGCCTTTCACCATCGTCATCCCCCCACCCAACATCACCGGGGAGCTGCACCACGGGCACGCCATGTTCATCGCCTTCGAGGACCTGATGATCCGCTACCACCGCATGAGGGGGGAGCCCACTCTCTGGCTGCCGGGAAGCGACCACGCCGGGATCAGCACCCAGAACGTGGTGGAGAGGGAACTGGCCAAGGAGGGGCTGACGCGTCACGACGTGGGTCGCGAGAAGTTCGAGGAGATGCTCTGGGAGTGGAGGGAGCAGTACGGCGGCATCATCACCCACCAGCTGCGCCGGCTGGGAGCCTCCTGTGACTGGACGCGAGAGCGCTTCACGCTGGACGAGGGCTTGTCGCGGGCTGTGCGCGAGGCCTTCGTCAATCTGTACGACAAGGGGTTGATCTATCGCGGTGAGTACATCATCAACTGGTGTCCTCGTTGCCAGACCGCCCTCTCGGACCTGGAGACGCCTCACGAGGAGGAGGGGAGCAACCTCTGGTACGTGCGCTACGCCCTCCAAGACGGGGGCTACATCGAGGTGGCTACCACGCGACCGGAGACCATTCTCGGAGACACCGCTGTCGCTGTGAACCCCTACGATCAACGGTACAGGGAGATGGTGGGCAAGATCGCCATCCTGCCGGTACTGGGGAGGCGCATCCCCATCATCGCTGACGAGGTGGTGGATCCGGAGTTCGGCACAGGCGCCGTGAAGGTTACCCCAGGGCACGACCCCACCGACTACGAGATCGGGCAGCGTCACGGCCTGGAGACGATCAACATCATGAACCTCGATGCGACCCTCAACAAAGAGGGCGGGCCGTACGCGGGCATGGACAGGTACGACGCGCGGGAGAAACTGGTGGATGACCTGCGGGAGCAGGGGCTGCTGACCAAGATAGATCCCCACGTCCACGCCCCCGGCCGTTGCCAGCGCTGCCAGACGATGGTGGAGCCGCTGGTGTCAGAGCAGTGGTTCGTCAAGATCAAGCCCCTGGCCGAACCTGCTATCGAGGCGGTGGGAGACGGCCGCATCAAGATCATCCCCGAACGGTTTACCAAGGTCTACTACAACTGGATGGAGAACATCCGCGATTGGTGCATCTCCCGGCAGCTCTGGTGGGGACACCGTATCCCGGTCTGGTATTGCGATGATTGCGCTGGGCTCACCGTGGCCAAGGTGGACCCCTTGGAGTGCGAGCAATGCGGTGGCAAGAATATACGCCAGGACCCGGACGTGCTGGACACCTGGTTTTCCTCAGGGCTGTGGCCCTTCTCTACGCTGGGGTGGCCCGACGACACGGAGGACCTGCGTTACTTCTATCCCACCTCGGTGATGGAGACGGGATACGATATCCTCTTCTTCTGGGTGGCCCGTATGATCATGCTGGGCATGGAGCACATGGGCGAGGTCCCGTTCCGCGAGATCTATCTGCACGGCCTGATGCGGGACGAGGACGGGATGAAGATGAGCAAGTCCAAGGGCAACGTGGCCGACCCCCTGGACGTGGTAGCCCAGTACGGGGCCGACGCCCTGCGTTTCACCATCATTACCGGGAGCAGCCCGGGCGAGGATATGAAGCTCTATGAGGAGAAGCTGGAGGCCAACCGTAACTTCGCCAACAAGATGTGGCAGATGGCGCGGTTCATCACGGGCAATCTGCCAGAGGGGTACGAGATTCCGCCGGGAGAACCGGAGACCTGGCCTCAACTGCGGCTCGAGGATCGCTGGATACTGTCCCGCCACAACCGTACCATAGGGGAGACCACGCGCCTCCTGGACAGTCACCAGTTCGGTGAAGCGGGCAGGCAGATCTACGAGTTCTTGTGGAACGAGTTTGCCGACTGGTTCATCGAGGCCAGCAAGGTCCGGCTCTACGGCGACGACGAAGAGGCCAAGGCCACCGCTATGCACGTACTGGTCTACGTCTTTGAACGCTCCCTGCGTCTACTTCATCCCTTTATGCCCTACGTCACCGAGGAGATGTGGCAGCATCTTCCCCATGAGGGAGAGAGCCTGATGGTCGCTCCCTGGCCCGAGCCAGCTCCGCTTGACGAAACCGCCGGGGCGGCGCAGCAGGAGATATGGCAGCACGTCCGTGACATCAGGAATCGGCGTGCAGAAGAGAAGTGGCCTGTGGACGTCAAGCCGGCCGCGTACACCGTGGCCGGTGACCTATACGAAGAGCTCGAGTCCCAGAGGGATGTCTTCGCCTGGCTGGCACGCGTGGAGGTGAAGAACATCACCCCCCAGCGGGAGCCGGCCCCGGCGGGAAGCGCCGTGGTGACAGGACAACTCTCGACCACACTGGTGGTAGAGGTGGATGTAGAGAAGGAGCGCCAGCGACTGCAAAAGGAGCTATCCAACCTGGAGACGGAGATCGCGCGGTCGGAGCAGCTGCTGGCCAACGAAGGGTTTGTGACCAAGGCGCCAGGCGAGGTGGTGTGCCGGGAGCGCGACAAGCTGGAGCGATACCAGACTGAGCGGGAAAAACTCAAGGAGAAACTGGGGAGCCTGGGTAGGTAGTATATGCTGCCCCTCGGCCACATAGCGTACGCCTGGGGCGGCCTCAGGCTGCTTCAGCATAAAGCGGGCCTGTTCAGAGACGCCGACTATCGTCTGGTGGCCTTGTCGGCTATGGCGCCCGACCTGGGCGACAAGGCGCTGGCCGTGACGGGATTGTCCAGGCATCGAACGGGGCAGGTGTGGGCGCATACCCTCTTCTTCTGTCACCTGCCTGTGCTGCTGGTGACAATGCTCTTCCGGCGGCGCTGGCTGCCCTATGCATTGGCGTTCAATAGCCATCTGCTAGCCGACAGGATGTGGCGTTTTCGCCACACGCTGTTGCACCCCTTCTTCGGGAGGCGCTTCGGAGACTGGCGCGACTTGAACTCCTTGAAGCTCATGCTGGAGGCATATAGGGAGGTAGTGAGGGAGGACCGCCTGACCGTCCCTTTGGAGCTGGGAGGAATCGCCATCCTGGTGTGGCTGCTGCTGAGCGGGCGTCTCTACCGGGGTGATCGCCTCCGCTCTTTCTCACGCAGTGGGCGGTTCCCGGCTTCGCGGCCTGAGGAGAAAAGACGATGAGAGTGATTGCGGGGGAGGCGAAAGGTCGCCGGCTGAAGATGGTACCCGGGCCTTCCACCCGCCCCATCGGCGAGCGGGTGAAAGAGGCGCTCTTCGGCATACTGGGAGGGCTGGTCGAGGAGGCGCGCTTTCTGGACCTGTTTGCGGGTACGGGGAGTGTGGGCATCGAGGCCTTGAGCCGTGGAGCCAGTTACGCTGTGTTTGTGGACCAGCGGAGACAGGCCATCGCCACCATCAGGGACAACCTGACTCACACAGGGCTGAAGGACAGGGCACGGGTCGTCCGGGCCGACGTGTTCGCCTATCTGAGAAAGGAAGACCTGGAGCCTTTCGACCTGATCTACGTCGCTCCTCCTCAGTACAAAGAGCTGTGGCTCGATACACTGCTCGGTCTGGACGAGACGGCCCTGCTGGCGCCCGGTGGGCTGGCGGTGGCCCAGATCCATCCCAAGGAGTTCCAGGAGGTGGAGCTGGAGAGTCTGGTGCTCACCGAGCGGCGGAAGTACGGCAGTACCATGCTCTGCTTCTATGCCGCGCCATGAACCGCTCCTGGGCTGCTGAGGTGAAAACCATGTTCCGCAGGCGGCTTGGGAGGGCCTGAGGCAGGTCGCGCCGGTGGAGAGTCCATGGGCGCGCTTCACCACGTCGTGTAGGGCAAACCTAAGTCTGCCCTACGGAAGCGCGGAGACGTTTGGCTTTGACAAGTGGACGGACGAGTAGCCAGGTCCGCACTTCGTCTGTCATTCTGAGCGGAGCGAAGAATGTCTTTTCAGATTCTTCGGCGCTTCGCGCCTCAGAATGACATGACAAGAGCAGGGCCAAGGCCTTATCGAAGCTCGAGCTCGCCGGTACCCACAGTCTTGTTTGTCCATTCTCTCCGGAGGGTGCTTACCTTTTGAGGTCACATTGGGTATAATGCACGTAGGCTAGGCGCAGTCACGTAGGGAGATAGGAGGTGGACGCGAGATGGAGGATCTGAGAAGTACGGTATCGGATGCCCGGGGGGCTCTGGAGAAGCTCGTGGGCAAGATCCCCGGCTACCATGGCTAC
>Ga0307380_10007864_pt1 | contig 13759 bp, 10 predicted proteins | sample UN3MG_FD_202239 | JGI IMG/M metagenome (GOLD analysis project Ga0307380, IMG submission 202239) | Soil microbial communities from Risofladan, Vaasa, Finland - UN-3 | ecosystem: Environmental > Terrestrial > Soil > Coastal area > Acid sulfate soil | place: Finland: Risofladan, Vaasa | collected... | reverse complement strand
TTCGCTGGCTTCGGGAGAAGGTGATGAAGGTGGCGATGGAGCAGCCGCGAGGGTTCTCCGCACGGCAGAGCGAATGATGACAGCAAAGGAACGTGTCCTGGCGGCGTGCCGGTTTCAGCGGCCTGATCGGATCCCCCGGTTCGACAGCTTCTGGGAATATCCTCAGGAGTGGCGCAGACGTTTCGGCGACCCCGGCGGCCTTAGCGATGTGGCCATCTGGGTTCCTCAGGAAGGCGCCTTTCCGACCCGCCGGAAGTTCCTCAAGGAGGAAGGTGGCTACCGATACTCGGTGGACGAATGGGGCCGGACCGTCCGCTCCAAGCCCGATGCGTACTTCTACGAGACGCTGGAGGTGCCGCTGGGGGAGGGCGTGGACATCGACTCGGTCCAGTTCGACGCGCCGGGGCTGGACCTGCGTTTCCTGCAAGGCAGCGCCACGCTGGCTGAGGCGGCAAGAGCGCTGAAGGATGCTCAGCGCAGGCAGTGCGTCTTCGGGAAGACGGGTGGGCCGTTCCTGCGCTCAACGTTCGTCCGCGGTGAGGCGCAGTTCCTGATGGACATCGCAGGCGATCCACTGTTGGCCAAGGCCATTGCCGACAAGGTGGCCGATCATCTGCTGGCCGTGGGGTTGGAAGAAATCCGCCGCTGGTCGCTGCAGGACACTGGCGTGTGGATTTACGACGACATGGCCTACAACCACGGGCCGATGTTCTCGCCGGAGGCGTTCGATAGAATCTTCCTGCCGGCGTATCGGCGCATGATCCATGGATACAAGGCCGCCGGCGCCAAGTTCGTGCTGCTGCATTCCGACGGGAACATCATGCCGCTCCTGGACATGCTGGTGGACGCTGGGCTGGACGGCTTGAACCCCCTGGAGCGCCGGGCGGGAATGGACATGATCGAAATACGAAAGAAACACCCCCGGCTGATTCTCACCGGGGGCATGGACAACACCGACACGCTCATCAACGGCCCCGTCGAGCGGATCGAGGCCGAGGCCAGGCAGATCATCGACCTGGGCCAGGATGGCGGCGTGATCGTCGGCACGCACTCGATCAGCCCGGAGATTCCGCTGGAGCATTTCGCAGCATACGACCGTTTCTGCCGCACGTACGGCAATTTTGCTGTTTCGAGCTAGGGAGCCGTCGCCATGAACACAAACAAGGACCTTCGAAGCTTCTTCGCGGACGAGCCGCCCGGCCTGAAGACCAATGCCGTTCGCTGGCTTCAGAAGAAGGTGATGAAGGCGGCGCTGGAACTGCCGCGAGAGTTCTCTTCGCGGCGCCAGTGGGAGGAGTTTCGCGACAAGATGCGCCGCCGGTTGCCTGAGGTCATCGGCATTCCCCAGCTTCCGCCCATGCAGCCGAGCCTGGTCCGCGGGCGAGTGCGCGTGGGGGAGGATGTGGTTTGCGAGCGGGTGGACGTGTACGTGGACGATGACTACTCGATCCCGTGCTTCGTGTTCCTGCCCAAAAAGCCCGGCCGGAGGCGTCTGCCCGCCCTCGTCTGGAATCCCGGCTGGCCCCAGGATAAGTGGGTGGCGGCCTACCAGGCCTTCGGCCTGCGGATGGCCCGGAAGGGCTTCGTGGTGCTGGTCATGGACCACGCGCCGTTCGGCGAAGCGTCGCTGATGAACGCCCAGGCCACCATGGGCATGACCCTGGTCATGGGCATGGGCAACGTGTTGGGAATCAGCCAGTTGGCCCTTCGGGCGGCCGAGACCATGCGCTGCGGCCAGTACCTGCGCGGTCGGGCAGACGTGGAACCTTCCCACGTGGCCCTGGCGGGACTGTGCCAGGGCGGGATGGATTCGTGGCTGGCGGGGGCCTTGGACGAGAGCTTTTGCGCGGTGGCGCCTCTGTGCTCGGAATCGACGTTCGCCATCCATTTCGCCGAGATGGCTTCCTACCAGGCCAACGGCGACTCCTCGCCCTTCCCGTTCGGCATCCTAACGGTCTGCGACGTGGAGCACCTCCATGCAGCCATCGCCCCGCGGCCCCTGCTGGTGCGGGCCAATCTGCCGGACAACTGGTGGCCGGTCAGCGGCATGGATGCCATCGAGACGTTCACGCGAAAGGTCTATCGCCTCTACGGCGCGGAAAACCGCGTGGACTTCCGTGCCGAGGTGCATGAGCACAATCTCAGCGGCCCGTTTGCCGACGCCTTGGAAGCGTTCCTGGTGAAGTATGTCAAGCCCGGGGGCAAGTGAGCCGTGAGCATTCCTGCCACAGACCGTCACATCCTGCGAGACCTCGCCTGTCGCGTCGGCGAGATTGCGGCGCTCCCGGAACAGGCCGAGAAGGCCCGGCTGTGGACTGCCTGCAACGATCTGAAACCCGAGCGGGCTATGGTCTTTGCCGATCCGCAGAACGGGTGGTCGGAACTGGACGCCTCCTGGCTGAATCTTCAGTGTCGGGACGCATCGGCACACTGGATGGAGCGGGCGCTTCGCCGCAAGATCATCCGTCATGAACACATCCCTGACGACTTCCCGATCGTTGGGGAGTTTCGCGTGCCGCTCCGCGCGCGGGGTGATACCTACGAGGACTACGGACTGCGGCTGGGGGCCACGCGTCCGGACGAGGCGGCCGGCGCCTACCATATCGAGCCGGCGGTTCGCGGCGGTGAGGATCTGGAGAAGCTCCACTTCCGGCCGATTCGCATCGATCTGGAGGCCACCGACCAACTGGTGAGCCAGGCCCAGGAGACCTTCGGCGATATCCTCCCGGTTCTTCGCGTCGGCAAGAGCTTCTGGCGGTACGGCCTGACACGGGTGCTTATCCACATGCGCGGGCTGGACCAGATGATGCTGGACATGTATGACAATCCTCGTCTGCTGCATCGGTTGATGGCCTTCCTGCGCGACGACTTCCTGCGGGAGATCGGCCTCTATGAGGGGGCCGGCGCGCTGGGCCTGAACAGCTATCCGGATACGGTGACCGGCTCGGGGGGCCTGGGGCCCACCAGTGACCTCCCTGCCAGGGACTTCATCGGCACAGTCCGCACCAAGGACTGTTTCTGCTGGGCCGAGAGCCAGGAAACCGTCGGCGTGAGCCCGACGCAGTTCGATGAATTCGTCCTGCCCTATCAGATGCCGCTGATGGAACGGTTCGCGCTAGTGGATTATGGCTGCTGCGAACCGCTGGATCACAAGCTGGACCTGCTGATCCGAAAAGTCCCACGACTGCGATGGGTGGCGGTTCCGCCCTGGGCCAACCGGGAACTGGCTGCTGAGAAGCTCGGTCGCAAGTACGTGTACGTCTACAAGCCGAACCCGGCCCGGATCTGCGCGCCGCACGCCGACTGGGAAACGGCAGAGGAGGACGTTAGAGGCACACTCCAGATTGCCCGCGGGTGTCCCATGCACGTAGTCATGAAGGACACCAGTACGTTCTGTGGTGAGCCGGACCGGATCACTTGCTGGGCCGAGATGGCCGGACGAATCGGCAGGGAGATGGCCTGACGGGCACACAGCCCCAAGGAAGATACGATATGAGTGGTCGCTTCAGAACAACACGCATGGAGACCGGACGGCTGGCCAATTACGGCATTGCACAAATGGATGAAGTGGCGCCGGTCCAGTGCCCCTGCGGGCAGTCGCGGCGGGAACCAGGTCATTCCCAAGCGTCTGCCGGTTCGCCCGCTGACTCCGATCGCATAGTGGAATCCTCGCCGAACTCAGGGCCAAGCCCATTCGGCCATCGCTTTCTGGCCCGGATGGAGTCTTCGGGAACCACCCCCATGGGCGAGGCAGACCGTCGCTCACTTCCGACGCTCGTCCAGCAACACCCAGTCACCCGGTGCCCGCTCGTAGGTCCAGAACCTCCAGCCGTTGCACGAACGACGAGCGACCGCCATCTTCGAGGCAATCGATGGCGGGCGGCGGGTCCGCCTGATCCTCAGCTTTCCCGCCTCGTGCGGCCCATCCATTTGCGTACCTTCCGGATCAACTGGGTGGCCAGAACGATCGCCAGGAAGCCGGGGATCGTCAGCGCCGCCTTGGCCTTTACACGCCAGTTCGTGATCCGAAACAGCTTTACCACCACGGCTGCCACGTGCAGCGGGCTATGAAACCGCCTGTCGATCTTCTTGCGCAGGTTAGCGATGTGCGCGGACGAGTACTGGTCGCTGTAGACGAAGCCGCGTGAGTCAACGTGGTAACCGGGGGTCTGCTCGATCAGCTCGCCCAGACCCGAATACGGCTCGTTTCGCAGTCGGGAGATGTGGAGCAGGCTCGCGCCGATCGACCGGGCGAACGGTGCGGTGGAGAGCATCTGCTCCTCCGTCTCGCCGATGTTGCCGACGATGAAATACGCGTTGACCAGCGTTTTCGACTGGCGTAGCACTTCAAACCCTTGGCGGACCTGCTCGACGGTGAACCCCTTGTCCATCGACGCCAGCGTCGCGTCTTGCGTCGACTCCACGCCGACCATCAGGACGATGAATCCGGCCTGTTCCATCTTGCGGATGACGTCCGGGCGTTTGGCGATTTCCAGTCGGGCGTTGACCATGTAGTGCTTGCGAATCCTCCGGGCGATCAGGAGGTCGCAGATCTCCGCGACCCGGTCCGGCTGATGGGTGAACACGTCGTCGACGAAGAGGATCAGGTCGGCGTCGATCTGTTCGATCTCGTCGACGATCGATCGGGGCGACCGCGGCGCCCAGCGCCGCTTCACGCCCCAGGGGTTGACCGAGAAGTTGCAGAACTTGCAGTTGAAAGGGCAGCCGCGCGACCCGGCGACCATGTCGATCTTGACCCCCGTGCTCACGCCCTTGGACGTCAAATAGTACGGATGCCGGCGCAAATCGCGGGCGGGGACCAGGTCCTCGTCCAGCGGCGCGTTGGCTCGCGGCGGGCTATGCACCACTTGACCGTCGTCCCCGCGGCGGCTCAGGCCGGCGATCTCCGACCACGGGCGCCCCTCGGCGATTTCGGCGATCGCCCGCTCGCCGTCGCCGCAGACCACGGCGGCCACGTTCGGACATGCATCCAGCCAGTAGCGCGGGTTCTCGGTTGCCGTCCGCCCGCCCAGAATCGTCATCACCCCGGGGGGCAAGGCGTTGATATCGTCGCGGATCCGATCGAAATCCTTCCGCCAGTTGATGGAGTAGCAGACCAGGTCGGTCTCCGGCCTCAGGAACGGCTGGGTGCTCGGCGTGCGTTCATGCCGGAAGTTGACCATGTCGATCCGTTCAGCGTGCGGACGCAGCGCGGCGGCGACATACTCCAACCCCAACGGCGGAAAGGACGTCAGCGACGACGCCCTCCGTCGATAGGGGTAGACGCACAGGACATGGCGGAACGCAGCATGCCGTGATGCAACCGTGTTCAAGCGGATTCGCCTACGCGAGCTTCGCGGGCCGAACCGATCATCTTATCCCCGTCCTGCGGCATCGAACCGGGATTTGCCATCTGGCGTAATACCTCAATAACGGGCGCTGGAAGCCTCTCGCGCGGCAGGATTCCCGGCTCGACTGCCCTCGACAGGCTCGGGCCGCGAGCTTGTCAAACGGAGCTCGCCGAAGTCAACCCGCTACGTGCCCGACGGGAAGGGCTCCCTCCGCGCCGCCCGTAGCTGAGGCGTTACCGTGTGGCGTGCTCCCACGACCGTCCTGGGGCGTCGAGCGTGAGTTTCCACTTATCTCCGTGGTCTGTCAACCTGTCCCCCCGAATAACTCGGTCGCGGCCGTGGCACAGGGACTTACGGCAGGTTGCCACCGGAGGTCCGACATAATCCTCGGGTCGCGGGTTCGAATCCCGCCGGCGCTGTGAACCGCTTCACGTCGTGCTAAACCAACGCTTGGGCACGTAGGTGCTCCCTCAACTCTGGGATGCCCTGCACTTGCTCCCGGAGCCACTGGATGTCACCCGGCAACCATTGTTCAGGGGATTCCGTGCCCATGCGCAACGGACAAGCCCCGGCACATCTGCCCATCGATCTCAGATGACTCATCAGCCGGAAAATCGGAAGCATCTCGCCCATCCTCGTTGGAAGGGCGCGCACGGCCGAGTACCCGCTCCGGAATGCGTCCCAACGTGCTTGACGCTCGGCAGAGCGGTTGGGTCCGGGATGGAACTGGTGGAAATCGCATACGCGCCAACTATACCCGCACCTGCCGAAGTCGAATAGGGTGATACCGCGCTCGGGATGCAAGCGGATGTTCACGCTCGCCAAGTCCCCATGACAGATCCCGAATCCCGGTGCTTCCCTTGACCAAGCCGACATTCTCTTTCGTCCCCATTCTGCGGCAGCCACGGCCAAGTCTGCGTCTGGCCTGTCCATGAACTCCAGAGCGTAAGGAAGAAGCTCGCTGACAGCCTCGACCTTATCGACCGGCAGCTCATACTTCTCTGCGAGAGTATCGCATACGTTATGAAGGTGTCCTATCGTTCGACCAATTGCTTCTGCAGCCCTCGGCCCGGACCCCGGTCGGGCCCCAAGTGCCTCGGTCCACAAGAGAGCAGGTCGAGCACCTTCGGTGGCATCCACCGCTGTCGCGTACCGGCCGTCGTGTCTGAGCACGGGGGCCGCTGCCGGAAAGCTGTGCGCGCATAGGTCGGCGGTCAGTCGCCCCTCGCCCTCAGCCGCCGCCAGAGAATGCGGTGGGCGGTAGGCCTTCAGGAAGAAGTGGCGGTCGTCCGCTGCGACAACGGCATACACATCGGAGTCCCCCCGGGCCAGAAACCGGCAGGAGACGATCGGCGGCACGTCATATAGGCAGAGAACGCGGTCGCGCAGCGCGCGCTCATCCAAGACGCTCGACTGCGCCGGGAAAGCAAGACGGTCGGCCACGCCCCATTCGGCTATCTCGCGTATGCCATATCGACGTGCCGGGTGTTGTTGGAACGAACGGATGTTCGGCTGGTTATCGTGTGCCATCACAGACACCTCCCTCAGAAAGCTTCCAGTGCATCTTGTCACGTCGGGAAGATGCGTTCGCAGCCTCATCCTTCAACTACGCTGGACGGGCGGCGACTGCGTGGTACTGGGTGAGATGTCTCGGAGGGCCGGAGGGAAGGGATCGCGACGCGGGGGAAGGTGTTCGATCGAAGTTCTCTCGAAACGGCTGAGGCGCGCCTACTTGCCCCACAGCATTCCGAAGGCCCAATGATTGATGGTATGGCTTCTCATGATGGGTCTCCTTTCTGGCAAGCAGCCGCTCCTTCGGGCTGACTGAGGTAATCTACATGACACGTGTTCCGCTGTCAACGGGCAATCTCGCCCAGAAGGCACCCTTCATTGCGTGAAGCGGTAGCGAGCGCGCCCCCGCTAGGGTCAAAGCACTGGAGCCAGAAGACAAAGGAAGACCGCTGTTGGGGGCGCCGTGGGGCGGCCCCGGGCAAGGCTCATTCCAGGACGTGGATGTTCCTCGCCTCGCAAATCTCCTTTAGTCGCTTCGGCCAGACGGACACGGTCACCTCGCCGAGGTGCGCCTTTCTGAGCAGGAGCATCTGCGTGCGCGACTGCCCGATGCCGCCGCCGATGCTCAGCGGGATCTCGTTGTTGATGATTGCCTGGTGGTACGGCAGCTTGAGGAAGTCGAGCTGGCCGGAGATCTCCAGTTGCTTCTTCAGGCTCTCGGCGTTGACGCGGATTCCCATCGAGGTCAGCTCGTGGCGGCGTCTGGTTACCGGGTTCCAGACGAGGATGTCGCCGTTCAGGCCGTGCATCGGCCGCCCGTCAGCGGAGGTCGTCTCCGTGGCCCAGTCGTCGTAGTCGGCCGCCCGCATCTCGTGCGGATAGCCGTCCTCAAGCACCCAGCCGATGCCGTAAATGAAGATCGCCGGATACTCCTGGATGATCGTCGTCTCGCGCTGCTTGCGCGGCAGGTCGGGGTACCTGGCGAGGATGTCCTCGGCGTGGATGAACGTGAGCTTATCCGGCAGGTTCGGGTACTTGTCCGTCTTCAGTTGTGGAAAGAGCTCCTGGACGTGCGTCTCGGCGCCCTTGATGACCTTCCAGATTTTCTCGACGACCTGCTTGAGGAATTGCAGGTTCCTCTGCTCGGGCGTGATCGCCAGCTCCCAGTCCCACTGGTCCACGTAGGCGCTGTGGTCGTGATCGAGGAAGTAGTCCTTTCGCACGGCCAGCATGTCGGTAATCAGTCCTTCGCCGACCTTCAGGTCGAACTGCTTGAGTGCCATCCGCTTCCACTTGGTGGCGGCCTGCACGATCTCGGCGTCGATCGGGTTCTTGTCGTGGTCGTTGGAGATGTGGAACTGGATGGGCGTGCGGGAGCCGTCGCGGTCGAGATAATCGTTGATGCCGCTCTGGGAGTCCACGATCAGAGGCACCGTGACCATCATCAGGTTGAGTTCCCTGGATAGGTTCTCCTCGATGTACCTCTTGGCCGCGAAGATGGCCTTCTGCGTTTCCCTTCGGTCGAGCAGGGAGGTGTAATCGTCCGGCAGCTCCTTCGCGAGCTCGTCATAGTTGCCGATTCCCGGGCCAGCCAGGTCCGCTTTCTTGTCTGCCATTGTGCGATCCTCAAGTTGGGTCTAAGAGCTCCTAACAAGGTCTCGGTGTAACGCAGGGGTTATTCCGTTATCGGTAGAACAGGGGGGTTGGCCACAGGGTTCTGAGCAGGTTCTCTCCGGCGAACCGTGTCCTCGTTGCCTCTCCGACGGGTACGTTCCTTACCGCAAGGTCAGCCTCCAGCGGAAGATCTCGCCTCATGGTCAGCCAAAGGAGTTACGGAGGCGGGTATGCTACGGGCGATCCCGTCAGTTCACAAGCTGTTCTTCGCCAGCCGAGGGCCATTGGGAATGGGCCGGCCGTTCATGCGCTGTGGCAGTGGTGACTTGAAGGCAGGTTGGCTGCGAAGGACAATGCCGCGGCCGCCTCATGTGAAGGAGCAGTGAAGATGCGCACATTGGCAAAGGCTGTGGCTGGCGGGTTCGGAGTGGTTCTGTTCGGTATGGTTGCGGGCGTCGGCATCAGCGCCGCAGAGGCGCAGGCCCAGACCGATGTCAGGGATATCGTCCGGACGCCGTCCCCGTCGCCTACGCTCAAGCTGCCGTTCGGCGAGCCGAACTTCTTTCCTATTGCCGTATGGATGCAGCCGGCGAAGCGCGCCAAGGACTACAAGGCCGCCGGCGTCAACCTGTACGTCGCGCAGTGGAAGGGTCCGACCGAGAAACAGCTCGCCACCCTGCGCGAGGCCGACATGCCCCTGATCTGCGACTTCAACGACGTGGCCGCCAAGCACCTTAAAGACCCGATGATCGTCGGCTGGCTCCAGCCCGATGAGCCGGACATCTGCTACGCGCACAAGTGGCCGGAACTGCGGGGGCGCAAAGAAGCCGGCACCCTCGGGTTATGGCTGCCGCCGTATCACCCCAGCGAGATCATCGCCCACTACAAGATGCTCAAGGCCATCGACCCAGTGCGGCCCGTCTTCACGAGCTTCTCTCTTGCGGTGGTGTACCCGGAGTGCGCCGCCCGCGCCAACCGGAAGAACCACCCTGAGGACTTTCCCGAGTACATGAAGGGCCTGGACATCGTCGCCTTTGACATCTACCCCGGCATCCACCAGTACAAGAAGGCGGCCGGAAAGTACTGGACCGTCGCCAAGGGCGTCAGGCAGCTCGTCGAATGGGCCAAGGGCGCCAAGACCGTATGGGTGGACATCGAGGCGATGAAGCCGCGACTGGACCACTCGCCGCACTCGTTCAAGGCCGAGGTGTGGATGAGCATCATTTACGGCGCGCAGGGCATCAACTATTACGTGCACCAGAACGCGAGCGGGCGGCTGCCGATCCCGTCCATCGAGGCCAGCGTCTTCGAGGACGCCGAGATGCTCAAGGCGTTCACGGCCACCAACAAGCTGATGACCTCACTGGCGACCGTGCTGAACAGTCCGACCGTCGCCGGCGGCGTGAAGGTCACCTCCTCGGTGCCTGCGAGCGAGGAGGTGGCGGCTGCGGGCCTGGACCCGGTCGCCGCCGCGGTGAAGGCCCACGCCGGCGCGACCTACCTGTTCAGCGTGCGGATGGAGAACAGCCCCGCCAAGGCGACGTTCCAGCTCAAGGGCCTGCCCGCCAAGGCCACAGCCGAGGTGATAGGCGAAGGCCGCACCATCCAGATCACTGCCGGCCGGTTCAGCGACGAGTTCAAGCCGCTGGCGGTGCACATCTACAAGATACCGACGGCGGATTGACGGGCGGCAGCCTGTCCGGATCGTGTCATGGACATCGCCGAGCGTTTTGAGACCAACCCGATCGTTCGTCCGGCCGACGTGCCGCCCAGCGGCGACGGCATGGCCGTTGAATGCGTGCTCAACCCGGGCGCGTTCCGGTGGCAGGGAAGGACGGGCCTGCTCATGCGGGTCGCGGAGCGGCCGGTGCAGCGTGACGGCGTGGTCATCGGCGCGGAGCGTGACGGCTCGGCCGCCGGCGGCATCCGTCGGGTGGAATTCGACGCCTCGGACCCGCGGCTTGACACCAGCGATCCGCGATTCATCGTGCACGGCGGCCGCACCTACCTGAGCACGCTCTCGCACCTCCGCCTAGCCTGGAGCGGCGACGGGGTGTGCTTCGAGCCGGTCGACGAGCCAACGCTGGTCGGCAGCGGGCCGCTCGAGCGATACGGCATTGAGGACTGCCGCGTCACCGAGATCGACGGGACGTTCTACCTGACCTATACGCAGGTCTCCGCCGCGGGCACGGGCGTCGGCCTGGCGGTCACGCGGGACTGGCGGCGGTTCGACCGCCGCGGAACGATACTGCCGCCGGCCAACAAGGACTGCGCGATCTTCGACCGGAAGATCGGCGGCGAGTTCGTCTGCCTTCATCGGCCGACGGGAGTGGCACTGGGCGGCTCTCACATCTGGCTGGCGCGGTCGAAGGACCTGATCCACTGGGGCCGGCACGAGTGTGTCGCCCAAACGCGCCCTGGCAGGTGGGACGAGCTGCGAATCGGCGCCGGGGCCGCGCCTATCCGGACCGAGCACGGCTGGCTGGCGATATATCACGGCGCCGACGGCGATCAGCGATACGGCCTCGGCGCCATGCTGCTGGACCTGGACAGCCCGGCGCGCGTGCTGGCCCGCGGCGAGGAGCCCATCATGGAGCCCGTGGCGGACTACGAGCGGGAGGGCTTCTTCGGCAACGTCGTGTTCACGAGCGGCCACGTCGTGGACGGCGACCAGCTCACGATCTACTACGGCGCCGCCGACGAGGCTATCTGCGGCGCGCGCCTATCGATTCGCCGGATACTCCAGACACTGGGGCGATGAGCGGTCCTGCCGCCCGTCCGGCGCGGGACGGATTGGCGGCTGGCTGGCGGACGGCTGCGATGTGTTCGCCTACTTCAACAATGACGCGCACGCCTACGCGGTCCAGAACGCCACCGAGCTGAATCGCTTCTGCGGTGTCGGTTGAAGAATCAGTGGATGCTGATCGCCCTGGGTATACCATATGCTGACGTGCCCCGGTGTGTGGGCCCAGGGCGGGCATCGGCCCGACCGATGTCGGCGACGTCGTTGAAACTGCCAACCGGAACGGGCGGCTGACATTTCCGTGAGTGGGGGGATGGGAGAGATGACAATGGACGTCGCCGAGCGTACGAACTGGACGTTCAGGCCCTTGACAGAGCAGCAGATCTACAGGCTGCATCTGGCGAGTCTGGAGGTACTCGAACGGACCGGCGTGGCGGTGCAGGAGGACAAGGCCCGCAGCCTCCTGCTGGATGCCGGCTGCCATGCCGGCAAGGGCAACGTGGTCCGCATCCCGGCCTTCCTGGTCGAGCAGGCGCTGCTGAGCGCTCCAGAGAGAATCGCGATGCACACTCGCGACGGCCGGCGCACCATGCTTCTGGAAGGGAGCAACGTCTTCTTCGGGACCGGTTCCGACACGCCGAACACCATCGATCCTTATACCGGGCAGCGCCGCGCGGCAGTCAAGGAAGACGTGCGCAAGATTGCTTTGCTGTGTGACTGCCTGGAGAACATCGACTTCATCATGGGGATGGGAATTCCCCAGAACGTTCCCCGGAGCGTTGTTTACGTCCATGAATTCGACGGCATGGTGAGTGGCAGCACGAAACCGATCGTTTTCACGGCTAACGACAATCGCGACATGGAGACGATCTACGAGATGGCCGTCGTGATTGCCGGCGACGAACAACGGCTGCGGCAGCGCCCGTTCCTAATGCTCTATGCCGAGCCGGTGGCCCCCTTGCAGCACACGCGGGCCGGCACGGAGAAGCTCCTGTTCTGTGCCGAGAAGGGGATTCCCTGCGCCTACATCTCGGGCGTGATGGCTGGCGCCAATGCACCCGTGACCCTCGCCGCGGCCATAGCCCTGGCCAACGCCGAGGCGCTGAGCGGCCTGCTGATCTCGCAGCTTGCCAGTCCGGGGGCCCCGTTCCTCTACGGCGCGAACGTTTCCGTCATCGACATGAGGAGTTGCGTGTACACATATGGGGCCCCGGAATTCTCGCTGACCAACAGCGTCTTTGCGGCGATGGCCCACTACTACAAGCTGCCGGTGTGGGGCCTGGCGGGCGCCGCCGACGCGAAGATACCCGATGCCCAGGCCGCCGCCGAGGCAACCTTCAGCCTTCTCATGGCGTCCCTGAGCGGCGGCAACCTCGTCCACGACGTGGGCTACCTCGAAAGCGGCCTGACATCGTGCATGGAGATGATACTGCTGTGTGACGAGATCATTGCCATGTGCCGGCGGCTGACGCGCGGCGTTGAGCTCGACGCCGATTCCTTCGCGGGGGACCTTATCGATTCAATCGGGCCGGGCGGGGGCTATCTGGATTCCGACCATACGGCTGAGAACTTCCGAAAGGCACACTGGCTGCCGCGCTTCATGAACCGCCAGCGATACCAGCCCTGGAAAGAGGACGGCGGCCCGACCATGTATGACCGGCTGAACGCCGAGGTCAAGGCGATCCTCCAGAAGCACCGGGCCCAGCCCCTCGCGGACGACCAGCGCAAGGAAATCGCCCGCATCATCGCCGCCCGCGAAGCTCAGGATGCCGCAGGCCGGTGACAGCGGCCGCTCGGCACCCGATCGAGGAGGGTTCTGGCGTGGCGGGGGGGGGAGATAGATGATCGGCCAGCCCCTTGCACAGTGGCGCCGAGTCGCTAGCTTCCATGGGCAGGGCCTTGAACGAGGTATCAGGTGGCTGAGCAGATTACCATCAACCGCGCTCCGGTACTTACGCTGTGGGCGTCAGTGGTTGCCGAGGGGATGGGCTTCGACCGGGATGCCGCGCTGAGTCTCGGCAAGTGCCTGGCCGGGCTGAACGCCCAGAGCAAGGGCAGGATGCTCGGGATCTACGGTGCCCGCAAGGCCCCGGAGCACGGCCCGCCCAAGAAGGCCGGCCTGGGCGAGGAGTTCTGGGTCGAGCTCTGCGGGCGCCCCGTGCCGGCCAGGAACACTGACTGCGGTGTCCGCGCGGTCGTCGGCGACAGGCCGGTTGAGCCGCAAAGCGTCGAGCGCTACCTCCAGGGCAAGTTCGGGGAGGATCTGCCGGCGGCGCGCGATGCGATGTTGGCCCTTGCGTCCGCTCTTACGCCCGGGGAGCTTAGCAGCCGGGCGTACGCACTCTACGAGCGGTTCCGCCCGGAGATACCCACCGGCAGGAGGGGCTGGGGCGCGAAGGGCGAACTGGACCTGGGGCTGATTCGCTCCATGGCCGCAGGCAGCAGGTAGTCTGCTGTCCAGCGGCCGGTATTTGGCAGCAGCCCCGCGCTGCGGGGCTGCTGCCATAGTTACCGCTCGTGCCGCCTGATGATCGGTCCC
>Ga0307380_10007863_pt1 | contig 13759 bp, 17 predicted proteins | sample UN3MG_FD_202239 | JGI IMG/M metagenome (GOLD analysis project Ga0307380, IMG submission 202239) | Soil microbial communities from Risofladan, Vaasa, Finland - UN-3 | ecosystem: Environmental > Terrestrial > Soil > Coastal area > Acid sulfate soil | place: Finland: Risofladan, Vaasa | collected... | reverse complement strand
TGCATACGGCATTTGACGTATAGGGTCATATGAGTTACTCTTGGAGGTGTTTGAGGTCTGATTCATATATAAATATATATATAATATAACAAGATTTATATACTATGAATGAGTTACCCGTCTATATAAGGGTAGAGAAGGAGTGTAAAGCACTACTGCGGGATAGGGTGGGTACATATTACGAGTAACAATAACATCATAGTTGAAATAGATAGGGAGTTCTTACCACAACAATTAGAAGTAATGGAACTTATATCTAAAAAACGATATGTACTGTATTCTGGTGCGGTTCGTGCAGGGAAAACTCTGCTTCTCGCTAACGTGGCAATACAGACCTGTATAGACAACCCTGGTTGTATTGGTATGTTAGGCTCATTAACTACTCCACAATTGACAGACGTTGTATTTACCGTCTTTAAACAAGAATTACGACTATATCAAGATGCCCTCACAAAAGCGGGTATTCCTATTACATTAGCTCAGATTAAATCCAGTAAGGGAGATATGAAGGCAATCTTCTGGAATGGTTCAGAAGTATGGTTCAAACCTTGTGATGAAGAAGAAAAGTTACGAGGAATGACATTAGACTTCGTTGGATTAGATGAACCAATAGATATCCATGAAGATATATTTAAACAATTGACCTATCGTATATCTGGAACTGGTCATTTAAAAAATAAAAATCCATTTATTCTATTAACTACTAACCCGGGGAGTCAATCTCATTGGATATATAAACGATTCTTTGAATGGGAAAATCCTGACTATTGTACCATACAAACGACAACCTATGATAATGTCCTACTTCCTAGATATGAGGAGTTTATCACGGAAGGATTAAACGGTGGAGATATTGATTGGATTCATCGATTCTTGGATGGTACATGGGAAGCATTTGCAGGGCAAGTATATAAAGAGTTTAATCAAAAAACTTGCGTAGGAGATTATAAAGCTTTAAAGAGCTTTGATTACATCCTATGTGGAGTTGATTGGGGATTTCGTAATCCTTCATGTATATTAACAATCGGAATTAAAGGAAAAGATGTCTTTGTTATTGATGAATACTATCAACGAGAAAAGCCAACACACTTTGTAGTCAAAGAAGTGTCGGAAAGGCATATTAAACATCATTATAAAACCGTTTACTTTGACCCATCAAATCCTGATTTAATATTTCAAGCAAACGATTTACATATACCTGCTGATAAAGGGGATAGAAATGTTGATGCGGGTATTGGAAAAATAAAATCTATTATAAAAAAAGGCAACCTTCATATTGACAGGAGTTGCGTTAATCTAATACGAGAGTTTCAAGTATACCAATACAAAAAAGATAAACCAGGGGTTAATAGTGTGGAAGTTCCTGTCAAGTTAGACGACCACTCCCTTGATGCTCTGAGATATGGATTAACTGCTTATCATGCGTTTAGATTACAACCAGTTATAGGATTTATAAAGAAAGATTTGTGGGATTTTCGATAGGTGAAAATGATGCCGAAATATAGTGTATTAAACGTGTTGCATAGTGTATGGGACAATTATATTGCTTATACTGTGGAAGATAGGAAAATGAGTACAAAAGAGAACAAATTACTATCTCCAAAAGAAGCGGTAGCTGAAACCAAATCCCGTTCTACTTCTCCATTTTCTAGAGAACTATCCGATGCAAAGTGTCGAGAAATTGCAAAACAATGCCCATTATTTATGAAAGCGGCACGTAAACGAGCACTTGATTCGATTAGTTCATGGCATCGAATTGAACGCCTAGATGAAAAGAAAAATCCTGTTAAACAAGATATGGATATTATTGAAGAATTTATCCAAAGGACTAACTTACGAAAGAAATGGATGATAATGAAAGTTGAGTCCTATATTACAGGTGATGGATATTTACTATATACTTTTACTAATGATAATACTGTGGAATTGTGGGAAGAACCAACTCCAGGTTCATTTCCTCAAAATGTGTTTTCATTGAAAGGAGAACATATTACTGAAATTGATTATTATCCTCCAAAGAAAGAATATTTTAGAGAACTTAATGTTAAACATTATCATTTTAGAGATGCTAAGACGGGTCAAGATTATTGGATTCATCCTGACCGTGTGATACATAGAGTGTGTGACCAATTAGCTGACAGTAGTTTTGGTAATTCTAAGGTAAATCTATTACGTCATGTTATTAAATCTATTGTTAATGTTGATATAGCGTGTGGTGAAACTTTAGCTTGGTTTGCACATGGAGTCTTTGATATTGAACAATTTGGATTAAATGACAATCTAAAAAAGAAATGGGAAAAGACTGCGAATGAACATCCTGGAGCATGGATACATGATGAAACTGCTAAAATTACAACAATTGCTCCTACTTCTATAGACCCAAAACCATTCTATGATTTTCTTACATTAAAAGTGGCTGCTGCGTTTGTAATGCCTGAACATATCCTTAAGGGTGTTCAAGTAGGTAGAGTAACAGGAGCAGAAGTAGGTACAGGGGATTATCATAAAGATATTAAAGATGAACAAGACTTAGAGGATAGTCCTTTATTAATTGCACTTTATGCAAAATTACTAAGCGGACATGGTAGAGAATGGAGTACAGATGGCAAAGTAAAGTACCATCTTGTATGGAATCCTCTATATGTTGATGAACTATCTGAGGCTTTGATTATGGAAAAACGTGTTACATCAGCCGATAGAGCTTTGAATGGTAGTAAAGGTATGGGAGGATTTGCAGATGTGCAAGAAGCTCGACTTATATTTAATCATGGACAAATTGAATTAGATATAAATAAAATACCTAAACGACCTATAGCTCCACAACCTCCTAAAAGACCCCCTAGTGGTACGGAGGCAAAACCTGAAAAACCAGAGAAAAAGGATAATTCTTTGTATGATATGCAACTTGACGAAGCATCTAGAGCTATGATAGCAAAACGTAAAGCTGTTATTGAGCATGAAAAAAAACTTGGTGAAGAAGTTTTACGAGAACAAGATGCGAGTAATAATTAGTATTCATGGAATAGATGAACTCATTAAGGCTAATACTCAGTTCATAAAAGCATTAGAAAAAGGAGAAATTACAGAGCAAATTCTTGACAAGATTGTTAGAAGTGCAAAGTATAATGCTCCACGTAAAACAGGTACATTAGTAAAAGCTATTCGATGGGTAAAGGAAGGAAATGGAAGATACGCAATTATCTGTGATGCAACAAATCAAAATGGTGACCCATACCCAAACTTTTTAGAGTTTGGAACACGCTTTATACCAATAGGGTCAGTTGAAGCTCCTAGGGTATATAAAACGACAACTGGAAAAACTGCTCAAATGCCTTTTATTAGACCTGCAATATACAGAATGTCTAAAAATTTTGCGGGTATGATTTCAGATGTAGTAAAAAAGATATATAAATAAAGAGGCAAAAAAATGAAAACAATGAAACTATGTTGTGGGCGAAGTAAATGTCCCATAGTAGTAATAGATACGAAAGCAACACGTATTAGTGATGATTACGGAAATACCGTAATTTTGGAGCATAACCAATGGGAACTCCTTAAAAAAAGGATAACGGATGGTGTTGCATAAATGTCACACAAGAAAGGAAAGCTTGTTAAAAATCCAACTCAGAAAGTTGAGCAAGTAATAAGAATACCTCCCCTAGTTGAAGCCGAAGGAAGATACTTTCAGGGATTAGTTGATGCTTCTAATAGGTATACTGCCCTATTAAAACAGAAATCACAATATGATTATGCACTATCTCGTCTTTATCTAGATAGGGAACGTGTTGTAAAAGGCGAAGTATCGTTTCCAATGAATATTACGTTAATTCCAAAAATGATAACTTATCCTGAGAATGATAAGAAAAAAATTCTTACTATGTTCGATGAACAAATTGCAGTCGTACAATCTACTTTAACAGGATTGACAGGGCAAATAGAACATCGATATGAAGAATATAAAGAATCAGCTATTCGAACTAAAGAGTTCTTGAATCGTAGATTTAAAGATGTAATGGCTACTAATATTGCTACTGAACGAAAAGTTATTCCAGATGAAACAACTCTCTTTGAGGCTGAATTTAGTGAATTGTTAGAAAAAACACCTGATGGAAAACCTAACCCATTATATAATCCAAAAAAGGTGGAAGCTTTACAGAAAGTTAGAAAAGACATTACTAAAAAAAGTGTTTCTCGAAAAACTAAGAAGTGATACTATGGTGGACATTGTATTTGGTGATTATTCAAAGAAAATCTTACGAATGGGTGCATTTTTAGTGCGTAAGAAATTACATACTGATATTAAAACTATTTCTGAGGATATGAGTCATTGTGGTAATCCAGCGATTGCTGCCATAAACAAAATCCTAGTGGCTGGTGCTGATAATATCGAACCAGGATTTCAACGAAGAACTGCTAAAGATTTTGGACAGTTAGGATTGTGGATACTGTACAAAGATACTGCATATCGTGATGTATTCTTTTGGATGCTCTATCAGATATTATCCCGTGCAGATACATTATTGCCATTAGTTGAACCTTTCGTTAAACCTGTTAATGAATGGTATCCTAATGATTGGGTACATCAACAACAAGAGTCACAGAGATTAAAACAAGAGCATAAGATTCCTGATAACGGTAAATGTTTAGGAGAAAGTATATACACTCCTAGCATACAGAACAAGAGGCATAAAAAGATATTGGAGGGCAAAAATGCCTGAAATTAAGCCTGGAGAAACTGAAAAAGAGTGGATTCCTCGTTGTGTTAGTTATTTAAGGACTAAAGAGGGAAAGACTAAAGAACAAGCATTAGGTAAATGCTATGGAATGTGGAAACAAAAACATCCAGAAGCGAATGATGCTGAGTTTATGCTAGAGTCAGAGTTATTTACTTGTACTGCCAACTTTGTATTTGAAGAAACTCACACAGAAACTACTATCATCGAGGGGAAACCTACTGATAATGACACAGAAACTAGGACAATGATTGCGGTAATTGGAAATCGATTTATGAATGGTGGATTTTTACCTATTGATGTTTTAAAACAAAGTCTTGACCAATGGAAAAATACCTTACATGATATAAATCATATGGGGTACATTGTAAATCCAATGACTGATAATAGACAAGATATACGCTTTTTTGTAGGGTATCATCCACAAGCGTATTGGAATGAGGATACTAATAGCATCTCTATGAACATTGCTATCGTAGATAGCACTATGTACGCATCCGCATGGAGAGGCTATGTTAATTTATGTAAACAAGCTGGAATCGTTCCGAATGTGTCGGTGACATATATCGCAAGTAGACGATTCATAAAAGCTAAAGATTTGCCACAAGGAGTGGATTATGCTATCGAAGGATATAATGCAGAAGATTATGTCCCAATTTTGACAGGCATAAAACCCCTAGGTGTATCTACCGTTGTAATAGGGAAATGCAACGATAAACTAGGTTGTGGTATAATAAATACAAAGTGTTCATGTGATGTTGAGGATAAAGAACAAAAACAAACGCAGTTAGATGCTGCATTAGAAGCCGAAAAAAATGAACTCTTAAAACGAATTGCAACTAAAGAAAAGTTGCTTAAAGGAGAATAAAGTTATGCCTAAAGATATAAGCGAAATGAACTCCGAAGAACTTAAAGCCTATGAGGAATCTTTGGATTTAAAATTATCGCAAAATGCTATTAAAGTTAAAGCTGATGCTGTAAGCAAAATTGAACTTGCGGATAAAGAAGCTAAGAAAGAAGCTGCTAAAGCTGATGAAAAAGCTAGGGATGCAGCCGCAGAAACACGGTTTTTTGCGAATAATCCTCAGTATGCTAAACATAATCCTTTAGATACTGGAAAAGAACAGAAACCTAAAGAAGATACTCCATTTTCTACTTATTATAATCATTTTTATGATAAGTATAAAACGACTCATACACCATCCAAATATACTAATCCGATAACTAAAGTATCTGGTGTGGAAGTTCAGATTGCCAATACAGTTGATATTGGTACATGGGAAAATCTGTACATGAATACGGATTCTGATACAGGTTGTGAAGATGATGTTTCCGATTGGAGTCCCGCAGATGTGTACTCACGAATTATATGGAATACATTTTCATGTAAAGCTGACCTATTTAAAATCTGTGTTAAAGGTATTGCCATTAATCCAGGTGAAGGTCTTTCTGTTCAGATTAGAACATATGGAAAACTCTCTGACCCTAGTGAACTTGCCTCTTGTGAATGTCTAAGTTGTGCATCTATCACATTTTCAGTATATCCACTTACTTTGAAACAATACGGTAAAGAAGTTATCGTTTGTGAAAAAGATATTTGGGATGTTGGTAGTGTCTTGATGGATACATACATGAACGCACTTGCTGATATGTGGGCTACATGGTTCGATTATCAGATTTATTCTGAATTAGAATCTGCTTCACCAGGAACTACTGAAACACTCACAACTGCTCTTGCTTGTGACCCAACGATTGAAGGCTCATGTTGTACTGATACTGCATTGATGGAAATGTATAATGCGGTTAATGCCATCGTTGCTTCAATGAGAGAAGGGACAACTCCTTACGACCCTGATTATATGCTTATCTCTCCAAGTGTTGCTAATATATTCAAGCGTATGCAATCCCCTACTGTGACCTTTTCTCCAGGAGATGTTAGGTTTGACGATGCAGGTCGTCTTACTAAAATTGCTGGATTAAATGTTATCGAGTATTGTAGGGCTAATGCTTGTACTGATGCAACTGGAGAAGTTGTCGCTATCATTATCGATTCAAGACGGGCTGTTGGTGCAGTCTTTGGACAACGACCACAAACATATAAGTTTTTCCAAAGCAACTGTAACAGTACCCGTGTGGATTCATGGGCGTTCTTTGCCTGTGGTGAATTGGATACTGGTGCTATAGCACATATTGTGAACCCTTAAACGGGGAGGGAGGTAATCCTCTTTCTCCCCCTAGTGAACAATTGTGTGATAAAATAGGAACACTAAGGATAAAGGTGAATATAAATGGGTAAATGTACAATTATAGGAAAAATTCGAGTACCTGCATCTGTTGGACAGGCTATACTTCTAAATGGTAAAAAATGTGACGAAGAAACTGTATGGACTATTAATGCCTTCGGTGGAGAATCTCATGTTACAGATTTTACTATTGAGAATAGGTCTAATGTAGATTTCGATATCGATTTAGAATTGTCTACACCAACAGATGGCGAGTATACAATGGAAATCCTGGATGCTCTTGATGCTCCTGTTACCTTACCTTTCAACATAACTAAAGAAACGGTTAATTGGAAGTTTAAGATAACATTTGATAAATACATTGCATCAGATGAGTACGAAATAATCCTGACACTCGATTATGTCTAGGGGTAAATCCCCTTTTACTTTCTTTATGTCGCTATGTATAGTGTGTAAGAAAGTCTATGATACCACTTATTCAATAGATGTACTGGCTTTATTACCGTTACCCGTACCAAAAGATGAAGGGATTGTACCCGAACCACCTGTATTAGAATTGCATAATATCTATCAAGTATGCTTTAAATGTCTACAATTACTCTATCAAGCATCAGAATTAAAGTTGCTCCTTGGAGAAATTTTAATCTTAGATTGCTCTGCCAATGTGGACTTATAATAAGGTTCGACTCCTTATATTGGCTTATGAAACAATGGCAAATTGTAGTTCCTTCTGATTTTGCAACTACAGAGAAGGAATATCAAATTAACGGTAGGTCATATCATCGAGTGACTATGACATTATCTGTAATTGCTAAACATCGATTATTTCAATGGGCTTCTAGAGTTGGACAAGATGTGGTTAATAAGACATTAGAAACTCGACAAGTTATAGGTACTCACGTACATAAACTCATTGAATTAACCCTACAAGGAACAGATGTTAATTTAGGTGCATATGAGAAAGAGATTCGAGAAGATATGTGTAGATTTTTCGAATTTCAACAAGTGGCTGAATTATTACCAGATGGATTAGAACAAAGATTGTGGAGTAATGTATATGGGTATGCTGGAACTGCTGATTATGTAGGAAACTATAAATCGCCATTAAAGTTCTTAGTACGAGGGCATCAACCAAAATTCCTTGAATCTTCATATGTTATTGGGGATTGGAAAACTGGAAAAGATATCTATCCGCAATACTGGTTACAATTAGCTGCTTATGCAATGGCATTTAAAGAATTAACAGGCGTACAAGTAGATGGCGTATTTATTTGTAGGTTACGAGATGGTAAAGTTAAAGTTAAAGAAATGACTTGGGATGAACTTACCGAGTTATTTGATGTTTACCTAGCTGTATTAAAAGTGTATAAATGGAAATACAGATTAGGTGATGATTAAAGAGGTAAAAAATATGAATACAGACTCCAGGAAAGTATCAATAGAAGTAAACGAAGTAGAAGTAAAAGCTTTAAGCACTTTATTGAAAGATGCCCAAGTGACTGTCCCATTAGGATATATACTTGGTAGTTTTATGGCAAAAATTGAACGAGCATTTATTGACAAACAGGAATCAATGCTCAAAAATAAATACTCAGCAGATAAGAAAAAACCTGAAAAGGAAGTAACTGAGTAATAAATTAGGAGTTAATAAGATGGGTAGTTATTATAATATTTCAACAGCATATGATAATGCAATCTATGAACGTAGTGATGAGAATTACTATATAGTGAATATACAGAATTATCTTGGAAATGCCCTAGTAGACCCTTCTGCTGTTAAGGTTGAAATAACTGACCCATGTGGCTCATCTGTTGTTACTTTAACCGATATGACTAAACTATCAACAGGTGTTTATGTTTATAATCATAGTATTGACGATGATGCTCTTTATGGAGAATATGTAATTACTGTTACTGCATCTAGTCCAACGTACACATCCGTATACAAAGATAAATTCTTTATTCTTCCTTGGGAGGCTTCCTATGATGTTCGTCAATTGTCAGGAATAACATCTAAAAAAACTATTAGTGAACACTCTTTAGCTCAAATTATTTGGGAGTCATACAAAGAAGCCCTTGATGAAGTGTATGAGTATCATGCTAATACTACTCCAAAATGTAACCCTGATACTGGAAGTTGGTTCGATGGAGTAAATACAACCTTTGCAACTAGTCATAGTCCCATAGCGGATTCTGATGGTAATGGATTTATACAAGGCTATGGTGAAGCTTCATGTGCAACAGATATTGATGGTTGGTGGAAAGATTGTGATGGAGATTGCCATCGAGTTAAAATTACAGTAAATGAGCCTCATTGTGGGAATATTACCATTACTAAGTTAGATGGAACTCCTATTCCGTCTAGTATGCAATGGGTACATCTTAATTATTCAACTGAATGGTATACATTTGATTCATATATGTTTAAACAAGCGGTATGCTATTTATCGGCTCATAAATGTATTGTACGTTTCCATGAATTAGAACGGGCAACTTTAGCAGATGTTCATTCTAATAGTACACAAGAAATACTCGCCCATAGAGATAGGATGAAAGTAGAATACATTAAAGCTTTAAATCAAATACGAAAACCTGTAATTGGAGCAGGTATGAAACCAGGAGCATAATACACATGGCGTATGTATCTTTTGACCCTAGAAGTGTTATACGCACTATATTATCTTCAAACTTAGATGTTGATAATGACGGAGTAATGGAACGTGTATTAGTAGTTACTTTATCTGGTGATAGGGTCTATAATATTCCAATATACTTTAGTGAAGAAGTAAAATCTGAGGAATTACCGACTCTCCCATTCTTAGAATTGGAGATGGTCGAAACAACATATGAACCACATGATATAGGAGCAAGTACAAGAAAAATGGAGTCCAGAATTGATATCCATATATATTTCCCTGATTTAGACGGTATCGATAGGACAACTTTTGCTCAAGAAATAAAAAATCGGATGCACGATTTAATAAGAACAAGCCAAAGCACAACAAGTGGAATAACATTTATGAACATAGAAAATGATGTGTTAATTCCTGAAACTAACGGTAGGCAAGTTATCTACCATTATGTAGCAAGAATTTACGCACTATACTATGATTTATGTTAAAGGAGAATAAAAAATTATGACATTAGACCATATTGGAGAACCATTCCAAGGAACAATCTGGTATTGGGTAGAAGATAGTTATGGTAGTGGAGAATCTGCTGTTACATTACCTATCTCTTGTAAAGTACAGAATGTTCGTATAGATACTGGTGATAGACACAAAGTATTGAAAGATATAGGTTCACCCTTGGCGTGTCACCTGTTAAAACAGACCTATGAACCAAAACTGCATATTGAGTATATTCCTCAATGTGATGATACATTCTTAGCACATACAGTTAATAGAAGTTCAGATTGTACATTAAAGTCTTTTGCGTTTTGCGTGGGAGCAAATGTACGAAATACGGATACTGATGATATCAGTTACTATTTAGTAGATGGTAGCAAACCTGCCACTATTCGAATTACAGGGTCAAAAAATACCGAATACTTGGTAGTTCTTGACTTTGAGTCTAAATCTATTGCTACATCTCATGCGGCTACGGGGTCTGCTCCAGCAGCATTGACAGGTGAATATCTAGCATTTAATATTGCTGGTGAAATAACTAAGACTGGTGGACACGTTGTTGATACTGACCATATTGCATTTATTACAAATTCTGTAGAAATTACGGTTACACACAAATTAACGGGCTATACTGACCATGACTCACTCTATAAATCTTTCTTAACAGAAGGAGATATGGATATTGAGGGAAGTGTTGACATTACCCTAGATGGTGGTGGAGCACTCCATATTGGAGAAGTTTTAGCTAATACCGCATTTGACATTATAGTAGATATGGGCGGTGCAGGTTGCCCTCGTCTAGACTTGCCAAATTGTGAGTGGAAAAATTCAAGTGTGAACCAAGATAAGGGTGGAGAAGCTATTAGTAGCTCTGTACCTTTCACGGTGAAACCTACTGCCTGTGATAGTGTAGTAACGGATGTACCAGCGTAGGGGAATTTCCCCTTTTTTCTTTATATTAACATATCATGGTGAATATAAGGACTAATACCAAAAGAGGTATAAATTATGAAACAAGAAGAATATAATAAACTATTTCAGTTGGAGTTTATAAACAAAGGAAAACCGTTTTCTATGCCTATTTGGACAGTAGAAAAACAAGAATCTGCCATTGCTAAAGTATCTGAGTATAAGAAAGAACATAACTTATCAGATAAAGAAACGGACTCAAACTATAAATTTTTTGTGATTGTAGAAACCCTAGTGGAAATTGATGCTTCTTGCACAATAGAAATTGTGAAACGAGAGGTTGTGCATCCATTGGATATTCAAGACTTATTTTTAGCGGTTTATAATGCAGGGCGTAAGGGAATATATGCTCTGGATTTTCAGAAAAGGAACGAGATAAAAAAACTCAAAAAGTAAAGATATATTGGGATGAGGAACTTGGAAAATTACAAGAACTCGTCAATATACTATACTTAGAAGTTGGGAACTTAGATTCCATTCTTCATATGAATTATTGGAGATTTCGTTCCATACTAAATACTAAGGCTAAAATCAATGCAATCTCTAGTGGACAAATTCGTGTAGAATCTGGATTGCCACAAAGTTCAAAAGATATGATTGAAAGACGTAAAGCACAAAGGTAATATTATGGGAAATGACATAGATATACTTTATAATTTGGAAGTGCAAAAAGCTATTGTTCAACTCCAAATTTTAAATACACAATTAGCAAAACATCAGATGCAGTTACTTAAAATGGGTACTGCCTCTCAAACAGCATTTAATTCAACTGGAAAAGGTATATCTAGCTTAGCTATGCGTTTTGTAGGATATAACTTTGTTTTAAATCAAGTTATGGGTATGCAACAAAAAGTAGTGCAGTATGTCCAAGAGTCTGTTGAGAAATTTCGAGAGTTCGAACTTCGTATTGCAGAAGTTAGTTCTATCATGGGTACAGATTTTAAAGACTCTATCTATGGTTTACAAGCGGGAGTTGCATCTTTATCAGTATCATTTGGTAAGAACACAAGTGATATGGCAAAGGGATTGTATGATATTATTTCTGCTGCTTTTGATGCAGAAGAAGCTATCGGCTTATTAGGAACTGCGACTAAAGCGGCAATTGCTGGATTATCTGATATACGTACTTCTGTTGGTATATTTACAACTGTTTTAAATGCGTATGGTATGTCTGCATATGAAGCTACTTCTATTTCAGATTCATTATTCCAGTCTGTTATTCGTGGTAAGTTTCAATTTCAAGATTTAGAATCAGCCTTGGGGTATGTAGTGCCAATTGCATCACAAGCTGGAATTGCTTTTGATGAGTTAATGGCTGCCTTATCTACTACTACTCGTTTCGGTGTACACTTAGATATGGCTGCTAGAGGATTAGCACTTGGTATACAAAATATTATTAATCCGTCTACACAAGCGGCAAAAGCGGCTGAGAAGTATGGAGTGCATATGGATGCTCTTACCATACGATTAGAAGGATTACAAGGATTCTTTAAAGTATTAAATGAGAAAAGTAAAGAATATGGAATGACGGTTCTTAATGAATTAATACCAAATATGCGTTCTCTACGAGTGGCTATGGTATTAGCTGGTGATGAGGGTGTTGCAGGGTTAGTTGAGGATTTAGATTTATTAGTAGCTGCCTCTGGTAGAACGGAAACTGCTTTAAATAAAATTATGGATACTAGTCAATTTGCATCTAGTCAAATTTCACAACAGTTCGAACAAACACAGAGGGATGTAGGTAAAGCGTGGGATGGAGTTATTTTAGGTGGGCAACAAGCGATTACTTGGATAACAAAGAACTGGAAAGCTCTAGTACCTCCAATGTGGGGTGCGGCTGCTGCTGAGTTTACTATTGATAAGCAACTTGACCAATGGAAAGAAGCAAAATCAGCACAATATTCTCTTAAAGATATTGAAGGAGATAGAGTAGCTGTAATGAAAAAATACTTGACATTACAGGAAGAAATTGCTTCACTTTCTGAGGAAGTTGCTGCTAAAGTGGATAAAGGAGAAGATTTTAGCCATCAACAAGAGAGTTTAGAACATTTAACATCATTATCAACTGATTTACAAGATGCGTTTAATAATGCGTTTGGAGAGCCAATCCTAGGGGGTATCCGCAACCTTAAGGAATTATCTACAAACCTAGATGAAATTAAAGCAAGTATGACTATTATTGCGGATGAATTATCAACTCCTATATCTGTAGGATGGGGAGATTATTCTAAAAATATTGCAGGGTCATTAAACCTTACAATGGCTCAAAAGAAAGCGGAACAAGCTAGAGTAAATACTATTTATGATGTAGACCAAGCTATGAAGGATTCTACATATACATGGAAAACTCATAATACGGAATTAAAAGAAGCGGTATCGGCTATTCGTGACCATGAAGAAGCTATGAAGGAACAAAAAAAGGTAGCGGAAGAAGTTAATCGAGCTATGATACAGTTACAAATTGAGGCTTTAACAATCCAAATTACAGGTATGATGCGTAGACGAGGTTTAACTCGTAATGAACAAAAACGGTTAAAGCAAATTCAGATTGAACAAGCTAAGTTACGATTGGCTGATATGAAATCACAAGCTGAGGCGAATACGCAAACAGATTCATACTATTCTGAAAAGCAAGATTTTATCGATGCTTTTATTAATAACTTAAAACGAGAGGAATATACCTTAA
>Ga0307380_10007860_pt1 | contig 13764 bp, 10 predicted proteins | sample UN3MG_FD_202239 | JGI IMG/M metagenome (GOLD analysis project Ga0307380, IMG submission 202239) | Soil microbial communities from Risofladan, Vaasa, Finland - UN-3 | ecosystem: Environmental > Terrestrial > Soil > Coastal area > Acid sulfate soil | place: Finland: Risofladan, Vaasa | collected... | reverse complement strand
AGTGTTACTCTTCTTGCTTTTCAAAATGCAACCTCACCATACTCCATTATAGGACTATCGACTGATGTCTATTATTACGTTGTTGTAGCATATAACGAGTACGGATACACTTTATCCAATTGTATTATTGTAACTGTTAGAACGGAACCTCCTGAACCATTTACATTGTCATCCAGCGCTGAAGATCCCGATCTTGATGGAGACTTTAATTTAATATGGACTATTTCTCAATACGCAGATAATTATTCTGTATTTACTTCAAATAGTTATATTATGGATATCGATGGGAGTGTTACTCTTCTTGCTTTTCAAAATGCAACCTCACCATACTCCATTATAGGACTATCGACTGATGTCTATTATTACGTTGTTGTAGCATATAACGAGTATGGGTTTACGTTATCAAATTGTGTTTCGATTGTTGTAATAATTGAAGAAATTAATGGAGATGGAACTATTCCAGGATACAATATATTCCTAGTTATGGCAATTCTTGGGCTAGTATCAAGTATTCTAGTATTCAGACAACTTATAAAAAAAAATTATAGAGATCAATAGCAAAAAATATAATTAAATTAATTTTTTTTCTTATCTTTCTACTTTAAGCATTCAAGTTGGATAATGTATTTAATTTCCAGAAAGATGTTTAGAGTAAAATTTATATAACAACACAATAATCACTTATTCAGCTTATTATTTTTTGATAAGTTTATATAAAAAAATCAGAAAGGGCAAAAATAAAATGAAAAAAGAGATTAAAGGTTTTTTTCTTCCCTTTCTTATACTTTTCCCCTTAATAACAACTTGCTCAATATTTCTAGTTTCTCAGAATGAATATAATGGATATGGAATAAAATCAATTGAACAATATCCAAATCCCTCTTCCACCGTTCCATTTATAGTGGGTTATGGAATGAATCCTACATCACTTGATCCTGTTGAAGCTAGTGATGTTCACTCACGTAACGTACAACATCAAATTGTAGAGGGATTAGTTGAGTACAACTACTCCAATCATCCTAATTATACAATAAAGCCTGTGCTTGCGGAATCATGGGTTTGGGATAGTGATACTCAAATCACTTTTACATTAAGACAAGGTGTGCAATTCCATGATGGAACAAATGTGACTGCCGAAGATGTAAAATGGAATTTTGAAAGAGTACAATATTTTATTAACGCCACAGGTGTTCTTCCTGTCAATTCAACATCATGGATAGAATTCCCAAGCTCATTATTTTTTCATAGTGACGGTACTCCTATCTTTGATTCATTTATTGCAGATGATAATATAGACCCCTACGAATTCACGATAATTTTATGTAAACCTTTTGGTGCGTTATTAGATTTACTCTGTTTTGGAGCTACTGATATATTATCACCTGAGTCTACCCCTAGATATAGATATCTCAATTTAGATACTGATGATTTAGTTGGTACTGGCCCTTATACATATACACACTTTAAATTAGATCTGGAAGTAAGATTTGAGAAATTCGAAAATTACTGGGGTGAAGAACCATTTTTTGAAACCGCAGTAATGAGAATCATCAAAGATGATACAACAAGAATGAATCTGGGGTTAGCTGGACTATTTGATTATATTGATGGTGTCTCAACTAGCTATCTCGATACGTTCAGAGCTGATCTAGACTTTCATGTAGAAGATGTTGGTGAAGAACTCTGTTATTTCTATTTAGAGATTTACTGTGGCCCAAGAGATACTGCTGGAACTATGATGGATCCGGGGAATCCTCAATACCAGAAAAATCCTCCATACTTAAGACGAGCTTTAGCATTAGCAATTAACTATACATATATCTATGAAGAAATTCGAGGGGGATATGCTGTTGAAGGGACTACTGCAGTTCCTCGAGCTATGCCAGGACATAATGCATCTGTTGTACAAGCCAGTGACTCTGGCTTCACATGGGAGGCCAATATTGTAAAGGCAAGACAAATTTTGAAGGATAATGCCGCTGAGATTGTTGCTCGTGGCGGGATCGATATTTCGGGATTTGATGTCAATACTGATGGTGATTGGACTGGTCAAAATATCCTTGGAAGGAATCTTGAAGTGAATAGACATTTTGGAAGTATGACCAATCTACGATTAAATGAATTAATGGCTGACAACTTCGATATGATTGGAATTCAAACAACAGAAACCGTAAGATGGTGGGGTGTTTATTTAGACACTGGTGAAAATACTCCTTGGGAAATGGATATTGGATACGTAGGATGGTGTGCAGATTACTTAAATCCATTCAGTATAATTGATCCATTATTCAATTTAGCTTCTGGTTCATGCTTCTCACGAATCAATGATACTAGCCCCGGAGGTTTATCTGAATTAATGAGTTTAGCTGCAACTACAACTGATTTGCCTACCCAATATAACTATTACATGAAGATCCAATCATTAATTTATGATATCAACCGCCCATTAAATCCAGCAAGTCATGTTCATATCTCAGGTTTTGCAAAATTAGTACAGCAAGTTCATAAAGCAGAGTTAGAAAATTTTCATTATAATGTAATGGAAATACTTGATTTTTATTCATTAAACTATTCAATTGAAGAAGTTAATGGAGATGGAACTATTCCGGGATACAATATATTCCTACTCATAACAATTCTCGGGCTAGTATCAAGTATTCCAGTACTCAGACAACTTATAAAAAAAAATTATAGACATCTATATCAAAAAATATAATTAAATTAATTTTTTTTCTTTCTTTTCTCCTTAGATTTTTTAAGCTAGATTGTGTAATTAGTTGTACGAAAACTCTCTTAGTATATTATTCTTATTAGGTATCAAATTGACTTTTATTTAAAATATTTAGAGCTTTTTCTAGTCTTTTATTCGGATGTCTTTAATTATTTGATAGAACCTCTTAATATGAGCTAATTATACATAATTTTAATTAAGTATATACCTATTATTTTTTTAGAATTAATTAATAAATTGGGAAAAGTTGATATGTCAGAGAAATTCAAAAAACCCACTAATAACCATAATTCAGGAAACGAAAATATAGAATCTAATTTAGAAAATGAAGATATTAAAGAAGAAAAACACATAGAAAAAATCAGTAAGTCAATAGTTATTAGAGCAGATGCTTATAAAACTATAATTTTATATGCAGGTCGTTATGCTAATAAATCAATTCCTCCAGAACAATGGAAGGAGATCTATGGTATTTTAATTGGAACTTCTGATGAAGAATTAGTATATGTAGAGCGAGCTGAGGCTCTAACTTTTGGTCATGCCACAGATGTGCAGTTAGATGAACGACATTATGGATTTATTGAGAATATTCAGGAAACCCTCGATAAGGAAGGAAAAGGATATTATATGGTTGGATGGTTCCATAGTCATCCTGGATTAAACTTATTCTTTTCTTATATAGATTTGCTTAACCAATTAGGTTTTCAACAAAATAACGATGATTTTTGTGGGTTGGTATTCGATCATACACTATTAGGAAAGAAAAAGCAAGAAATTATAAAAAATGAAGATGGTTCTGAATATTCAATGACAAAATATGATACTGGGTTTGAAATTTATCGAATAACTGATGTTACTATAGACATTAATGATCCTCAGTATGATACAAATTATCATAAAGTGGATTATGTTGTAGATGGATTAAACAAATATTTTTTCGCAAATGTGTTATCAGAACTATCTGCATTAGTTACCGAAGGAAAACCATTGCAATCTGCTTATGGTGAAAATAAAAAACTACCAGAAAATACTCTAGGTTCATCAGAACAGGAAGCTAAAGGGATAAATCACTTTAACGATGATCTTAGTAGTATTTCAAATAAAGAGTTCTTAACTGAAATTCCTATGGCAGAAGATATAGCATTCGGTGTGGATGATTTCTTTTACGGTGAAATAGATGCGAAGAAAAAGCAGAAAGAGATAAAATTAAAAGAAGTAGCAGAACAATTGATTTATGAAGGAAACCAAGCTTTTGAGCAAAAAGATTCATTTGCTGGAATTGAAAAATTTAGACAAGGTATTAACAAATATAAAGAGATTAAAGATTTTGATCGAGTATTAGATTTATTAAGAAATGTTTCACATTTGTGCATATCAAATGAGCATCTAATTTTAGCTGATGAATTTACAGATGATCTTTATAAACTTGCTAAGAAACAAAATCATAGTTTTTATCTGGGAATAGCACACTATATTAAAGGATACCTGTTATTGAAGAGAGCAGATAACGATGTTTTAGAGGAAGCTCTAAATAAAATTCAAGATGCTGCAATAATTTTTGAAAAAGAAGGAGATTTTGCTGGTGCAGGAATGTGTTTTAACAAAATTGGAACAATATATCAATCAAGGCTTAATAAACAAGAAAATGCTTGTTTATTTTATAGAGCAGCAATTGAGAATTTTAATAAGGCTATCTTAAAAATGCATCCATTAAGAACTTCCTTTTGGAATAAAGCAGAATTACTCGTCCAAAAAGTTATGGAGTTAAGAGATATTGTCGAAGAAATATTACCAAACCTCGAAAACATCGAATTGAAAAATAAAATTGTGAATGATCTCAAAAACCTACATTATAATTTTTAAATTTCATTCTAGATTTCCAAATGTTTTATTTTATTAAATGCAATCCATAAAAATTATATTTCAAGAATAATTATCTAGCATACTTCTTTTAGTGATCTCAGTATGCCACGACGTAAACAGAAAATTAAATATTCAAGGAAAGTTGCGTGTAAACATCTTGAACCAAAGGGTAATATAAGCACTAGTCTTCAAGCTTTATGTTATTGTCCTGCTAGAGAATTAACTTTGGGTACTCGAGCTTATGTTTGCCAAGTATGTGATAAATATGATCCAGTTAAAAGTAATCAGCGATTTTCTGACGTATATGAAGAAAGTAAAAAATTAGCAGAAAAGAAAATCAAAGAGAAAGAAATAAAATTGGAAGAGTTTGAGCTCGGAGAAATAATATCCGATGAAGAAATTGATGTATCAATTGATGAATTTGAGGAAGAGGATGAAGAAGTGCCATTGAAATTCGAAAAGAGAAAAGCGGGAAAAGCAGATCTAGAAGATTCAGACATTGCAGACATAACAGAGTGTCCATTCTGCGGAGATTTTTTCGAAAATTTAGCTTCACATATTCAGAGCTGTGAATTTGCACCTGATGATGCAAGTATCGAAGATATTTTGCCTTCTAAACCAAAGAAGAAACGGAAAAAAACTAGCGGAAAAGATGAAGAAGGAGAAAGTAAAAGTTCAGAAAAACAGAAATGTCCTTACTGTGGAAAAGAATTTCTACGTTTAGGAAGACATCTAAATTCATGTCCAAAGAAGCCTTCTGATGCTGATGATGAAGAAGATGATGAGGATGATGAAGAAGATGAGGAATGAACTTTTTAAAAAAAATAAATAATCATTAATTACTCTCATTATTTTTAGAATAAAATGGAAACAAGGGAAGAAATTTATTACTGCCAACCTGTGTTCAGACCTCCCAGTGAGGCTTATTCTCTGTTAATTCAATTAACTGAGGGTTGTACATTTAACTGCGATTTCTGTATGTCAAATCTTCGCAAGGAATTTTTAATTAGAGATGTAAAATTAGTAAAAAAAGATTTAGATATTGCCAGAACACAATATGGATCAAACGTGAGAAAAATTTTTTTCTTAGATGGGAATGCAATGGTTACTCCTACTGAGAAGTTATTAGAAGTAACCAAATATGCTTATAGACTTTTTCCAAATTTAGAAAGGTGTGGTGTTTATGCTCACTCTAAAGATATACTTAAAAAATCAGATGAACAATTGAAGATGTTGTTTGAAGCGGGTCTTAAAATCGCTTATGTTGGTTTTGAATCTGGTTCTGATAGTTTACTTGAAATGGTACATAAACAAGTAAATAAATCAGATCACATTAAAGCTTCTAAAAAGTTGATGAAAGCAGGGATAACATTATCAGCGACTTTGATAAATGGTCTAGGTGGTGGAAATAATCCTGAAATTTCAAAAGAACATGCTTTAGAATCAGCTGATTTGGTTAATAAAATTTGTCCAGATGATGATAGGATTTGGTATATTGCATTTCTCACACTTATGGTACCCTCTGGAACTGAAATCTTTAGAAAAAAAAATAGGGGAGACTTTCAAGAGATGAATTCAATAGAAATTCTTCAAGAGTTAAAAAATTTCATAAACCAAATCGATTTTCATAACAAAAATGCAAATTGCATCTTCCGGAGTAATCACGCATCAAACTATTTACCCATTAAAGGTATTTTGGACAGAGATAAAGATAAGATTTTAAGTACGATAAATTATGGATTAACTCATAAAAATATATTACGCCCAGAATTTTATCGTGGGCTATAATCAGTTTAAAATAAGGAAGTTTTAAAGAATTTTATTTTAGAACCTTGATCTTTTAAACAAAATTTCTTGAGTTTGAGGTATATAATCTTGTACTGGACTTTTCGGTTGCTTTTTTATAATATTAATAAAATCACATAGTTGTTCTTGGTTCATAGCCATTTTTTTAGAAAGATTAGAAAGTGAAAGTTTATCGAATTCTTTTGAAAATTCGAATAATCTATTACTTATTAAGTTTCGATAAGTTAATGAGATTAACATCTTTAAATTTGGGAAGTTCTCAGATTTAATATCTCTTACAAACTCAAAGATTTTATCGGAAGCATCATGATAATTCAACACTTTATAGCAGCTCAATATTTCATACATCTTTTTTATATATTTAAAATATTGAGTGATTTTTGTACTGATATCTTGAAGATGATAATTATCGAGATTATGATCTACTTCGTTTTTTAACATAGCTAACAATTTTGAAAAGCTTTCTAGATTAGATTCATCAAGTTTTTCTCTCAAAAGATTATTGAATCTGCGTTCATAAACCATTCTATGATTATTTAATTCTAATTGTATTTGCTTACTTAACTCATAAAAATCAAGAAGTTCTTTTTCATTACTAAAAGTTTCTTTGTGTTCTTGAATTAGTATCAATGCAGATCTTACCTTTTCTAAAGCTGAATTATAATCTCCATTCTTTACTTTTTTTAGAATGATAGATTTATAATAATTCAATTCTTCATAAAGGATCTTTTTGTTTTTGAAATTTTCAACCTTCGTATTAAAGCTCATATGCTCTCTAAAAAATTTCTGATGATATATATTCTTATTACATCTAAATAAAATAGATACAAAATTTAAATTTAATATTATTGATTTAATAAATCATTCTCTGCATTATTATAAAACATAATATAGAGAATTCTAATTGTAAGGTTACCTCAAATTATTTAAAGTTGTTGTTTATTAATTGACTGAGCGATCGAACTGAATAAATTTGTGGGTAATGACTTTGAAATAAGATATATTTTGTCACCCTTGTTATATATGAACTGTTATATTTAATGATATAAATACTTAAGATTTACTAAAGGAAATAATTGTGCTTTAACCGAGAATAATAGCACCAGCAAATTAGGGTTAAAGGTAGATGATCTAGTAAAGAGAGGTACAGAATTACTTCTTAACATTACATAATATTAAATAAATGAAATAAATTATTATTTAATTTCGAGCTCCACATAAAGAACAAACGTCTGCGTCTCCGATAGGGTTACCACAGTCCTTACATCTTCTGACTTCGTCTATTATATCTTTTTTTTCAGACATATCTACTTTACTCTCCAAATCTTCTATTTTTTCTATTCCCTTAGAAAAAATTGTACCCGGTCTGTCACCTGGCCAAACGATATTAATAATAATACCTGAAATTACTAAAATTGCACATATAACTATAAAAATAGTTAAATTATGACTGATATTTTCCTGTAAAAATGTTATTGTAGCAGTTATCCAGTTTACCATAAAAGTCCCTATTGGCATGATAATTGGCATGAGGAAAATTAAGATAGCGCTTAATATATCAGCAAGAATTTGTAAAAATCCTATTGTTTTAAAAATTATTTTTTATCACCAATTTTATGCTTTCATTCTATTCTCTCGAATTTTCTTTCTATTAATACTAAAATCAATAAGATCATATATTTTTAATATAATTGTTAGAAAATAAACACCCATATACACTAAGACCATTGTTTGGAGATTTAAAGATAGAAAACCAGTATATCCCGATATAGTAAAATTAAATAGAATTTCGGTGGCCCCAGAAAATTTGTAACTCCATAAGTATAGGCAATTTACAATAACTTGGATTAACGCAAATACTGCTCTTCTTATTGATTGCTTAGGTGAAGAATATGAAAAAAATGCACAACCACTAATTATTAATCCAAAAGCTAATATCCAAAATATTATATTTTCATAGTTTTCCTGAGTTAATGTTATTTCCCCTACTAATGGTATTTGTAAATTTCTCACCCAGTTAAATAATAAAAAAGGAATAATAATCGTCGTAACAACATAAACGCTCGTATAGATTGTTCCCCTTATCATATTTTTTGTTGCTCCCATCCTAATAACCTCCTATGGATATGAATAATCTCCTATTGATATATTATGCATATTAAATGCGAGAGAATGCAATCCTAAAGAATAAGTTAAACCTATAGTAAAATTAGCAAAGAATTCTAAATCAGGAGGTGGCGTTCTATACCAATTTATCTGTGTAGCATTGGGAAAAGAAATAACATTGCTTATATCTCCTGTAAAATCAAAAAGCCCTTTATTACCTTTTGTTACAGTTCCAAAATTTTGTTGATTTTCAAAAAACTTTATGAAAATAGTATCATTTTGACCGGGTACAGTATAGTCTATATGTTCATATCTTATCCCAAGCTTAATCGCTACCTGAAGATCTTCTATATCAAAATAACCAGCATTAGTGATATTAAAAGGTAAAGAAAAATTGAAAGCAATAAGTTCACCTGTTGAATTGTTAAAATCCACATCAAAACTCGCATCAGTGTAGTCTACTCCTATATTATTAGAATAAGGATCAAGTATTATAAAAGCGGATAAACCACCTAATATAGATACAACAGTTACAGAAAGAGTTAACAGTAATATGAATATCCTAAATATCAACCTAAAAACTCGAGATGGTCTCATAATATTTGGGAAAAAATATTTTTAGTAGTTCTCTATGTTGTTTTTTTTAGAATTATTTAATTAACTTTTATTAAATTTATTATAAATATAAATTTTCTATTTATATTTTTTCACAATTTAAGTTAGTATATCGCATATAATTCGATTTTAAATTTACTTGATTTTGACAGATTTAGAAAAAAATACAGTCCATCCATTTTAAATTTTCGTTATATTTTACCTAGTAAACTATAAAGAATTAATAGTTTTTCAGATCTTTTTTCTATAACCAATATCTATAAGTGAATTTAAATTTGTTAATTAAATAATTAGAATATATAGGTAATTTAATTATTTTTTTTTAAAAAAAATCTCTGTAAAAAAATGATAATATTATGATAGATTTAGAAAATGTTCGCGCACACTCTATTAGCTATGAAGTTGTAGCTGAGAAAATGAACGTATCGGTAGAGGTTGGTTTAACTGAAAATGAGGCTCAAAAGAGAATTGAGGAGTATGGAAGAAATGAATTAACTAAAGAAAAGGGAAAAACTGCTTTACAAATCTTCATAAGCCAATTCAAAGATTTTCTAATATATCTTTTAATGTTTGCAATATTAATTTCAATCATAATCGGATTATATGAATCTACTCGTCCTGGTGTAACTTGGCCTTCAGAATATACTGATGCCATTGTTATTGCCGCAATTTTGATAGTGAATGCTATATTAGGATTTTACCAAGAATATCAAGCAGAGAAGTCCCTTGAGAGTCTTAAGAAATTAGCACCACATTATGCTAAAGTTCGTAGGGATGGAAGAGTTATAGAAATCGGAGTAGAGGACGTAGTTCCTGGAGATATTATACTCTTTGAAGAGGGGGATAAATTTCCTGCTGATATAAGACTTAACAAGCAATTTTCGCTTTATGTTGATGAAGCAATTTTAACGGGAGAGTCAAAACCAGTTAAAAAACAATTAAAACCTGTTGATGAAAAGATGATTTTAGCTGATAGGACCAACCTTGGCTATATGAACACGATTATCACTCGGGGAAACGGAGAAGGAATAGTCATCGGAACAGGAATGGCTACAGAAATAGGTAAAATAGCTGAAAGTTTACAAGAAGAAGAAATCGAGCTTAGTCCATTTCAGAAAGAGGTAAATAGATTTGGAAAGCTTTTAGGAGTGACAATTATAGTAATATGTTTTGCTGTTTTTCTCATAGAGCTAATTATATTACTAGTAACAGAATTTGATTTTGATGAGCTTATTGAAGCATTTGAGATATCAATATCATTAGCAGTATCTGCGGTTCCTGAAGGGTTAATCGTTGTTATTACAGTAGTTATGTCCATAGGAATGCGTAAGATGGCAGACCGGAACGCGTTAATGCGAAAACTTACTGCTGTTGAGACATTAGGAAGAGTGAATGTAATCTGTTCTGACAAAACGGGTACTTTAACAAAAAACGAAATGACTGTTGTAAAAGTTTATATAGGGGGTATGGAATATAACGTGGAAGGTGTAGGTTATGCTCTTGAAGGAAAAATTGTTGGAGAAAAAGGGAAACAGGTTCCATTATTAGAAGAAAATTATCTAAAGAGATTTCTTGAGGTTTGCATGTTCTGCAATAATTCAAATGTATCTCTGAAAAATGATGGCACTAGCGATACTGATGTAGTTGGTGATCCTACAGAAATCTCACTAAAAGTTTTGGCTATGAAAATGGAACTAGATACTAAGGCTGAAAAGATTGATGAAATTCCTTTCAGTTCAGATAGAAAGATGATGTCAGTTGTTTCAAAAATTGATAATCAGATTTTTGCTTTAATTAAAGGTGCTCCAGATGTGTTATTAAATAAAGCTGGAAAGGCAGTTATGGATGGTCAGATGAAGCCCATTAATGAAGTAAAAGATATAATTCTTCAGAAAAATGAAGAATTTGCAAAGAATGCACTACGGGTTTTAGGTGTTGCTTATAAACCATTAAATGAAGGTTATACAGAAGAAGAAATTGAGCAAGATTATATTTATCTTGGTTTAGCAGGTATAATTGACCCCGCCAGAGATGAAGTTAAAGATGCTATCGAAGAAGCGAGAATGGCAGGAATTAGAACAATGATGATTACGGGTGATCATAAAATTACTGCGATTGCAATAGCACATGAGATTGGCCTAACTGACTCTAGTGAGGCAATTACGGGAGTAGAACTAGAAGAAATGAGTAATGATGATCTCCGGGAAAGAGTTAAAACAGTGGACATTTTTGCGAGAGTTTCATCACAACATAAACTCAGAATTCTACGTAGATTGAAAGAATTAGATTTAATTGTTTCAATGACCGGAGATGGTGTAAATGATGCTCCTGCTGTGAAAGGAGCACATGTAGGTGTAGCGATGGGTTTAAAAGGAACTGAAGTGACTCAAGAAGCCTCAGAAATGATACTTATAGATGATAATTATGCAACGATTGTAAATGCTATAGAAGAAGGACGTGGAATATTCGAAACTACTAAAGGATTCTTCCGATACATGTTAAGCACTAATTTTGATGAAATTTTCTTAATTCTAACTGCTTATATTGTTATGAAACTATTTTCGACTGTGTTTCTTGCCCTTCCAGTAGCGCCAATTCAAATTCTATGGCTTAATATTGCCACAGATGGCATTCCTGCGATGGTATTGGGATTTACACCTACGGATCCTGATGTAATGAAAGACAAACCAAGAAAAGGTTTTACATTGCTACCCGAAATTAAAGGTCCAGTTCTTCTACTTGGCATTTATACATCGATAACAGATATTTCACTATATTTACTACTCTGGGGAGTATTAATCCCTGCTTGGGCTCAAGCTGGAATTGATCCTAGATTAGGTACTGACTTTCTAACTGCGGGTACAGCTTCCAACTTATATGCGATCTCATTAGCACAAACAATAGTCTTCACAAATCTAGTCATTTGCGAACTGTTGTTCGTTTACACATGTACTTCAAATATCAAACCATTTTATTTGTTTCCAAATAAACATTTATTCTGGGCAACTGGACTTTCTTTAGGTTTACAATTGCTTATCTTATATACACCAATGGGAATAGCATTTCATGTCGTACCATTAAACCACTACTATTACTGGATAGCTCTTTTCCTTGGTGCTTTTAGTGTTTCGGTCGTGGATGAGGTTAGGAAATGGCGAATTCGTAAGAACAGAGGGATGACAGTTTGGAGAAAATCTTAAAACCCTTTTATTTTTATTCTTAATTATTATATATTTTATTTTAAAACTTTTTTCATTTATCTTTGCCAAATTCTTTAATTCTTTTTAATTAATTTTATATTTTTTTTAGAATTTAATTTAATAATTAGAATTGAATAGTTCAATATTCTAAAACGGGATCATAATGATGAATATAACTGAAGTATTAAAAACCAAGGTTGAATCCGGTCAGACAGTATTAACTGAATTTGAATCTAAAGAATTATTGCAAGAAATTGGAATTCCTGTTCCGAGTCAAAAATTAACAACTTCAAAAGAAGAAACACTTGCAGCAGTACAAGAAATTGGGTTTCCTATTGTATTGAAACTCATGGCGGAAGATGTAGTTCATAAATCTGATACTGGAGCTGTTAAGTTAAACCTTAAAACAAAAGAAGAAGTAGTAAACGCTTATGATGAATTAATGAAAATTCCATCTCAGAAAGAAAAAAAGATTTCGGTACAGAAAATGGCAAAGGAACCAATAACAGAACTTATTATAGGTATGACCACAGACCCTCAATTTGGTCCTGCTTTAATGTTTGGTATTGGTGGGATTTTAGTAGAACTTTTAGAGGATGTTAGCTTTAGAATAGCCCCCATTACAGAATATGATGCCAAAGAAATGATTCACGAGATTAAGGGCTTTCCTATATTGGATGGATATCGTGGAAAACCAAAAGCAGATATTGAAGCCATTGTAGGGACTTTAATGAAAATATCCGATCTAGTCACAAAATATGAAAATATCAACGAAATGGATTTAAATCCGGTGTTTATCTACGAAAAGGGTTTAGTATGTGTAGATGCCAGGATTATCTTAAAGGAAAAAGATAAAAGCAACTAAAAAGACTCATATTTTTTATATATTTTAAAATAGATATATAGATATTTTTTATAAAAAGTTCTATTTAACCCCCCATAATTTCTCCATATGAGATATATTTAAAGGAACTAATTGCGATATTACTTATAATGTTTTTTAATTAAATTTTTCAAATTTAACCTACAAAATTATTAGTATTAATTGCTAATAAAATTATAAAAATATTAAATCAAATACAAAAAAATTGTTTTAGGCTTATGTCAAACATTAACCTTAAAAAAAATAAACGGACGCTTGTCCTTCTCTTTTTAACTGCAGTAATGCTTATAACTAATGTAAATATGTTTCTTATCGATCCTAACTCAGATAATTCATTTATTAGAGACGAGATCGATGAATTGAAAAAGTTTCAAGAGGAAAAACTTAGTAATGCTAATTACGTTGGAACATATAATGGTACAGGTGGAGAATTTAACTTAACTCTCCATCAATCTCGAATTGATGAAGGAAACCCTTTATTTGAAATTACAGATGTTTCTGATCCTGCAAATAATACCTTTTATGCTCGACGTCCTTTTAATCTAGGGTTTAATTCAACA
>Ga0307380_10007859_pt1 | contig 13764 bp, 21 predicted proteins | sample UN3MG_FD_202239 | JGI IMG/M metagenome (GOLD analysis project Ga0307380, IMG submission 202239) | Soil microbial communities from Risofladan, Vaasa, Finland - UN-3 | ecosystem: Environmental > Terrestrial > Soil > Coastal area > Acid sulfate soil | place: Finland: Risofladan, Vaasa | collected... | reverse complement strand
CCTCGAAACGGCCCAGGACCGAAGAGGCGAGGTGCTCCTTGATCTGCGCCGTGAACTTCACCTTCTCGACGCGATATTCGCCGAAGCGGACCTGGAGGCTCTCGGCTAACATGTCGCCTATCCCGGTCGCGTCAATACAGCAGCGCAGGACGTTCTGGTTGGCCAGCAGGTCGGAGATCTGCTCGAGCTGGGCCCCGTAAGGGGTCTTTCGCAAGGGAATGACCAGGCGGGCGATAAGGACGTCGCCGACTAATTCCCATATCCAGATAACGGTCAGGTCCTTTTCTCGGCCGACGTCGACGCCCATATAGTACGTATGCGATCCGGCTGCGCGGGCGACAATCGCCGCCAGGCAGTCGGGCGATTCGCAGGATTGATAGAGATCGTACGGGATAAGGGTCGACGCCGACGCCGACGGGACGCACATATACTCCTGGTTGAAGGCGTCCTCGTTGCGGCAGCGGGCGCGGCACTCGCGGATGAATCGCTCGCGGGCGGCCAGATCGACCCTGTCGAGTTTGTAAATCTTTTCCGCCAGGCCCTGGTCGACGGCGACGGTGATCGGCGTGTAATGGTAACTCCAGGGCAGGACCGGGTCCCTGGCGGGATCCAGCTCGCCGGCCTCGATCTGCTTGGCGGTCTTGACGAGACGGTCGAATTCGGAGCCCTCGCCGTTGCGGGTCGTTAAGATCGAGATATCGTAACCCCAGGTGGTGACGGGCTGGGCGGCGTCCAGCATCGGGCCCGGCTGATCGTGCCAGTCGAATTCATCGAGGCAGACATCGCCGCCCTTCGAGCGGAAGCGGCGGGGGTTGCTCGACATGCAGTTCACCCGGCTGGCGTTGGGAAATTCCACGACGTAGTTGTTGAACCGATAGCCCTGGTCATCCTCGAGCTGCTCGGTGAGCTCGCGGATAACGACCTGCATCATCTCGCACCACAGGCGGCAGTAGAGGGCGAATTCGACGGCGGCCGACTCGTCGGCGGAGCTGAACCAGTAGTCGCGCCTTTCGTCGATGGTGTTGCGGCGGCGGCAGGCGCGGTAGCTCTCGGCGTAGGTCGCGCCGATGCGGCGGGATTTGTCCCATAGCTTGAAGCGGGTATCGTCGGTGATCCAGCGGCTCTGGTAGCCGAGAAAATAACCGGGTGACAAGAGGGGCTCGGTCATGGCTTGATAACCCCCAGGTGCTCGTCGATAATCTGCTGGATCAGCTTGCGGTCGACGCCGGCGTCGCCGAGCTGCTTTTCGGTGGAGGCGGCGGCCGTGCGGACCTTCTCTTCGATTGAGCTGCGGGCGTAGCTGTCCGCCTTGATGCTGACGGCGGCGCAGTCGCGGATGGCGGCGGCCACCTCCTTGAGCTGCTTGGCGCTATAGGTCTCGCTGCTGGTCATCAGCTCGAGCAAAAGGGCCGTCGCCATCTCCGCTGCCGCCTTCTGCGTCTGCGGCGCATCCTCGGCGGTCAGGCCCGCCATCGTGTTGCGGGCTATCAGGCCTGCCGTCTTCATCCGCTCGATTGCGCGGAGGCCCTTGGCCCATCGGGCGACGGCCGAGCGGCTTACCGAACGGCCCTGAGTCACGCACCAGGCGACGATGTCGTCGTAGGTGGGTGAACCGTCTTTCTCGCCGGGATAATCGGCCGGCCATGCGCCGTCGACCACCATCCGCGTGATTGAGCTGCGGACGGAGGCGGGCAGACGATCTATCGAGCTGTGGCTGCGTCTCGTCATACGATTACGTGCGGTTGCGGAGAACAGTCGTAATGTCCCGCTCGGCAGAGCCTATCCGCCTGCGAATTATATTCTTCTGCTCCTGCTCGAGCTTTATGCCGGCGCGACAGTGGGCGATCCGCTTGCGGGCCGAAGCGATTAACTGCCGGAACTCCGCAATATCGGCATCGCAGGCGGCGATGCGATTCCTGTTCTGCGCGACATGGCAGCGCATATCGGCCAGGTACAGGTCTTGCCTTATACGTGGCCGCGCGTCCTTGGTTTCAGCCGTCTTGATTTTGGTTTTAGTCGTCTTTTGGGTCATACATTAGATCTCCAAAGCCGGGTCCGATTGGGTTTTGTCGGCGATCTCCTTGCCCTCTGCGGTTAAGCGCAGGCACTTGGCGTCGAAACTATCGGCGCCGCCGATCTCCTCATCGATGAACTCGATGTATCCCTTATCCCTCAGATACGTGACGTCTTTCCGCAGGAGGTCGAGCGTGTAGTGCTCGTCGAACGCGCACATGACGCGGTAGAGGGTCCGGACCTGCAGGGGCGTGGGGTACATGCGATTCAGATTTTGCAGGATGAGGTGGCGGGCCTGCAGCAGCTTGATGGTTTCCGGGTCCTTAGCCATTGGGGTCCCCCTTCATTTGCCGCACGATCTGGCGGGCGATGTCGCCGGCTATCTGCGGCATCTTGTCCACGACGACCGTCGTCTTGCCCTCGAGCGAGGCGAGCGATTTGGTGACGCCCTCCATTGTGCGCCGGGCAAAGCCGGTCTCTCGCAAAAACGCCTCACTCGAGACGAACGAACGTTCGCAGTCGGTTTTGCATTCGGCCATCCGGGTGCGGAGGTCGCCGACGCCGTCGCCGGCGGCGGATATCTTCTGCTCGTGCTTGGCGATCTGCTCGTCCTGGCGGTCCATTCGCTCGGCGAACGTCTGCAAATAGAGCTTTATTGACCGCAAATAAAGTACTATCAGGAGGCCGACCACGCCGACCAGGCCGCCCATCAGGGCGGTATTGGCATCTATGCCGGTCATGTGGAGGCCCTCACTTTTGCGACGATGGTCTTGGTCGTGGGCGACTGCGAGGACTGGGCCTGCTTGAAGACGGCGACGGCCTTTTGGTCGCCCTCTTTTTGCGCCTGCTCTTTGAAGAGATCGTTGTTCTTGACGACCTCCTGCAGGGCCTTCGACTTGGCGCGCATTTGGGCCAGGTACGCGGCGAATTTTCCGGCGCCCGCGCCGCCCAGGACTCCGCAGATCGCTATGCCCAGATCGATGACGCTATCGGCCGCCTCCCAGGGGTCGGGCCGACGTGCGGCGTCGGCCTCGGCGGCGGCGACGATCGTATCGAATTGCTCGGCATCGGGCGGCTCGGCGGGGCGGCCGATATAGGTTAGCGCCGCGCGGGTGCCGGACTCGAGGCGCTTGGCGGCGGGGCTTGCGGCGTCGGTCCCCTCGGCGGCAACTTTCGCTGCGAGGGCGTGGGTCAATTCGGCCGTCTGCTTCTGCGGCTCGGAGGGCGCGAAGCGGAGGGCGTCCTGGCAGCCGGCGAGAAAAAGGAGGGTGAGGGAAACGACGATTGAGAAGGGTCGCATTGGAAATCCTTTCCATTAAAAAGATCATCCGTGATAGTTATAGGGGGGCTTTATATAGACAGAGAGCCCGCCAACAAGGTTTGCTTTAACCCGGTCGACGGGCCGGCGTTTCTGCGGTCCCGCTGGGCGTCTGTGAGGCAGCGCCCTATCGATCTACAGGGCAATTATCGGCTCGGATGGGGGGCTGTCAATACTATTTTTCAGAATTTTCGGATTTTTCGCGGGCGAGGGTGTTGGCGTTGATGGCGTCGATGATGGCGGCTATGCCGAGGGGGATGCAGCAGACTATGGCTGAGCCGAGGAACGCGCCGGCCACAATGAGAGCCGAAAGGAGGAAGGATAGCGGGTCGCCGACGGAGGCGAGGAGGGCGAGGGTGGCGAAGGAGCCGGCAGATACGATGAATAGGCAGACGCGGCCGATTGTGCGGAAAAAGGTGGGTGACGGCAAGGCGGGCTCGGTCGGGGGGAGCGGGAGCGGCCATGGCGGCGGGGGCTCCGGGGGCGGCGGGGGATAATAGGGTGCGGCGGCGAAGGGCTTTTTGCACATTCGGCACTTGATTTGGGTCCCGGCGTACTCGCGGGGGACGCGCTGGACATGACCGCAGGCTGGGCATTTGGAGTCCATAAGGATATTATAACAGGTTTTGCAAGGGCGCGGGGGTGTTTTATTTTTTTTTGATTTGCGGGCCGCTTTTGAGAGATATAATAGGGGCGTTGCCGCCTGCGAGAAAAAACGAAGCAGTGAGCGGAAACCGCAGGCGGCGACGGGGACTCTAAGAGAATAGGGAGAAGCATGGAAGCGAGAAGGAGCGCTATTATCGTTGACGGCGTCAGCCGTTTTTCGCCGGCTTTTTTGGCGGGGTATTTGATTGGGCTTGCAGCCCCAATTGAAGGCCGGCGGCGAAGTCTTTCCAAAAGTGATCATCGACACCAGGCGCGTCCTTTGCGGCCAGTTTTGCCCACTCGCGGATTTGCGCGGGGAGACGCTGCCAGATAAAGAGGGCGCCGGCGCAATCATCCTGAACCAATGTCCCGGTCTGCGCGCAGAAATTGACAAACGCCTCCTTGACTTCCTTGGGAATCGACCATCCCGTGCTGCTCTTTACTGTTAGTTTTGCCATATTCTGAGCAATTCTATAGTGGCCTCAAGCCCTTGTCAATGCGAGACTTATATAGATATTTCTGGGCCTCACGGAAGAATTTCCGGAAATAATTATATTTTTTCTTGACGGCGGCCGATAGTAACTGTAGTTTGTGATTCAGCCTCAGAAAGGATTTGTGATAATGGCTATAGGGAAACGATTTTTGGTATATATCGACGATCCGCTGTGGCGGGCGTTCAAGCGGTACTGCCGGCGGAAGGCGATCACGATGTCGCGGGACGGCGTGAGGATGCTGATCAGGGAGACGCCGGAGTTTCGGGCGATTGAGACCAAGGCGCTGGCCCGGATTCCGGGGGGCAATGGCGACGGGAACGGGAACGGCGACAACGGGGACCTGGCAGTTGCGGGAAGGACGGATGCAGATAAGGGCGCTGACATTTGACGCGAGGAAGGCTGGGGACGGCGAGCTGATGGCGAAGCTGAACGCGGCCGCGCCATACCACCGGCAAAAAGCGCACACACTGGCGAGATCGATCCTCATGGAATACCTCAACAAGTTCATCGATGAAAACGGCATCGACTGGCAATACGGCTTTAGCCCGGCCGACGTTCGGCCGGGATAGCTATAAGGGTGCGCCCCTCTTAGCCGGTGTGAGGCGCCGGCGGGGGGGCCGACAAAAAAACGGGATCCGTCCCGATGTGATAAACCGGGCGCCCCCTCGGGGGGTGAGAAGCCCACGAGGGGGCTAAAAATCGGAGCGAATCCGATTTCCGGTTGTGGTTTGGAAGATCGATTATGACCGCAAGGATACAAGAGGCCGGCTTGATTGTCAAGGAAAAAAACGGGCAGCTCCTGCGGCGTTTTGCCGGCATGATCGTTTCTCCCCTGATGGGCCCCGCCGCGCCGTTGCGGCGGGGCTTTTATCGCGGCGTGGCGCAGCGGTTAGCGCGGGCGGCCCATAACCGCCAGGTCGGGGGTTCGAATCCCTCCGCCGCTATTGTTCTGTCTCCATTTCTTTCCAGCGTCGGGCGGGGCCGGCCGGCCGAGAGGCCAGCCGTGAGGCCGGCCCCAGCCCGCGAGTACGGGCACTTCAGGGCGGCGTGCTGCCCGCCCTTCGACCCGCCGGCTTGCGCGCGCGGCGGGGCGGCGAATACGCCCGGCTATCGGGGATTGCCGGGATGCAAAAACACAACCCCGCAGGGGCCGGCCGGGACGGGTCCGCACAGGGCCGCCGGCCGGCCCGCAATTTGCAATGAAGTCCTCCTCCGAACGGACCGGGACCGCCTGCCCCGCACGGGGCCGGCGGCCCGGCCGGCAATTTTACCCGACCTCCAATTCCGTTGGGAGCCGGCGTCGGCCCGCCACGGGCGCGGCGGCCGGCTCCATTTTTGGGGGCATATAGCATGAATTTAGCGGCTATTTTGTGCAAGTGGATATCGCGGGCGGGGGGCGAGAGGATAAGGCGGTGGTGGCTGGGCCGGCTGCGGCTGCTGGAGCACCTGGGCGCCAGAGTAGCGGTGTGCAGGCGCGGCAGCTTCGCGGGGTGGCCGGTGCTGGCGTGGTGGCCGCCGAGGGTAGTCGCGCCCGGGCCCAGGCCGATCGTGGCAAAGATTAGGTTGTTCTTTGCGGGCCTTGTATTGCCGGGGCGCGGGGCGCACTGGTGGTGGCGAAAGAAAGGGTGACGGCATGAAGATCGGCGTAAGGAAACCTGAGGATTGCCCGGCGCGGACGCGGGCGGAATGCGAGGGCGAGCATGGCTCATACAGGTCATGCACGGTTCTTATGGGCAGGGGAGGCGGGGTGACGGCCGGCGAGGGGCCGTGCAGTTGTAACGACGAGCTGAAATTTCCGGCGCACTGCCCGCTGGTAACGAACGGGCCGATACTTATCGAGATCGAGGCGTAATTATGGTGGCTATAGCAAAAGAGCCTGTGATAGTAAGTGACATCGCCTGCCCGCTGTGCGGGCGGGGGCTGCCGGGGGCGGTGGTGATCCCGGAAACGACGGATCGGTTCGGGAATACCCGCCGGAGCTACTTCGGCTGGTGCCTGGCGTGCCGGCGGGGGATAGAGGCCGTGCAGATCAATTTCGGCGGGGCGTGGCGGATAGAGAAGTACAGGGCCTATATATGCCGGGGCGGCGAGGGCAAACCGCAGGCGGGGGCGTGGGTGTATGCGATCACATTGTCGGCGCCGATCGTCTTGGGGCCGGGCGGGGATTTTGTCGTCGGCTATGAGCCGGATGTCTCGGTTGTGGCCCACGAGCTTAGCCTGACGATCCGGGCGATCTGGCGGGCGGCGAAGAAATCATTACAAAGGCGCAGTCATGGCTGAATACCTCAGCGTAAAACATGCGGCGAGGAGGCTGGGCATTGGCGAGCGCGCACTGCGATTGCGATGTGAGAAAGCTCGCGTGGCCGGAGCGACAAAGGAGATGGGTTTCTGGCTGGTGCCGGTTTCGGCCGACGCCAGATTGGCCGAATCGCCGCCGCCTAAGGTCGCGGCCGGCGAGCTCGAGGATATCCCCGCCGGAAGGCGGATCGAGGCGCAGAGGAGGCTGGGGCTTCTTAGGGGGTTCGAGCAGTTTGCGGCCGGCTACTGCCGGGGGGCGAGGGCCAGGACGCTGGCCGTCAGTATCTACTGCGCACGCAACAAGATCGCGGTGCGGACATTCCGCCGATGGATGAGGTGGTATCGGGAGGAGGGATTGGCGGGCCTCGTCGATCACAGGGGCGGAGAGGCCTGCGGATCGCAGATCAGCGGGGAGGCGTGGGAGCTGTTCAAGACGATGTACCTGACAGAGCAGAGGCTCAGCGTGGCGGTATGCAGGCGGAACGTCGCCTTTATCAATAAGCGAGACGGCAAGGGCTGGATGATACCATCGGCCGGGACGCTCTATCGGCTGGTTGAAAAAGAGATTCCGCTGCCGGTTCGCGTTTTGCACAGGGAGGGGTTGGGGGCGTACAACGCAAAGTGCGGGCCGTATATCCAGACCGATCCCGACTCGGTAGAGCCGGGGACGGTGTGGATCGGGGACCATTCACAGTTCAACTGCTGGATCAGACACCGGGGACAATGGGTCCGGCCGTGGATTACGGCCTGGCAGGATATGAGGAGCCGGGCGATCGTCGGCCGGCATATCGCGGCCAGGCCGAACCAGACGACGATCCTCTTGGCCGCAAAGCGCGGCATGGAAAAATACGGGCCGCCCGAGGCGGTCAAGATCGATAACGGCCGCGACTACGACAGCCAGATGTGGACGGGGGTGACAAAGAAACAGAGGCGGGCGCTTCGCGCCGGCTATATCGACGAGGCCATGACGGCGGGGATATTCGGGATGCTCGATGTCACCGTATCGTTTGCGATCCCGTACAGCCCGCAAAGCAAGGGGCGCATGGAGAGGTTCTTCGACACGCTGGATCGGCAGTTCACCGCGACCTTGCCGACCTATTGCGGCAAGGACACAAAGCGCAGGCCGGAGGACCTATATAAGTGGATGCAGACGGACAAGGCGATCCGCGAGGCGCACGATCTCGCCAGCTTCGCTGAGATGGTCGGCCGCTATATCGAAGCGTATAACAACAGCCCGCACACGGGTGCGGGGATGAATGGAAAGGCGCCGGCCGATGTATTGGCGTCGCGGAGCTCGAGGCGGGTCTTAGCCGACGGGGTGCTCCAACTATTGATGCGCGTATGGTCTCCCGAATTGACGGTGGGCAAGAACGGCGTGCGGTTCCGAGGGATGTATTACGGGCAGTACGAGCCGATCCTCCTGGTCTATCAGGGCAGGAAGGTGCGGGCGGCGTACGACCCGGACGACCTGCGGAGCGTGCAGGTCTATGACGCGGCGACGATGAAACTGATAGTGACGGCCGAGCAGAACCGGCTGGTGCAATACGGCCGGGCGGTCGATGAGGAGACGCTGCGGGACGCCATGCGCCAGAAGTCGCGGGCCAGGCGGCTCCTGAAGGGCTACGTCGATAGCCGCCGGGCGGCGAATATGGACCTGACGAACCTGACGATCGCGGCGATGGAGGATGCGGCGCAACAGAGGCGCGAGGAGATCGCGGCGCCGCCGGCCGGGCCGGCGACGATCAGGCCGGTGCGGACGGCACTCGACGGCCAATCGCGAGAACACGAGAGGCAGAAAATCATAAAACACCTGAAGAGGGCGGCGGGGGCCGAGGGCGTGACGGAGGCGCTCGACCTGGACTTTTCGCTTTTGGCCAGGCCGAAAACCGAGAGGCTCGATTTCGACTTTTCGCCGCTGGCCAGGCCCGAGAGGGAAAAACTGGAGCTGGAGCCATGAAAGACGAAAGCATCTTAAAAGCGCTCGAGCAGGACGCTCGGCAGATAGCGGAAAGGATGCCGATGAATATGGGATCGGAAACAGTCAAGGACGTGGCGGCGATGCTGCAAAAGTTCATCGCGGCCAACAATCTGAGCCAGAAAAAGATCGGCCAGATGCTGGGCGTCAGCACAACGCAGATCAATCAGTTCCTGCACGGCAAGTATGCCGGCGACGTCGAGCAGCTTATCAACAAGATCGTTCACTTGGTCAATCTGGCCGCGCAGAGGCAGCGGCACCACAAGAGGGAGGGCGTGGTCGATACGACGGTGGCGCTGAGGATAGCGACGCTGATCAAGAATACCGAGGGATTCAGCGACGAGCACGAGGGGAAGATCGGCCTGATAATCGGCGACGCGGGGCACGGTAAGAGCGTGTGTATGGCGGAATACGCCAGGAGCAACCTCAACAGTGTTTATGTGGAGCTGGACGATACGATGAGCTCGACCGTCCTGTTCGGGGAAATCTGCAAGTCGCTGAGACTGGATTCGTTCGGCCTCTTGAGCGGGTTGACTAACCGGCTGATCCGCTACCTGGAGAACCGGCAGATGACGGTCATGCTCGATGAGGCGGCGGGCCTCTCGGTAAAGCAGCTCAACCAGTTGCGCCAGATTATCGTCGTCAAGGCCCGGTGCCCCTTGATCCTGGCCGGCAACAGGGACCTCTTAAAAACGGTTATGACGCCGACGACCAGGCGGGGGTGCGAGTCGCTCGACCAATTCCAATCGCGGCTGATGGCCGTCTTGGACCTCGATAGGGCGGCGGGTGAAAAGGGGGACGGCGGGCTCTATACGGCGGCCGATATCCGCAAACTGTACGAATACGGCGGCGTCCGGCTGACGGGGGATGCGGTCGATGGACTTCGCAAGATATGCCGCACGCCCTTCTCGGGCCGGCTGCGGACGTGCGGACTGATAGTCGCGGCGCTCCATTTGACCGGGCGGGTCCGCAAGGCAAAAGTGATAACGGGCGAGCAGATCGTCGCGCTGATCGAGCAGCTCGATCTGCCGGTCAAGGTGCGGCTGCCCCTGGCCACGGGCAGGTTCGAAGAGACACACGAACAGGCGGAGGCGAAAGCGGGGTAGAGATTATGGATGCTATAGAGCTTGATAGAGTAATACAAGTCACCGACGTGCCCGTCTGCCGGACGCTGCGGGGCGTCAAGACGCACGTCTCGCTTCTGGGCTGGGCCGACCTGCGCTTATTGGTGCGCTTTTTCAACTGCGCGATCGACGACCTGGTCGGGCGATTCTGGCTGTGGGCGAAAAAGTCAACGCCGGGCTCCCTGTATTATCCGCTATCCGTGCACTATCGCCACGGCCTGCAGGAGGGGCGGATCGACTTCGCGGATATCAAGGAGATGTGCCGGGGCGATGGCGGCGGCCGCGACTGCCGCAACTGCAACGGGCGGGCGGACGGCTGCGAGGCGGACGGGCGTTGCAGCTCGCCGGGGGCGGGGATTGAAGGGGGTTTATATGCTCACTAAACAGCAGATAAAGCTCATTCAAACGGCCGTTAAAGCGGCCGGGATCAGGACTAAAAACGCCGACGGCAGATACTATTTTCTCCTCGCGCAGTACAGGGACCCCGCCGGCCGGCCGGTCAAGACCTGCAAGGACCTCAACAATATGCAGCTTACCGATCTGCTGGCGATATGCGAATCGTACGGCTGGCGGATGCCGGGCAAGGCCGACGATCACTACCGGCGAATGGCCTCGGAGCGGTTCGGCCGGGCGAGCTACGCGCAACTGGCGGCCATCAATTATCTAAGGGGCGATCTGGGCTGGGGGCCGCAGCAGCTCGAGGGATTCCTGCAGAGGATGACTATGCACACCGGACGGGTCAGGCAGGCCGTCCAGCTCACATCGCACGAGGCGTACAAGGTGATCGAGGCCCTCAAGGCGATCGTCGGCCGGGCCGCCGGCAAACAATACGGAAATCTTAGGGACGTCCAGAGTGACGTGGAAGGAGCCAGGGATGGCAAAGGGCAAGCGACTAAAGTCGGGTGAGGCGAGTCTGATCGAGATCGCAGACTGGCGGGAGGCGGATAACCTGATTGGCGAGATCGGGGACCTGCGGACGACGATCGAGATATTAGAGGTGAAGGCCACTGACAAGGTCGATCAGATCAAGACCGACCTGGCGGAGAAGGTTAAGCCAATACGCGAGACGATAGCGCACTCGGTGCGCAGCCTCGAGGCGTTCGCCACGGCGCGCCGCGCGGAGTTCGGCAAGGCAAAGAGCCGCCAGCTCGCCAACGGAAAGATCGGCTGGCGCGAGAGTACGGCGATCAGGGTCGCCAAAAACACGCTCGGGCTGATCAAGGAGGCCTTCTCGCGGGCGAAACGCGAGTCACTTATTAACGTAAAAGAGACGCCGGATAAAAACGCGATGGCCGCCCTCACGGATGAGGAGCTCCGCCTCGTTGGGGCTCGGCGGGAACGCAAGGAGGCGTTCTTTGCCGAGCCTGATTTAGTGGAGGCGGCGGAGTATTGAATGCCCAATAGAACGGCTTTAATCAAGGTCAGGGCCGACGCCGAAAAGATCGTCCGGGCGATCCGGGCGGGGACGACGGTCACAGAGATCGTGCGGCGATATCACACGAGCCATGATACGCTGATTAAGGAGATATTCTCGCTGTTTGACGATGGGGAATGGGACCGGCTGCGGCGCGAAAGGCTGAGCAGGGGGGGGCGTGAGACGCGGTTGAAAAAGGGGCTCGTGCCGTGGAATAAAGGCATCCCGTTCAATCCCGGCGGCCGATGTGCCGAAACACGATTTAAGAAGGGCGAGATTCGCGGGGCGGCCGCCAGGAGATATCGGCCGGTGGGGACGATCACGATTCGAAGCGACCAGCCGCCCAGGAGGCTGCGCAATAGAAAACGCAAGGCGGGGATGGCGCCTTGGCCCCGCAAAAAGAGGCGATGGATCAAGGTCCGCGATTCGGGGCCGGCGCAATTATGCTGGATTCCGTACGCGAGATATCTTTATGAAAAGATGCTCGGGGCCGTCCCGAAGGGGCTGTTTGTGGTGCACGCGGACGGGGACATTATGAACGACGCCGTCGAAAATCTGATGCTTATCGATCGCAGAGAGCACATGCTGCGGGTGCGCCGAGACGCGGGCTTTTTAGAGCTGCGACGCAAGGGGGCGGCGAAGGCGGCGCACGCGAGGCGCGGGCACAGGGTGACGCGCAAGGGCGTTGTGTTCTGGTACTGCCCGGCCTGCGGATTCTCGGCGCCGGAAGAGGTCGATAGATGCCCGAAGTGTGGGGCCCGGAGCTTCGAACGGCGAGAGGCGCCGCTGGGGGTAGCGATATGAAAAGCGCCAAGGGGTATAAATATCACTGCGCAAAAGCCGAGGGCGATGGCGCGCTGTGCGGCAATCGGCTGGCGGCGTCTTTCAAATTGGCGGGCGAGCCGGGCGGGATTATCTGCTCGGGGCATACGTTCGATTATATGGAGGATGCATGGCGGTGCCAGTGGTGCGCAAGAATACGACAAGCACAGAAGCGGCAAGAAGTAAACGCCAAGCGGACGTTCGTCGCCAAACAAACAAAAGAGGCTGCGTCAACAGCGAGGGTGACTGTTCGTGGCTGCGGAAGCATACCTGTATGGGCGGCGTATCGCTGCCTGTATTGCGGGGAGTATTTTAACCAGGCAACGGCCGAAGAGCATTTCGGCAAAAGAAGGAATTGTTGTGCCAGCGCTTAACGTGACAACCGACGAGGGGGCCAGGTGCTTGGAGGCGCTCGAGGGCGCAGAGGCGCCGATGACGGCGGCGCAGATCGCCGCCTGGCTGCGGCTTTCCGGCAGCCGGGAGACGCAGCGGCGGCGGGTGCGGGCGATCGTGGAGGGGCTGCGAAAGGGCGGCTCGATGATCGTGGCGACGCTCCAGGAGGGATACTGGCTGACCGATGATGCGAAGCTGTATAAGCGGTATCTGGCCGGCAGGCAGATCGACGCGAAAAAGGTGCTCGGAAAGACGCACCGAAAACAAAGAGAAATGTTAGCCGACTCGGGCGGCCAGGGCGTGCTATTTAGGCCGACGGCGGCGGGATGGAGGACGGCATGAACGAACGGGACGAAACGGTCGTGATCGATATGTATTCTGAGCGCTTGCTCAAGCTGTACAGCGATTTGACGGCGAGGATGCAGGAGCTCGGCATGAATTCGGCCGACTGGCGAGAGCTCAAGCTGCCCTTTGAGCTACCGGCGGGCTGGCCTGTCGATAAAGAGGCCAGGCCGACCCTGGCGCAGCTTACAGTCGTAGCGGCCCGGCTCGGGATGCGAATAACGATCAGGGACCTGGCAATGTCGCCGATGGCGCATTGTGAGCCGGTTCCGCCGGCGATGGAGGAGTATAATGAGGCGGCGGTGGGGCCGGAGGCGGAGTACGTATGCGAGACGAACCCGCAATCAAAAACAAGGACCGTAAAGGAGGCCAAGGATGGCGCAGACGCAGGGATATCCGGCTGAGGCCGATATCGATACATTTTTAGCGGCGCGGGGCGTAGAGACTGTCACTGAGAACCTCGCGAACTACGTCCTGGAGTTCAAGCAGCTCTTGTGGGCGATGCTCATGCGGTTGGACTGGGCGGGGGTTCTGGCCGTCTGGTGCCCGACGACGACGACGTTCAACGTGGCCGGCGGCAAGTACCTGTGGAAGGGGACAGTCAGGACGTACGCGCCCGGCTCGGCGATCAACCCGACCGACAACGACACGACGTATGTCTGGCTAAAGCCGGACAATTCGATCGGGCACGATATCGACGGCAACGGGTGGCCCGCCACCGAGCACGTCAAGTTAGCCGAGATCGACGTCGATTCCGACGGATATATTACGGACGTTCGGGACCTGCGGGGACAGACATTTTTATCCTACTCAACGCGCAAAGCCGTCGAGGCGCACACGGCGGCCGATACGCTTACGGCCGATGAATCGGGCAGCGTGCACAGCAACTTGGGGGCGACGGGGGCGGTGACATTGACGCTGCCGGC
>Ga0307380_10007856_pt1 | contig 13767 bp, 23 predicted proteins | sample UN3MG_FD_202239 | JGI IMG/M metagenome (GOLD analysis project Ga0307380, IMG submission 202239) | Soil microbial communities from Risofladan, Vaasa, Finland - UN-3 | ecosystem: Environmental > Terrestrial > Soil > Coastal area > Acid sulfate soil | place: Finland: Risofladan, Vaasa | collected... | reverse complement strand
ATTTTCTAGTGGTGGACCCCCGGAGGCGAGGTTGATTGATCCGTGGAGCGGAGGGGGTGCGTGAGGTTTTCGAGCGTAACTTACGCGGTGCGAGAATCTTGGATGAGGCGACGATGAACGCTGTTTTGGCGTGTTTCGATGCAAGCGTCAAAGAGATGGGGACGAAATTGTATCTGTTGCAGATCCAGAAAAGGCTTAGGAGGCCCTACTAGTGGCTATCGAGAATTGGGTGAAACTGACGCCGAACGTGAAAGTCAGGATGCACTTCAAGGACTACCGCGTCGTGGAGAGGTCGATCACTGATCCATGGTTCGACGTCCCAATGAAACAACAGTCTCTCGTGTTCCTGGTGGACCGCCTCAACGGAGAGCCTGTTTCAAAAAGATTCAGCGTCCTATCCGAGAAGACCGCTAATGAACTTCAACCCTACCTGGAAGATGGGTCATACAAGGCTTTTGAGTGGGTCTTCGAGAAGCCCGACGACATGACGGCCGCGCCAAGAATCACCAGGCTACCTGTTTAGGTTCCTTTCCCACTTTTTTTATGTTAGATGATGAGCTGAGAGGAGGTGAGAAGATGGTTGAAATGAAAGCGCTTTTGCCCTACCCGGTGACAGGAGAGACAACGAAAAGAGCCGTACCTGGACAGGTCGTGGTCTGGGACTTTAACGTGACATCTCACGCGGAAGCGGAGGAGAGGGACGCCGAGTTAATGCTGATGGTCCCCGCCGTCGACGGGTGGCCCGACCCTATGAAGGACTACAAGGACCCCAAGGTATTCCTCGATGATTTACCCTTTGATTACAGGCATGGCAAGTTCAAGTTCCCGAGTGGCGGCTCCTTCGACATACGCGTCGAGATAGAGCTCAACGAGAACACGGAGCCGAAGGGGAGGGACTTCATAGCGCAGATGTACGTGTGGCCCTACTACAGACCGTGAGCTCACGGTCGCCCCTTTTTATTTTTGCCCATGGGCAAACGTCACACCTGTCCCGTTATTTGCCCCACGCCTCTGAGAAGTGAATCGCAACTGATACGGTACGACCCAGAGAGCGCGCACAGGGTAAGGGGATGCGGCCCCTCTCCCAACTTCTGAGAGGGCTCCGATCACCATAGTAGAACTTATGAGAGTAGTCACGGGGGACGAGGAAAAAGGGGAATCGGCCCCAGAAGCATCGACGCATCCCCTCTCCGAGCCACGTTTCAATTTTAGGGCAGAGATCTAGGTATTTCTTAAGACCCGGTACGTTCTCCATGAGCCAGTAAGTTGGTTGTGCATCCTCTACAAATTGGAGAAAGGCATGTACAACGTCCAGACTCCGCCCCCAGGGATCCGGCGGTATTTTCCAGTTATGACCAAAATTGGCCGCCATATATGTGAAGTCCCGGCAGGGAGGGCTGCCCACGATAAGATCGAACCCCCTGAAGCGCCGACCGTCAAGGGTCCTGACGTCCGCGATAATACACGGATGCTTGTAGAGGGCCGCTATCATAGGGATGAGCTCGACGCCGAGGACGTCGAAGCCCTCGAGGGCGAGGCCGTCGCTCCAGCCCCCCAGGCCACAAAACAGGTCCAGAGCTCGCAAGGTCCTAGTCAGAAGGTGCGCCTCCTACTCGCCCGGCCATCACGGACGACCCTCCTCTAGCGGCGCCATGGTGCCGCCCCACCCTCGGAGACGCGGGCCACGGGTCAGGTGTCCCTTGGGGGTATTTTACCCTTAACACCTTTAAAGGTTGTCTCACCTGTCCCGCCTCGAAGACTCCTCGAGGCTCCAATAGGTACTCAGGAACTTGATCAGCCACGCACATTCACAGACATCGCACCAATAGACGTCCAGGCGCGCCTTTTTCAGCTTCACCATCGGATGTTTCGGGCAGTACATACACACACACACACACGCATATTCATACGCACCTACACGTACACGTACCCTTAAGCACGTTTACATGCTTAACTGGAGGTCCCTGAGGTGGCCGAGGAGCTCGTTTATTGTTCTGCATTGAGTCACCGGATAGTATAGCACGGAGAGGTCGAGGGTTCCCAGGGAGAAGCATGGTTTAGAGTCCCCAATGGCGATCCCTAGCTCAATGTTGGCGCCGTTATAGGCCCGAGCCGCTCGAGCGGCGACGAAGACGAAGGCGTCGGCGTCCTTGATTCCGTTAAAGTCAGAGTTAAAGGAGAACTTGGTTTCCGGTTTGGCGTAGAACTCCCCAGGTGTGAGGACGTGATTGATCAGTTTAAGGGTCGTCGTCGGGATGAGCTCGCCGTCGATCTCGTACTCCCTGGCCCACCACTTAACCGTTATCTCGTGGCCCGCGTGCTCGAGGGCGGCGACGACCGTCTCGACGTCGGGGATAAGGCCGAACGTGCTTGCGACGTAGATTTTTAGAGGCTGTGTGTATGTATATACACTCTCTCTCTCTCTCATCTTCTCATCCCCTCCAGAAGCCACTCGAAGAAGGCGCCCACGCCGAAGAAGAGGAGGACGAGGGGAGCAACATAAAGGAACATCATGGCCCTTATCACCCTCGGGATCTCAGGCTTCATCTAGGGTGAACTCCTCGTCTCTGGCCTTCTGAACCATCGCCCATTTCACCGGGTCGATGTAGAGCTTGGTAGTCTTCTGAATCACGACGCCCCACTCAGCCCACTTCTTAAGGTACATCGTCACCCACTTCGAGCTTACGCCATGGTTAACCGTCATGTGGAAGTCGACTTCGCCGAACCTGACGCCCTTCGCGTTGTTCCTCAGGATGAAGCGGAGCATCGACAGTTGACGGTTAAGGCTCGTCGTCGCCCCGTCCAGAACCTTACTCATGGCTCTACCTCTAATTGGTCAAAAGAGTACCCCAGATAGACGTTACAGATGCGCTCGATGTAACTCAGAGGAACGTCGAGATCCTTCTTAACTTGACTGTTAACCCTTCTCCTGAGCTCCTCCCTGACTTCCCTCTCCAGGTCGCATGTATTGACTATCCCGATCCGTATTAGGTATCTCTCCGCCGGGATCACGGAGTTACAGGCCCCCTCCTCTGAAGATGTACCCGAGGACGGCGGCGGCCAAGACGGCCACGGCCAGCCAGAGGAGGATGAGGGCGGCCCTTATGCGGTTTTGGATACTCGAGTATCCATTTTCGGCCTCACCGTCCCACCTGTCCCTTAATCGGCGTAGCCCGCCACATCGACGCCCGCCCCCCGACCCGGCGCGCCTCTGCGTATATGAACTCCGCGAACTCCCGATCCCCCGTGAATACGACCGACTGAGAAGAGTATCCCGTATCCTCGATGTTTCGGCCGCGGAGGAATATCTTAACTGCGCGGTAGAAACGTTTACGCCGGTAATCGGCGGGAAGATCATAGTCGACGACGAACACCTCGAGAGGACCCCTGACCCGTGAAAGCCCAATCAGCCCTCAGCCTCCTCAGTGACTATGAGATTATCGCACGTCGTGTTTAGGCTCCTTTCAAAGGTTCTGTCGAGATAATGACAATAGTAAGATTCGGGATCACATGGCTTATTATTCCATTTACACCTCATTCAGCCCTCAGCCTCCTCGTCGGGGATAAGGCGGTCACAGGCCTTGTTTTGGACTCGCTTGGAGGTGTGTTCGAGTAAGTGACAGTAGTAAGACTCAGGGTCGCACGGCTTCCCTGTCGTTTGGCATTTCATCTAGTATATCACCTCGTCGGGCTCTCGGAGGGCCTCGATCTCCTGGCCCATCTTGGAGATTATGGCGCCCCTGATCCATCCGGATCGGTTTCGCTCCCCTAACTTCTCGAGGTGGGCGTTAATCCTCTTCAGAAGGTTGGGGTGCATGGACACCGCCACGTCGACGGTGTTAGGCACTCTGTCAGCCTCACTCATTTCTTCACGACCACCTTATAGATGATCTCTGTACTGGTTTCCTCCTCCACAAAGCACTCTGTATCAGGATGCATTAAGTGCAGTTGGACGATCCTCTTTTCTATCTTCATTACAAGTCTACACCGTGTCAACAGGGGTTCAACTACTATAAAAGCATGGTTGTAAATGATTCAGGATAAATGGGATTATTCGCTAGGCTGAGGGCTAGGGGTGGACTTGGGTTTAGCCTTGGTTTTCTCGATCGTGAAGGCCCGGGCGAGGGCCTCGGCGGGGCGTACGTCCTCCTCCTTTTTCCTGTCCTCACTCACTGACAAACACCCTTACGGCCTTGTATTTATTCAGCCACACCCCGTCTAAGAAGATGTTATAGGCCACGTCGTCGACGAGGATCTCCTTCGCCATGCTCTGAACCTCCTCCCAATTAATGAGGTCGTCGACGTACCCCTCCTCGATTATCGCAAGGTTCTTGTCGCGGTGCTGTCTGGTCCTGTCCTCCTCGGCGTCGAGGACGTGATACCTGATCACCTCGTCGGGGATGTCCAGAAGCGAGAGGCGCCCCGTCAGGTCGGCCTTGGTGACGTATCCGCGCACATAGTCGTATTTGATGTTTGCCACCAGGCGGTTTATCTCGGTGTTAAAAGTCTCCTCGACGACCATCACGGACTTAGCCGACGGAAGCGCCGCCAGCCACGCCATGCGCGCCTCCTCGTCGATGAGGATCGCCGCCACCTCGGCGACAACCGTATCCATGGTGATCGCCTTCTGCGCGTACTGAGTCCTCAGAGTCCGGAGCCGCTCGTCCCTCATCGAACGGTCGCGGTCGGACAGGGCGTCGACGACGTGGTACTCGACCATCTCCGATCGGAGGCCCAGGGCGTTAAGGTCCTCCCTCATCGTCGCCTCGACGCTGTACCCCCTGGTGAAGTCGGCCTTAATGTTCCCGATCTGGCGGTTTATGTCGCTCAGATATTGGTTCTTGGCCGTGGCCATCGCGACGCCGTCGGCGTACTCAGGATCTAACCCGTTCTTGATGAGGAGATCCCGGAGGTCGGACACGTCGATCTCGCCCCACCGGAACATCCACCGCGCATCGATGCGCCCAGGGATCGCCCACGTTAGCTTACGAAGGTTCGGGATGTCCACGGGCCTAATGTCGTTCAGTATGTAGAGGGCGGTGTGATCCGCCTCGGTGATCTCGCCACGGTGGAGGAGGTCGTCGGCCTGACCCGTGGAGGGGATAATCCAGTGAGCCGTCCAGAAGGCGTCGGCGAAGTATTGCGAGTAGCCTGTCCTGGACATCCACTCGGACATCTTGGCGTACTGTTCCTCGAAGTCCCCGGCGTCGGTGTAAGCCTCACGGACGGCGAACCTCACGAGGTCCTGCACGCCGGGGATGCTCGGGATCATCGCATCGAAGCCGTCGATGTACTCGGCGCTGATAAGGGACTTCTCCAGGGCCGCTCGAGCGGTGTCCAGGGTCGCCGCGCCACGGTGTACCATGATGCGGAGCTCGCTGAAGCTAGGATAGCGGATCGTGTTCTCGAGCATGGCGTCCGACCAGGAGGCGTCGAAGGCGTGATAGCTCATGTTTAGCTTGTACGCCCCATCGTCGATTATGTTCTTGGCGCGAAGGTAGGGCAGGACACCTGTCCCGGGGACCTCGTAAGGGTTGTTTGCGCGCGCCCGCATCCTGAGGGGAGTCACGACGCTGGCCCAGATGGGCGCTTGGATCATCGGGCCGATCACGTCACTCATCTTGAACTGAAATAGCATGTCCATTATCGCCGACTTGAAGCCCCAATCCTTAAGCGGGTGCGTGGCGTCCAGGGCGATACTTACGGCGTGAGTCGCCGCATACATGCCGATAATCCCGGCCACGAGGGACCCCTGACTAATCGCGAGCTGCTCGGGAGTAGGTAGAGAGTGGCCCTCGGTCTTGGCCTTCTTCTCGATCATCGCCGTAAGCTGAGCGATGAACTTGTCGACGGCCTCCTTGACCTCCTTCGGCGGGCTCCCCTCACTCAGAGCGGAGGCGGCCTCATCGAAGACTCCCGGGAGAAGGTCAACGATAGTTGGCTCCAAGGCGGCCCCAAGATCCTTAGAGCCACTCATAAAGCCCCCAATTAAGTCGCCCGCCGCGTCGCCGAACGCCGTCCAGATAGCGGCCCCCATATCCGCCAGAGGCTTAAGGGCTCGGCCGACGGCCTTCCCGAGCTCAGCCCAGACGTCCACCATGTCCCACCTATCCCTCCTACTCCTCTAGGCCCTCCTCTAGGCCCTCCCAGAACGACTTAACGATGCCGTGAGCCCACGGGTCGATCAGCAAATTCCACGCCCCCGTAATGTATCCCATAGGGTCCTTTAAGAAGCCGAAGGGGTCAAGGACGCCGATCACGTTCGTAACGTACGTGATGGTTTCATAGGCGTTATTTGTGATGTTCTGGGTCACATAATTATACACGTTTGAAACGTACTCGTTAAAAGTGTTAAGTACGTTCGTTATGTTCTGAGTCACATAATTATACACGTTTGAAATGTACTCGTTAAAAGTGTTAAATACGTTCGTGACATACTCGGAGAACTCATTAATTACATTCGTTATGTTCTCTGTGACGTAGTTATAGACGTTCGTTATTTCCTCGGTCACATTAGTAATAAAGTTCTGGATGACTTCGCCCCACTGAAGCACCCAGGAAGGCATGTTAGCCAGAACCCAGACCTGGACGGCGGCGACGATCTGAGCGAAGAGGCCCTCCTCAGGGTCCTCGGGAGGATACAGAACCGCCAGAATATCGTCGATGGATGTCCTACACTCCTCAAGGGTGAAACCGGCGGCGAGGTAGCCCGGGGCGACCAGGGCGGTGTATGTGTTACTTACGTTACTGAACCAGATTTCCACGTCTCGATAAATCTCGATGAAGACATTTTCCTCCGGTGGCGGCGGGGCTGGCGGATGTTCCGACGCGATGTGAGCCGCCATCGCCGCCTCGGTGTAAAACGTTTCGCCACAATAAGGGCAAGGATAATTAGGTGTGGGCTCAGGGGGCTCCTCACCGCCGAGGGCGGCATCTATCGCGTTCATAAGGGATATTGGGCTCGTAAACGTCTTGCCTGGGACGCAGGGACTATCATAAACAGCGTACGCGTACCAGGTCCCCGCGGCATACCAGTACATACCGCACCCGCGGTAAGTCTCAACAAGTACCCCGGGAGGCTTCGACACTCATTTCCCCTCTAGCCCGTCTTGAACGCTTTGTCTATCTGCTCGGCGCGGTCACGCGCCATATCCACCGCCTTCTCAGCCGTGTACTCGTCCTTAGGGATGTCGAAGGTGAAGTCTCCCTCGGTCTTCTCCGTGGTGTACGTCACCTCGTACATCTTCAGGACCTTACCGGCTGGCGTAAAGGAGGTGTACTGGCGGATATTCGTGATCTTCTTCAGTCCCGTTTTCATTCACCTCTTACTCATGATCTAATTCGGGAGAGGGCTTCTTAAGTCCTCTCTCGACGGCCAACTGCATGAAGAAGGCGAGGCCGAACGCCTTGAACGCGATCCATAATGTGTCCCACGTGGGACCGCCGCCGCCCATCCCGGCGAAACACGCTATCGCCCCGATGATCGCCGCGTCTATGAGCATCCATTTAAACGCCTTACGACCGTTCGTCGACGTCGTCGCGCCCTCTGTCCTACCGCTCATGTTCAACATCTTATCTCAACTCGTTAGCGAATATGTGGCCGGTTGTGGACACGGCCCCTCCCGAGGACTGGAAAACCCGCATCCTGATAGTCCTTCTATACTGAATGGGCATCCTGACGGCGAGCACCGTCATATTATACGCGGGGTCGGCGACGGTTGCCTGATAGAACTCGCCCACGCTACTCCGGCCGGCCGTGGCGATCTCGCTCTGACAGATAATTCTATTAGTGGTATGGTATGCAAGCGCACCGTCTGCGTAGATATGTAGCTCGTACCACACCGAGCCGAAGACAATGGCTGGAGTCGGGGCTACACTTGTCCGGAAATAAACCCTCGCTTCGAGCATTGTCCCCGCGCCGACTGCATCGCATATAGTGGTGTATGCGGCGTTCGGGAGGTTGGGGAGAAGGCCCACCTCAATCTCCGCGGCGATGTTTGGAATCGGTATAGTGTTGACGATGCCGCTTACGGGGACGTCCCCCGGCGTCTCCCCGGTGTAGAACACCCGGATAAAGGGTCTGATCGCCATATCCTCCCACGTCGCCCCGGTGTCCTGGCTCCAGTGGCCGTCATAAGGCAATACGGCGTCGTAAGCCCAGGACACGTCGGCGCTACATGCAGACACCCAGATAAACAGGCTGTCATAGTTCCACATCTGCTCGAAGTCCGCGGCGACCCATGCCCACGCCGCCCCGGGCGTAATAACCACCGTGTATAAAGGACCCATACATGGATGAGGGCTTATCGAAAGGGTCAGGGTTCCCGCCACGGTGCGTATGCAATATATCCCGATCTGCTCAATCATGCCACGACAGCCGCGGGTGAAGAACTTACCCTTATGATCGACGTCTTCATAGCTGGCGGGCGGCGCGTCGGGGGCCTCGACATCGTTGTCATTCCACACCAGGCTCCGGCGCTCCAGGATGCTGTCCTGGCTGTTCTGGCCTCCCACCGGCCTCCACCAGTCAGGATGATCCTCTGTGCTCATTTTGTTTACCTCACACCCCTATCAGTTTCTCCATGGCGTTTACTAGCCTCTGGAGGACGTTCATGGGCTCCGCGTACTCCGTCTCGAGAACGTTGAAGTCCCACCAGATCACATGATCGTAACTCGTATCCGGCGCGTATCCCTCCAGAAACCAATGCCAGCCCTCGATGTTCCGGACGTGCTCGCTCATCTCGATCATCTCATCGTCGCCCCAAGTCCAGTTACCCTCACCCCGGGGCCACATCTTATGCGCCCCCTGAAACACGGCTGTATACACCTCGCCCCGGGGACCAGGCGGAAAACGCACCCGGACGCCCACGACCACACCCGCCGGAAGGCCGATCTCCTTGCGGCTGGGCGCCGCCTCGGTTGTCCCACGTGGGACCGAAATATAATATCTGTACCACATTCGATCACCCCATGCGCGCGTGCATCGTCAAGGAACACTTGCCACCCTCATATAGCTTATCCAAGGAGGGGCGCCATCGTAAACCGCCACCGCGGGGCATGGGTCGGTTAAAGCCCCAAACGCTCCCCTGTCATAAAAATATTGGTCAAGTGTCGCGTTTGCTGCTACCGCGGTTAAACCTGTCCTGCCCCAGCTTGCGGTAGCGTCGCTGCCCTCTAGAGCAATCCAAATAAGTTGACCAACCAGAGATACAGGGACAATGGGAAATTCTTGTACTCCAAACACAAAGGCTATTGCTGCGCTCTCGACCACAAGAGCGCCTCCCGCGGGAGTGTCCCCGTTATCCTCGTATACGCCAAGAATACCGTTTCCATTTGCTACCCGGACAACTAGAGCGAGCCTGTCAATCGTCATAGGAAACTCGACTTGGTACGGCCTGAGATAGACACGGCCCACGGCAGGAGGGTTTTGTCCGCCGAAGTCGTTAACTCCAATCGGCTCTAGGATTCGCTTGTAATGAGTCACCCCTGCAACGCCGACACCTTCGCCATGGTGAGGCATCTATCCACCAACCCTCTTTAAAGTCAGTTTATTGAAGCGCGCCCAGATGGAGTTAAGGAGGTTCACCTGATCGTCCAGGAGCCCCTCGACCCGCTTCTGATGCGCGGCCGTGGACGCCATGAGTTCGCGCCTCTCCTTGGCGAACTTCAGGACGTCCCGGGACAGCATCTTAGGGAGCAGATACCCGTCGACTGTGCAGAAAAGGAGATCCCCCACCGTGGCGCCGTCGAACCTGAAAATCACGCGTTCACCCTCAGGGATGAAGAAAATCGGCTTATCCATCCAGTAAATAATTCCCGTCTCACAGTCCTCATGGCTCTCCCACCAGTGGATCTCGTTCTCGTCCTTGCCCCGTCCTATCCTCACCGCGTCAAAGTCCGTGGTCCTGTTCTCCTCAGACGTGTGCTGAAGCCACAGGATCAACCCCGACGGGATCGGGTTATCCATCACGAAGAAGTTGACGGCGTCGTCACACGTCGCCTTTAAGTCCTGTTTGTACGGGGCGAGCTCAACATACGGCAAGGGAGGAAGTCACCCCTCACTCGCCTTTCCTGTCCCGGGCCTTAAATGGACCACTACTTTTTACCTTCTCCGTCAGGTAGCCCTCGATCTCGACGAAAAGGAGATCGCCCACGGTGGCGCCGTCGACACGGAGTATCACACGCTGGCCCTCGAGGACGATGTGCTGTTCCTTCTCCATCCACCTGACCGTGTTAACGGCGATGGTAAGCTGTTCCTCCCACCAGTGGGGGTTAAGCTCGTCGGTTCCTCGGCCGATCCTCACGGCGGCGGCCAGGGTCGTCCGATCCTCGACGGATATGTGCTGAACGAAAAGCGTTGATCCTGAGGGGATCGGAGCATCAAGAATAAAATCTGAGACGGCGTCGTCGCACGTCTCAGTTAGGGACTTCACGTATGGGATCTTTTCCATTTCTCTCTCCTCTTATACCTTGGAGAGCACGATTTTACGCATCGCGCTTTCTGTGTGTGTGCGCTGTCAGTACGTCCGGTGCTGAGTCATGAAGACCCAGACGCGGGGCGTCTCGGCCAGCGAAAGTATGTTCAGGCGGGACTTGTCCTCGTATTTGAGCTGAAGCCACTCTTCGGGAGTTTCGGGGTCCCCGTAGGGCCACGCCCAAGTGCCGAAGGGCAGAGCTCCAGTGACGGAGGCGTGAATACCAGTTGCGGCGGCGTTGGCGCCAGTCATGTTGATCTGGCAGTTAGTGAGGCTGTCGAGCTGTATGTCCGTGGCGGCGACCGTGGCCTCGAGGCTCACCCCCAAGTTACCTCTCAGGTAGGGGTTCCTCTGCTCCGTGGCGGTTATGGCCAGCCAATACCAGGCCGACATGTGCCACATGCCGTACCACTCCTTAAGCCACTCCAGCCAGTCGTCACAGTAGATGTCGAAGGGCCTGTACTTCTGCTCGTTGATGCTGTGCTCCACCGTGTCGACGCATGCGATAGGACACTTGTTGTCTAGGTAGCTCCGCACGTAGAGGGTCCGATAGGCATGGTCGACGGGGAGCTCGACCCGGTGCTCGGCGCTTGCCGTGGCGACGTACTCCGTGATCTCCTTCGTCATAAGGTAGCCCGTCGGCCTCGACGGGGCCTCGTCTATGACGTCGGCCATGATGTCCACGTGTAGCGTACCCGTCACGAAGGCGTCGGCGCCGACCGCCCGTATGTTCGCCAGGTTCCAGTCAAGGACCATCTGAGGGTTTGCGAACCGTGTGGGGTCGAAGGCCACCTCGGGGTGCATCCTACCGATGCCCAGAGGGATCTTGAAGACGGTGGCCTGGACCTCGCTGAGCCTCTCGTCGATGCCTAGATCCGTCGATTCCTTGTAGTGGTAGAACTGGTTAGCCAGGATCTCCTCACAGTCCAGAGCCCAGAGTACGTCGGAGCCGTCGATGATCTGTATGCTGTTCAAGACGTCGATGATGCTGTTCTCGACGTTGCTCGTCGCCCCGTTGGTGGCGTACATCCTGACGTAAAAGTCCATGATCGGGTCCTTAATGTTGATGTCCTCGATGTGAGTACCCGCGTTAGCGAGTGCCAGAGCGTGTCGGAGGTAGGGTTGACGTAATCTAACAACCATGGCTAGATCACGCCGTCGCGCCTAGGAGTGCCAGCCTCTTCTTGTGGAGGGCGTCGCCTACCTTCTGAACTATGGCGTAGTTCGCGGGGTCGCCTCTCGGGCCACGGTCAGGGATCGACATGCCACTCAGGAGGCTCGCGTAGTCGCCGAAGCCGGCCGCGTAGTCCTCCTTAGCCGCACCGATCCCGGGGCCGTACCTGGACACCCCGACGCCTGCAACCTTCCGCTCCCACTTGCCTCCGCCAGCCTTCCGAACGCCTCCCGCATACCTGTTCTCGATGCCAGAGGCGGAGATCGCCATCTTGTAAACGTTTTTGGCCGCGGTAGTGTTGGACTCCCAATCGCTACCCTTGCCCTGCGATCCCGATTGATAGTACGATGAGCGGCCGGGTGTTACCTCGGCCCATTTAGTAGCTACTTCTCCTGCGCTGATGCTTCTGATTGTTCGTGCCATTGTATTCTCCAGGGATGAGAAAACATCCCGCGAGTATAAACCCCGATGAGAGTCTTATATAGGAATACAAGATAGGGGTACATGGTGGAAGCATTAGGATTCACCAAGGTACGAAGAGAAATAGAGCCCCGATGGGTTTCAGAGTACATAAAGGAGTTCTACGCCAAAAACGAGGTCCATCTACGCTGTCCCCTGGGGTCGATCCCCGACGAGCTCAAAGAACTATACGGGCCAGCGAAGGCCGCCCGGATACACCGGCCATGGAGGCCCGAGGTCGACGCCCTCGTGGTGCTCCCCGGGGCGATCGTGCTCATCGAGGCGAAGATCCAGAAATACATGAACGGACTCAGCAAGCTACCCGTCTACAAGGCCGCCCTGATGAGGACCCCCGAGTTTATGCCGATGCTGGAGGGCCGACACGTGCTCCTCCAGTTGTTGCTCCCGTATCCGATCCCGTGGATCATGGAGCTCGCCGGAGAGATGGGGGTCCAGGTGATCGATTGGGTTCCCGATTGGGTCGCCGACATCTGGGAGGACCGCGACAAATACTGGACGCCGGACTATCAGATGAAGAGAGCCGACCGAAAACGCATCCTGAAGATGCTAGGCTTCCGCTAGGAGAGAAAAATATGAAGTATAGAATAACAATAGGTCATTATGACGGTGAACGTTATGACGAATTTGACGTTGTGCTTTACCATTACCCGACAAAGCGATGGAAGGAACCCCAAGTGACAATAACTAAAATCCATGAGGAGTAGAAAGTGAAGGAGTAATATGAAGATGAGCATTAAGATAAAGTTCCGACATCTACGCCCTCAGGACATAGTGATCCCGGACCCCCGAGTCACATCCATCTGGGACGAAGACGAGTGGGGCGAGTTCAAGGGGTCCCTGGAGACACAGGGCATCCAACAGCCGCTAAAGTGCATCCTCGAAGGCGACACGTTCGTACTCATCGACGGCCAACACAGGATCGAGGAGGCCCTACGCCTCGGGATCAAGACCGTCCCCGTCGCATACAAAGAGGGGACCCTTCTCGATGCCATGCTGGAAAACCTCGGATCGAACCGGCTCAGAGGGAAGACACCCGCCTCGGAAGAGGTGAAGGTGATTAAACACCTGATGGAAAAGGAGGGCCTGACGACCACGCAGATCGCCGAAAAAACAGGGCTCAAAGTGGAGAGGATCGAGCAACGACTACAGATCGGCCAGGCAACCGCCTACGTGCTCACAGCCCTCGAGACGGAGAAGATCGGCGTAGGCGTCGCATTTCACCTGAGCCGCCTCCCAACAGAGGGAGCACAGATCGAGCTCCTCGCCCGGTTCCTACAGATGATCCCCTCCCCGACGACGGAAGAAGTCAAGGAGATCGTAGACATGGCCAACGAAATACGGGAGGAGATCAACGCTCGCCCAAACCGTGAGCCCGTACAAATCCCCGTGAAAACCCTCGCATGTCACCTGTGCGGCCAGATGTACGAACCAGGCGACCTAAGAGGGATCAACGTCTGCGTCACATGCCATGGACTGTGTAGAGACTGGATTCAGCGCCGCCTAAACGGACAGACAGACCGCCTCTCGCCGGCCGAAGCCCTGGCGAAAAAGCTATCGACCGCCGACACATCCAAGGAAGCTGAGGACGTCCTCAGGGAGCACGGCCTAATACCGAAAGAGGGCGACTGACATGAAAGT
>Ga0307380_10007855_pt1 | contig 13768 bp, 15 predicted proteins | sample UN3MG_FD_202239 | JGI IMG/M metagenome (GOLD analysis project Ga0307380, IMG submission 202239) | Soil microbial communities from Risofladan, Vaasa, Finland - UN-3 | ecosystem: Environmental > Terrestrial > Soil > Coastal area > Acid sulfate soil | place: Finland: Risofladan, Vaasa | collected... | reverse complement strand
GAATCCTGCCGCCTGCTGAAAATTCCACTGCACCAAAAACCTCCTGGCCCGACTCACTGTCACCGGCCGCAATACCTCTGCCGGCCACAAACAAAAATAGAACTACCAGTACAAAAGACCACACAAACAATTTTCTTCCAATTCTGTTTACACTGCTTAAATTATTCTGATACATAATTTATCTCCTTTTGGTTACTGAATTACTGAATCTCTGACAGTTTCAAAGCTATTTCTACTTCGCCACATCTTACACGCACTGTTTTTTCTTCAATTCCTGTTACTTCAAATTCATACTTATTCACGCCCTCGACAACGTTCAGTCTGTCCCCAACTGCCAGCTGCTTATCATTGATAAATGCTTGGGGATTTGAGCCGAATACTATTGCCTCCAGCTTTAATTTCTCTGCAGCTTCTCTCACTACTTCTTCACTACCATTAATTGACACAACGTTTACTTCTCCGCTGCCTTCTGCGGTAAAGTCTTTCCAACTACCTACGGCAAAAAAGTCTCCGGCAAGTACATCATTTCGGCCTTTGACTTTCGGCAGCTCTGCAAAAGTTATATTTAATTCCGAATCCGACTGCTCTAAGCCGGTCTTTTGTGCTTTTGGCGTCGCCTTAGCGGCTTGTGGCCCTGTGCCTCCGAGCACTTTGGCCCACATAAAGACCATCACAGATATCAGGCATAGTGCAATAACCGCCTTTTTCTTATCAGCCGTCAATTGCACCAGAAGACTGTTAGCACCGCCGCCGTTATCTATTATGTTTTTCTTCATATCTTTTTATCCCTCTATACTCTGCGGTCTGTAATAAACAACCGCCTGTGTCTGCATATTTACCTCACCGCTGAAATTATTTTCATTCAAAAGTTTCACCTCCTCGATACGTACAAGTCTCTCTAAACTCTGAAGCGACTTGTAAAATTCGAATATCTGTTTTAATCGCCCCCTGCACTTCATATTTACCGGTATATAGTTCAGTTCTTCACCCTCAACTTCCTCGCCCGGCTCGACAAACTGCCCTTTGAGATTATGACTGTTCATCAAATCGGCGATTTTGTGCAAAAACGTGCCAAGTTCACGGTCGGCAGGTATTTGACGCTCGTAGTTGCTGACTTTACTTTGAAGTTTTTCAAATTCCTCTATAAGTGAAGGTAATTGTTCGTTCTTCGCCATATCTTTAGTGATAACCAATGTCTGTGCAGCTCGTGTTTTTTCGACTGCTTTCATTTTTTTTCGTAAAGGCAGATAGCGAAACAGCACAAACCCTGCCACCATCACTCCGGCCGTAACAAAAATCAATATCTGTTGTCTTTCTCGAAACGGCATTTTTACTTTCTTTCTTCTCGTTGCAGAGTTGTTAATTTCAAATTTCTTCTCTGCACTCTTGGTTTTCTCTCCGGTTAAACCTCACGTTTTTTGCTCTTCACGATAATTCGCCAGGTAACAAACTATCTCAAACTCACTGACCTTATAACTTTCTACAACCGGCCCGCCTGTCGTTTTAACTTCGGTATTTCGGGAAAACGACGGGTAAACCTGCCGGAAATACGGCGAATCTTCCAACTTGCACACCAACTCCGCCACTTCGCTTGCGTCGGCTGCAATACCGTTTATAATTACCTTGAATCTGACGTCACCAAAAGACAGTGTCTGCTTTCTGCCGAAACTGCTGTTTGCCGCTCTGACCATCGAGCCTCGCCCTGTTACGGTTCCCTGAACATCACCGAACCTCTCGGCTTTGAAATCCACTTTCTTAAGCGCTATTTTCCTGTCAATCAAAAAACTCAACTCCCCCAAAACGCTTGCAACATCAATTTTTGAATCGATTTCATTCAGGATATTCGCTTTTACACGAAGCTGTTCAGCCCGGTTTTTAATCCTGTCGAACTCTGATGAAGCGTTTTTCGCCTCGGTCTGCTTCGATGTTATTTCAGCAAGTTGCGCAGTGGCTTTTGAAACCGAATGGCCGGCGATAAAATTCCACACTACCATCACAACGAACATCCCGGCCAAAGCGATATACTGGGCGCGCCAGCTAATCTGCCGTCGTCTGCCGCCCTTATACCATTCTGGAAGAAAATCAAATTCTTTCATGGCTATTGCTTCAACCAATCTTTAATTATTATTCAAGCCTTTAAGACCAAGTCCCAACGCTACCGCCCACTCACACAGCAGACCTCGCCGGTCGCTGTCAAAATTTATATTCACCATATCAATGCCACGGAAAGGCTGCGCCATCTCAATCTCAACCGTTAGTTGCCGTTTCAAAACGGTAAGCAGAATATTCTCATACGCCCCTCCGCCGGCAATAATCGCACGCTCGACACGTTTGCCCCTGAATGTCACAGTGTAATACCTAAAGCACAGTGATATCTCCCTGGCCAGCTCTTCCGCTACCGCCCCGACCGCATCAACCATAACCTGTCGTGTCGATACATCCAGGCTGCTTTGTCCGTTCAGGTCCTGACCGGACGAACCAAACTCTTTGCGGCTGTTTTCGGACTTTTCCTTTCGAAGAATGTCTCGCAGCCTCTGTGCTTCAACCGTACTAATCCCCAGCTTCGTTGCGATTTGTCGGTTAAACTTCTCTCCGCCAATCGGTATCTGTTTGACGAAACTGATTTCACATCCGCGACCGAAAACTACCGTGGTGAACCGGCCGCCGACATCAATAAAAACAACCGTACGTTCCTTGTCCTCCTGACGCTTCAAAGACCTCTCAAAACCCCTGAATAGGGCGCACGGAACCGTATCTATCGCTGACGGCTTCAAACCGATTTCATCGAGCATTTCAATGTGTTTGTTTATCGCTTCACTATCTGTCGCGAACAATATAATCTCATTTTTAGTCTCATCACCATGTCTGACACTGCCGGCTGGCACATAGTTGATTACGTTCTTCTCGATATCCAATCCGAAACGCTGAGCCGCTTCCTTTTGCAGGGCCTGCTCGATTTCCTCATGCATCTCCGTCTCAGCCAGTCGAAGGCTTGTTATTTTCAATTCGTCGCTGGGCAGGCACGAAATAACATTTCGACCGCGAAAGTTACCCTCCGCCAGCATCTGTTTTGTTGCTGAAACAACAAAATTCCTTCTTTCTTGCGCATCACCGTTTATGTTCGGGTCTATGTGGACTTTATCCGCGGCGATAACGCTTATCTGTCCGGAGTTCACCGACAGTTGAATCATCTTGATAGAATTGTAACCTATGTCCAATCCTATCGGCCGCTGAATCCGGCTTTTTAAATTCCAGCTTATCATTTAATATTCCCCTGCCGTCACTCTGAAATCGTGACAAAACCTGTAACTGGCTCAACCGTTATCGTTACGATAACGCCATCCGCTTCAAGAGTGACGTCACCTCCGTTGTCCGGAGTTCCAAGATAATCAAATGTAACTGTACTGGCCGAGTTAAAATTCACATTATCTATATCAACTTTACTCAGCCTGCTGTCACTACTGAAATTAATCTCGTAATCGAATCCCTTTTTCACAGGATGAGGTATTATCGCGCCGGTTTGGTCTTGTATCTGGTAACTTTCTGTAGCGGTGTTAAAAACCACCGTAAAATCCTGCCCTCTGGTGATTGCCATACTTTTGGCGTATTCCAAATCCGCTGCAACCATGTTGGACGCTGAACGAATCTGCGTACTGGACGCCGAACTCATCATCGGGATTATCATCACCCCGGCTATGCAAAGTATCACTGCCACAATTATAATCTCTAACAGACTAAAACCGCCCCCTGAAGTCGGCAAACCGTATCTGCTTTTACGGCCTCGGCCGTAGCAAGTCTCCCCAAAATAATCTCTTAAAACCGGCATCTTCACCACCCTTTCATATCTGTACGGACGAATTATGACACTGCTTACTCTGTTTTTTCGTCCTCTTCGAAACTCGTCTTTACATTCAAAATCCGCCCCGATACAACACCACCACACCAAATAAACCCAACACATCTCATAACCCGAACAAAACCACCTCAGATGCCTGATAACAACCTGTTCACCAAAACCCTATAACTGTCAAATCTCATACCTTCTGCAGTCACCTCCGGTAAAACCAGTACAACCGTCAAACTAACTTATTCAAAATAACAGAAACATCTTGATGTCCGCCCGCACCGAATATGCAATTAGTACTGTTGGAGTATTCAGAAATTTTCTTTTTAGTGTATATAAAGACCGATAAACACCGGCCCTCGATGATTCATAGTCCTAATTGAAATTCGCTATACATCCCGGATTCGTTCACGCCTGATTACCTTCTTTCGATACTTCTAAAAAAAGCGCCCGCTGCCGGTCCCCATTTCTGTACAACGCCTGACTTCCAAACCAAAATTGCTGTTTTTTCCGGCGAAGCGCTTATCACGTTATTACTGTTGCCGTCTTCGTCAAGTTCCCAGTGCAGCAGCAGGCCCCCGGAAACATCAATATGCTGATAAATATTACTTATTTCATTTGCCTCAAGCGCGCGGCTGTATATGCGGAAGTCATCAATCAGACCGTCCCAGTATTTGCCTTTGCCGCCCCTGCCGAGTATCACCTTCTCAATTCCGCTGACGGCACCCAATAAGGGCCCGCTGTTGTAACTCAGCAAATTAAGCTGTCCGTTGATATAAAGTTTAAGGCTCGAGCCGCTTTCCCAAACCAGTGCAAGGTGTTGCCAGGCCGTTGTTTGGACATACGATGTGCTTTCGATTTGGGTAATGCCCGAAGTCGTTCGAATTGAAGCCTTGATGACGTTTGAACCGCCGCCGAAAGCGCCGTATTTGTCATAGCGCATACCCAAAACATCATCGGTACCCGCCAGCTCACGCCCGAACAGAATACCGCGGTCATCATTTGTCACGTCCGATTTCACCCAGACTGTCACCGTCACAGCGGACAAACCATTCAGATAGCCGCCGGCACCAGGCTCTTCTATCCTGTCATCAACTCCGTCAAACGCAACAGCGCCGCCTATCTGACCACCGCTGGGATACCAGCCCGGTTCGTCAAACATCCTGCCATTATTACCGTTGCCGGTAGAGTCCGCCGTTGCTTCCACGATACCGTTTCCTGTAAAAAGTCCGCCGAGTATGTTCATACCGACGGCGCCGGCATTGATTTGTGCCTGCCCGTTAACAACGGCAAGACCATTAACATTTAATCCGCCGCCGCCTTCTATTATCATATCGCCGGTAACCAAAACCGCCGGAAGGTTCTTTGCCGCTGTGATAATGTTTCCATTTCCACATACTGTCAAATCACCATCAACTACCAGCATACCCTCGATTTGGACATTCCCAGCCAGCTCAACATCACCGCTGCCGTGATAACACACTTTAACAGGGTCATACGAACCAAACGTCGCACCGCTGAGATTGTCGCCTATTGTTTGAACCGGGTAATACGATGTAAAGTCCGCAACCGTAACACCGGGCCAAGCAAGTGATAAATCCCCTACCGTTTTTAGCTGCCCAGATATAGTTCCCCTTAACTTATTAGCGAACACATCACCGTTAAATACACCATTATTTGTTAATGTACCGTCACAATAAGCATCACCGTTGACTGTGTCATTACTCGAAACCAAAGTGTCGAATCCACTCCATAATGCTATACACGGGTCAAGCCTCAGCCTGGCCGTCAGGCTACTGCGACCGACTCGTTCCCCGCCTCTTAGTCTGTATGAATTGCAGTCTATAATATAACTGCAGCGATCTGTCGGGTCCGAGTCGTCGCGGACAATTTTAACATCGTAATAATCGTCCTCGCCGACTATTTGCTGGCCTGTTGCCCCCGTCCAGTATTCCGAACTGACGTCCTGTGGATTGAGTATCAATCCCCTGGCGTGCTCCAGACCGGATTCAGCCAGATAATCCGTCTGTGTTCGAAGCAGCATATTCGCCCCGCAGGTCAGCTCGACATCGCTTCGAGACAAAAAACCTAAAGACAGAATCGTTATTGTCATAACGATAAACAGAACAACAAGCAGCGCCGCTCCTTTTCTGTTGATTGTATCTTTTTTATTGCTCATAGTTAATCGTCATCACTAACAATACTGTCCCCGTCCGCACCGAGTAGATGTCCCGCCCACCCGCGAACAGCGGCATTTATCTGGTACTGATGCTCTGCTTCGTTTTCAGTTACGTCGAATAAAATACTCACAAACCTGCTCTGTGGCACGGCGCTATCCAGACGAAATTCAACATTGCTGCATTCTGCCAACACCACGGTCTGCCTCTCCTCGAAAATAAGTTTCAGCTCTTCCTTGGCCGTCCCGCTTTGAATACTGCTCAATAGTATCGGCCAACTCCACGCAGATGGAAAATCCAGCAATTGAAGGTAATTTCTGTCCTGACCGGCCTCTAAATAAACCAGCTCGCTCGGATTAATCTGCCCGTCGTCATTGTCGTCGGCCCTCCAGATAGCCAAATCATTGTCCGCCGTGCCGCATATAAGCTTACAGTTTTTTATCAGGTCGGAAAGCTTAAGCGTCGCATAGCGGACATGGGCCTGTTTTTGGCTCGTATCGTCACTGGCGTCATTCGCCGAACCCATAGCAAACGCAAGTGTCGCCACCGCAGCAAGCACAATGCTCATAACCATCAGTGCCACTAACAGCTCTATCAGTGTAAACCCGCTCTTGTCTTGTATGTCCTGCATAAAACTCTACACACCTGTTAACAAAGTCAATTTACCGCTAATTACTTATTAGCCGGTTTATAATTGCAGTCTCCACCCCGTCATAATAAACGCGAACCGTCACCTTGATAAAATTAGAAGCCTTCGTCCCGTCCTGCTGGGCAACATATATCAGCTCGCTGCTCACTTCCCGGCTGAATCTAAAATAATTTGAATCGCCGAACACTGCTCCGCTTGCGTCCTTTATTTGTCCCTCTGCTTCGGAGTAATTATAGTTTGTGATTATCTGGCCAAAAGGCGTATTTACAACCTCCTCCATCAAATCACCGGCCACTTTCGAAGCTAATGTCAGCCGTGTACCTTCGCTCTGCATCCTGGCGCCCGTAGTAAAAGGCAAAAGTACACCAGCCGCAGCAATCCCAAGAACAACAGTTGCCATCATCGCCTCTGCCAGCGAAAAACCCTTACATTTTTTACACACTCTTTTGCTCATTGATAAATATATAAATAATCAATCAAAAGGGCTGACCGGCTATCGGCAACTGCCTCGGCACGGTCAGCCCGTTTATTCGCAATCTCTGCCGTTCTTACAATTTCGGCATTATTTCCACCCAAATTAATAAGCAGTATGCGGCACAGGGGGATCCTCAAGCACGTTGGTCTTATCGTCATTAGCTTGGAACGTTCCGGCATCGGCGCCTTCGGTCACAAACCACCAGGCGCTAGCGTTATCCCCAACAGCGGTCGGACTCTTTATGGCAATTCCGGTTGCGACAGAGTTCTCACCAGCTGCTGCGGTGCTGAAAGGATTATTCGGAATGTTCCGCATATAAGGTCCGAACCTGCCGCCGGCGACACCGTCCTGGTCGGTATTAGTCGTCATAGCCGTTAAAAAATTACCGCTGGAATCCTCTCCCGGGAGATTATCATTGTGGTGAATCTTATACAGCTCAATCTGCGAACGCATAGCCTGAAGGTCGCTGACCAGAGCCGATTCTTTCGCCTCGGTGCTCGCACTGGTAAACTGCGGGATTACTATCGCCGCCAGAATACCAAGAATGACCACCACTATCAGAATTTCAACTAATGTAAATCCACTTTTTGCCTTCATTTTTTTACCCTCACTCTTGCTAAGTTAAAAAATTTGTTTCTAACGACACTAACCTGCATACTGATTTGAGCTATCGTCCTGATTGAAACAGAACTTAACTTCCCCTTATCTTTATCTGCCTGTCGTAAATCCTCCTAATAAATCTGTAATCTTCAACAATTCTTCTTAAACACTTCGATAATTTCACTCATACACCAAAAATCTTAAAATTTGCTGACCCCCACGTCCGAGAAACACTCGAATTCAGCCTGCAATGGGCTTTGTTTAACTATCTAACTGAAAGTATAAAAAACAAAACTCGCAGTGCCAAATTACTAACACCGATAATATAGGAATCAGACGGACTTTATGAATGCGGTTCCGTCTTTCTGTCGCTCCCGCCTGCCTCAGCAAGCGATATATTCGGGCGTATTTTCGATGTGTATACTGCGTTTGGTTGGCCCTGCGTGAGAAAGTTCTATCCGAAGATAATTTACACCCCCAAGTGCTGATTCAATTTTATCGGCCCATTCAATCATTACCACCGAATCGCTCCGGCAGTAATCATCAAAACCAGTCATCTCAAATTCACTCACCGAATCCAGGCGATAGGCGTCTATATGGTAAATATCCAGCCGGCCCGAATATTCATTAACTATAACAAACGTAGGACTGTTAACCTGCTTGCTGTCCCCGGCCCCGGCGCCGGACGCAATACCTTTAATAAGATGGGTCTTGCCGCTGCCTAATTCACCGCAGACAGCCAGCACCTCTCCGCCTCTTAACTGCGTGCCGATTTTGCGGCCAATCTCTATAGTCTCGTCAGGCGAATTGGAAACAGCTTCAATGTCCATATTCAATAATCAATTACTTCAGATGGTCGTATCCCTTTGGCTGCAAATCTTTAATTGCGCCGTCCGCCATCTTTATCTGCATTTTTCCCGCCTCGGTAATCTCACCGATTTGCGTAATTGGTATACCTTCATTCCATTTCTCTGACAACTTCTGACACTCCTTCTGGCAAAGTGTAAAAAGAAGCTCGAAATCTTCGCCGTCATTTAACGCTGAATCCAGCGGGTCATCGCTCCTTTTGGCCTCTTCGGATATTGGAATCCGCTCTGCTTCTATAACAGCGCCCACATTACTCTGTTGGCAGATTCTGTTCAAATCGCTGCTGAGCCCGTCGCTTATATCAATCATCGAATTGACATTTGCAATCTTAGCGATTTTTATCGCCTCCAAAACCCGCGGCTCAAAATTCAAATGCCTGCCGTATCTCGCTCCGCCCAATGTCCCTGTAACACAGATAACATCGCCAATCTTTGCCCCCGACCTTCTTATAGGTTTATTGCCGGCCCGCTTGCTTAGCATTGCCACGCTTATCGCAAACCGCTCTTTACCTCTCCACCTTGTAATATCTCCGCCGACAAGTGCGCATCCGAATTTGTCGCCGGCCGATGTAATCCCGCAATGCAGCTCTTTCAATTCTTCCTCGCCGAAACCCGCCGGCAGGGCAACGGAAACTACCGCCGCAACAGGCTCGGTCGCCATCGCCGCACAATCACTCAGGCTCACCGCCATAGCCTTATAACCAACCTGTTTTATCGTCGTTTTTTCAAGCTCGAAATGCACACCGTCAAGCAGCATATCCGTGGTAATAAGTACCGATGTATCTCCCAGCCGAATCTCTGCCATATCGTCCCCGATACCTATGGGAAATCCCTCCGCCACCAGCTTGCTCTGGCTCGCAAACCATGCGGTTATTTGGTCTTCCCCGTTACTCATCGCTCTGCCAGCCGATTCTGCCAGTAACTGATTTGCTCTTTTGCCTGTTTTGGCCCGGCCGCTCCTTCTGTAACATACCTGCTCACGACGTTCGATGCGCCTGTTGATTCATAAACGTCCGCATCAATCAATGCCGAATATTTTTTGAACTCATCCAAACCAAGCTCGCCTAATTGCTTGTTCTGCTTCTCGCAGTAAACAACCAAAGACCCGACAATGCCGTGGGCCTCGCGAAAAGCGATGCCCTTGCCGACTAAATACTCCGCTAGGGCCGTCGCATCCAGAAAACCTTCCTTAAGACCTGTTGCAATCCTCTTCGTATTAAACTTCGTATGGGCAATAATCGCCGACGCCATATCCAGCGATGCGCCGACAGTATCGGCTGCACCAAAAATATGAATCTTGTCCTCCTGCAAATCGCGATTATAACCGCTCGGAAGCGCCTTCAAAAGCGTCAGCATAGCCGCCAGTGACCCGTAAACCCTGCCCGTCTTTGCACGAATCAATTCCAGCAAATCGGGATTCCGCTTTTGCGGCATCATACTCGACGACGTGCAGAAGCTGTCGTCAATCCGGATAAATCCGAATTCGCTGCTTGAATATATTATCCAGTCCTCAGCCAGCCGTGAGAGATGTGTCGCGATAAGTGCGCAATCGAAAATAAACTCCGCGCAAAAGTCCCTGTCGCCGACCGCATCTATACTGTTGTAGCTGATATCGCAAAAGCCTAATTGCTTCGCCGTGCTTTTGCGGTCGATTGCCAGCGTCGAACCTGCCGCCGCTCCGCTGCCCAGCGGAGAAACACCTAACAGTCCCCTGCAGTTTCCAAGCCGAATAAAGTCCCGCTCAAGCTGCTCGACAAAACTCAATAGATACGATGCGATAACTATCGGCTGAGCTCGCTGCATGTGCGTATATGAAGGCATGACATCTTCTGTATATTTGCCCGCCGATTTAACCAGCGCTTTTTGCATCTGCGTTATCCTGACCTGCAAAATCTCAATCTCATCGCGCATCCAGAGCCGAATATCCGTTGCAACCTGGTCGTTGCGGCTTCTGCCTGTATGAAGCTTCTTACCCGCCTCCCCGATTTCCTTTATCAGAGCAGCCTCTATCGCCATATGAATATCTTCATGTTTTTTATCGAACTTGAACTTACCTTCTGCAATCCTCTCTGATATCTCCAGCAGACCTTCTTTGATTTGTTTGAATTCGCCCTTGCTGAGCAGTCCCTGCTCGGCCAGCATCTGCGCATGGGCGATTGAACCGGCTATGTCGTATTTATAAAGCCGCTTGTCGTACGACAGCGATTCCACGAAATCAACCGCAAGGGCGTCCGGCTTGCCCACAAGCCGCTTTTCCCAGCTCTTTTTTGTATCGGCCATTGTATTCACTCCAAAAGCAAATTATCTCCGCCGCAAATAATAATGTTGTCTGCTCTCTGTGTCAAGCGGCTGGTTCCCCTTCATTCCGCCTGTTCAAGGTTGTCTTTAACAAGCGAAGATGAATCCAGCTCCGAATGGTCGCTTTCAGCGTCCGTGAGCACATTGTTTGTAAAAAGCACCCGCTTGCTCGGCTTACCCTCTATCGTCAGTGCTTTCGGACGAACGCCTGAAAACATATTACCGACCACTGTAATATCGCTGGTCCCCTCAAGAACCATACCCGCTGCTGCCTTGTCCCTGCCAGACCAGTATCCTTTGCCGTCTATTTGACTTTGCCGTTTTAACCGACCGCCGCCGATATAACTGTCCGAAAAACTGTTCCCCGTAACCGTGATGCGCCCGCTCTCCGGACCGATGGTCAAAGCACCTTGACGCACAATCGTGAACGTATTGGCGCTCACCGCGCAACCGTGAGCATCACGAAGGTCGATTCCCCCGGTCCCGTTGTGTGCTATCACGTTGGCGCTTAGCGCTATACCGTAGCAGTCCCTCCCTAAAACAATCGCTGTCCCCTTGCACTCCTCTATCATATTACCCGAAACTACCGAACCGTAAGTGTTCTCAATCACAACCCCGTCGCCGAGATGGTCGTCCAGGTTATTGCCCGTCATACAAAGGTTATATCCGTCGATGCAGCGTAAGGCGTCCTGGTTTTCCTCGAACTGGTTCGATGATACCACAATATCATGACAACCTATTAGGTCAAGCCCCGTACCTTTATTGTAAGTCATCAGCGAATCACAAATCCGCGGGTCTTCATAACATTGATTAAGTTTAATCCCGTCGCCCCCATGATAGCTGGCCGTTACCCCGTCTATGAATATCTCGTTAACAAAATTGGCCTCGATTCCATGACCGCTTTCTCCGTTCCCCGTTATCCTAAAGTTCGCCAGCCGTACCCGCCAGATTGCTTTCTCATCGCTCACTTCTGTCCCCGCCTTATAATTCGCTGGCTCGATTATCATCGCCGACTTGCCCTGGGTATTGACGTTCTTGATATGTGTCGCCGTACCCGCCCCCTCAATTAATACGTCGGACTTGACAATCTTCAGTGGCTTATTGATTTCAAATGTCCCCGGCGGCACCCGTACAACTCCTCCCTCATCCGGCAGAGCGTCTATCGCTGCCTGCAAACTCTCGTACCTGCCGGCATCGACGATGGGCAATGCCCCCGTAAGTAATGTCCCCTCACTGGCTTTTCGTTCCTCCTGACAGCCCGCCGTAAAGATAACAGCCGCCACAAAAAAAACTATCGCACTTACAATCCCGCATCTTTTGCCCATTTCATACACCTCCCTGTTAACTTTCCAATCCAGCCCTACCGCAGCGAACCGATATTTTCATGCTCACTACTCCGGGTTGGCTGTTTTATGGTCGTTCACAAATTTATCCGTCAGGTACCCCACCGTCTCTCGGATAGACTTTGCCAGGCTCTTCGAGGAACAATGTCCCAGGCTCCCGCGGTTCCACGTAGTACTCATACAATGTATACTCGGGTCCCTTATCAATGACGTCTCCTGAAGAAGCCCGACGTCTATATGATAAACAAAAACCGCCCTGTTTTCTCTCTTGCGTGCGCTGATATTCACATAAAGCACCGGCCGGCCCGAAAGCGCATTACCTTCCTCTTCCGATACGCTTTTAATACCCGCACCTTTTAGTTTCGCCTCGACATAATCCTGTATCGGCTTCTTTTGCAAACCCGCCTTTTCCATCTCTTCCGTAAAGCCCTGTATAAAAACATAAACAGAATTTATTTCGTTCAATGACAATTGTCTGTCGGTCAATTGCGCAAAACTGCGCACCGCCCAAATTCCCGCAAGACACGTTGCAAATACTGCCGAAAAAATCCGGAATTTTTTCGTAGCCATCACATTACCCTCTAAAAGTTTGTTAAATACACCCCATTCACAATCCAAACACTTCATAGCTCATATCATCCAGCTCAACCACAACAACGCTCGATTCACCAATTACCCTGCTCCTCGCCTTCCCCGGATTAACAACTAAAGTCTCTCCGACCTTATGAATGTCCCGTTTATGAGTATGACCGGAAACAACCAGCTCATATCTGCCGCTCCCCGCCGCCGCTACCATAACATCAGGTTTATGTGTCATAAATATTCGCTTCCCTTCTATCTCGCCGTTATAGCTCGGGTCGTAAAACTCGCCCCCCAAATCTTCTATCGTTCTCCGCATCATAACCCTGTCGATATCACAATTGCCAGAAACATATATTAACTTGGCGCCATCAAGCGCCGCAAACTCACCAGCCGTCTCCGCTGAAGCCATATCACCGGCATGCAAAACACAGCCGACCTTTTGCTCGTTGAAAATACTTATTGCCTTAAGAACGTTTGCACGGTTGTTATGAGTATCGCTTATAATGCCGATTTTCATCTATTCCCCTGAATAATGCCGTTTTATTCTTCACCTTTGACTTTTTGCCCCTATTATACTCTATTTGATAGCCTTATGGATACTATTCTTTACATTATTGCAGGCCCGCTCTTTTTAATCTCACTCACAGCCTCGATTATTGTCAGAATACGCCTCCGCCCCAGGGATGACAGCGACCTCGACGAATATTATTACGAATTTGAAGAAAGCCACCCCGGTTACGCAAGCTACCTGAAATGGTCCAGAATTACCTTCACCGGCCTCGCCATCAGCATACTCCTGCTGTTCATCGCTGCATTTGTCTGACACGTTCCAAATGTCATTGCCTCGCTGCGCCCCTTCACTCTGTGGTCAATTATAGTCGGAAGGATAAAATAACTTGAAATGCCCTATGGCCGTCCCCGCCCTTATTCACTC
>Ga0307380_10007854_pt1 | contig 13768 bp, 12 predicted proteins | sample UN3MG_FD_202239 | JGI IMG/M metagenome (GOLD analysis project Ga0307380, IMG submission 202239) | Soil microbial communities from Risofladan, Vaasa, Finland - UN-3 | ecosystem: Environmental > Terrestrial > Soil > Coastal area > Acid sulfate soil | place: Finland: Risofladan, Vaasa | collected... | reverse complement strand
TGTCACGCAGGTAAAATATGGTTATTTTGCTCCATTTAAGGCTATTCTAAGGGAGCCTGGTTCTATTCTGATGCTGCTGGTTGCATTTATATATTCTTTTTTAGCTGTTTTGGGGAAAAAGGCAATCCAGCATTCTTCTCCGCTTTTTTTCGGGTTTTTTTTCCTGGCAACTTTTGATGTAACTATTTTGATCTTATTTCCTTTTCTTAAAAAAATTAAGTGGAGAGACATACTAAAAATACCGGCAAAAGGATTGGCTGTTGGTTTGATGCTCTTTCTGCATGTATTATTACACTCCCTTTCAATCAGTATGGTTGAGGCGGTTTATATGATTGCTGTAAAGCGTATGAGTATTCTTTTTAGTGTAGGTTATGGCTGGGTTTTATTTAAAGAAACCGATATAGGCGCAAGGGTGCTTGGGGCGTTATTTATGTTTGCGGGGGTGGTATTTATTATATTGTTGGGCTGAAGTCCGAAGGGCTAAATTTTACCAATACCTTGCAATTTTCATTTATAATTTGCTCTTTTTCGTTGAAAAGAGCACACAGCTCTTCCTGTCCATGGATGATTTTGGTAATAATATCGGCAGGGGAAATTTTTCCTCTTTTGTAGAGGTTTAAAATATTAGAGAATGCCCCACACAGGTGTCCTCTGGATCCTACAATCGATATTTCATTGGTAATCATATGGTCAACATGCTCCAGGAAAAAAGTTTCTCCCATTCGTGCCAAAAGCACCACACTTCCATTGGGGTTAATTCTTCGAAAAACACGATTGACATTTTCCAGGCACCCGGAAGCTTCAAATACAATATCCACTTTTTGAGAAGATTGAGTAAAAAACTCTTCCTCGTTGTAGACATAGTCAGCCCATTGTTTCGCAAATTCTCTACGAAATGGGACAGGCTCAACGATATGCACTTCCGAAGCCCCAAAAACTTCCTTACTTATCATAGCAGATAAAACGCCGATTGGACCGGCACCAAAAACTAATACTACATCTCCAGGGGTGATTTTCGCGTTTTCACAAGCCACATAAGCTACACTTGCTGGTTCAATACAGGCTAAGGCATGGAGATCTTGTTCACTTTTTATTAACTCAGTAATGTCGTGGGTTATCATTCCCGGAATATCGACAACAGAGCCAAAAACTCCATCTTTTTCCATTCCCAAAAGTTTTGCATTAAAACACTGGTTAAATTTTCCCTTTTTGCATGGAACACAACAATTGCAAACCAGGATTGACTCCATTGTAATATAATTCCCTGGTTTGACGTGTTGTACATTAGCCCCGGTAGCGAGCACTCTCCCAACACCTTCGTGTCCAATAACACGGCCTGTTACAGGTATTTCAGAAGGGGAGGAGCAACAAATGTATCCGGTCTCCGAGTGATTTGTTAAAAGGTGGACATCTGTTCCACAAACCCCTGCATACAGCATTTCCACCCGGATGTCACTGGGTTGTAAATCCCCTAATATTCTCTTTTGAACAGATACGCGGGAATTGCGATAAATTTGGTGAGAACCAGGGTTTTCAACCCCTTTCATTGGTTCATAGTCCGCCTGAACTACCAGCATTTTAGACTCTCTGGGAGGATTGGTTTCAGGGTTGCCTGCTATAAGATTTTTCATTTTAGTGTAACCTTTTTGCGTTTGAAGTTGTCAAACCGCGACTCTGCTCCTTACAAAATCTGTGTGTGTGGGGGGGTGTATAACCAGCCGACAATTTATGCCCGAGCAGGGCAATTTTGCAGTCTCAAGGATTACATGCCGAAATTTTTTCGATAAAGGTGGAAAACCGGATTGCAAACAGAGAATCAGCTGAAACATGAAATTTCAGCTATGCTGGTTTTCGGACATCCGAAGCCAGGACAATAAAAATGCCGACCAGGGGGGTTAAAGCCATTGCGGCAAAGAAATAACCCCAAAAACCATACTTCCTGTTTGTCCCTAATAAGGCGACAATGAGACATGACGCAAGATAGGTTATTACAAAATATGGCATGTTCACTCCTTTATAAATTCAAACCGTCCATTGCGAACTTTCTTAAAATATAATGGTTTTTCGCTAAGCTCACCATTAATATCGAAAGTATAATCCCCTGTAACACCTTGCCAGTGCTTTGTAAAGCGCAACATGGAACTGACGATGATGGGTACGGTGGAGCCGCTTTTCTCAAAAGCAAACGCCAGCAGCTTGATGGCATCATACCCCAGTGCATCCCAGGTTCCGGGGGTTGAATTAAATCTTTTCTCAAAAGAGTTTTTAAATTCCCTAACAAGCTGATTGTCTGCATCAGGGTTAAAAACGGTTGGGACGACAGTGCCCTCGGCGGCAGATCCGGCGATAACAGGCAAGTCCGGGAAATCAAGACCATCGCCGCTAATAAAGGGGGCATGAATGCCCATTTCGCGGAACTGTTTGATCATCAATGCTCCATTTGGCATTAGTCCCGCCAAAAAAACGGCGTCAAAGTCCAATTTCGTGAATTCGCTGATAAGAGGTCTGTAGTCAGACTGCCATTTGAAATAAGCTTTATGGCTGACGATTTCAAGACCTAGATCCACTGCAGCTGCATAGTAAATATCAGCCAGACCTGTTCCGTAGATGCTGTTATCATCCAGAATGATTATTCTACGATAGCCCTTGCGATGAGTGAATTGGGCCATGTGTCGGCCAATCATCACATCTGATGGCGCTGTTCTGAATACATATTGAAAATCGTGGGCAGTTAAAGCCGGACTCGAAGAAGACGGGGCAAGAAAGAGAATTCCATTCTCCTCATAGGTGATAGAAGCTGGAATTGCCGAGGCGGAATTGCTATGACCGACGACTGCAACAATATTCTGATTTTTGATGACTTGTTTGGCAATCTTATATCCATTTTTACCGGTCGGTTCGTCATACATGACCGTTTGAAGCTTTTTCCCCATTACTCCTTCAGCTCTGTTAATCTCGTCAATTGCCAGGGACATCCCGTTAATAAATGGAAGGTTAATATTATCATTTGGCCATACTATCGCAATGACAATAGGACCTTTAGAGGCCGCAATTTTTTCCGCTCTTATTCTTTTTGATTTTTCGTAGGAATTGCAGGATGCAAAAACCAAGGCTGCCAGGAGCAGAATCCCCACGTTCCTTATGGTAAACATCTTCAAATTACGTCCCATGCCATCTATTTTTTAGTGTCAAGAATGATAGGGAGCCCATTTTTCCCTGCTCCGATGATTACTACTTTGGAGTTGTCGGACTTGGAAAGTTCCAGGGTTGCGGTGACTCCTTTCCATGTTAATATTTTGTCGGAAAGAGATGCATCAACTATTTTGTTGTAATCGTGTATTCCTTTTGCCTCAATGCGTTTTCGTTCAGCCTCTTTCAGTTCCTTCTGCAATTTAAACTCATACGCCTGAGCCAGTTCCTTTTGCTCCAGTTTCATCTCAATGGCTTTTTGAATATAGGCAGGCAATTCAACCTCAGTGATCATCACATCGTCTATCTCGATGAAACGCTGGGACACCTGATTGAGTGATTCATTGACTATTTTCTGCACGATGGCTCTTTTCGTAGAATAGACTTCTTCAGCTTCAAAATCGCCAATCAGGGTTCTCAGTACTGCTTCAACTTCCGGCAGGACAACTTTTTTGAGATAATCGGGTCCAACTGTTTTATGCAGTATACCCAATAAATCATATTCAGGTTTATAGCGTATGGTAAGAGAAAGCTGGATTTTTAAACCCTTTTTAGTAAGGGCGTACATTTGGTGTGGATATACCTGGTACCTTACCGTATAAACATTCATAATGTTCCATGGAGAGATGATGTGAAATCCCTCCGCATACACCTTGTCGGTAACGGTTCCCCCTGTAAACCTGTGATACAATACCCCACCCTCACCGGCCTTTATGGTGATGAAAATATGGTTCCACAGGTAAACGATCAGAAAAAGGAAAATGAGCAGGATTACCAAAAAAAACGGAAGATTGTTTTTCACTCGAGTGGCAAATTTATTGTAAAGCTTATTCATCATCTAATTTCCATCAATTATTTTACCGTATTCCATTTTAACAATCCGATCAGCAACATGAAAATAACGGTCGTCATGGCTTGTGCAGATAACAGTCTTACCTTGCGACTTGAGTTCCTTCAGCAGATCTTCATAAAAATATTTCCTGAATTCCGGGTCCTGGTCGGCGGCCAACTCATCAAATATCAAAATATTTCTATTTTCCATGAGTGTGTTGATCATGGCAAGCCTTTTCTTTTGCCCGGTCGAAAGATTAATATTACTGAACTTACCTTCGATATAGGCGGTTTTGTCAAAAAGATTCATGGTGCGAAGGAGGGAATTCAGTTTGGCCAAGTCAATTTCCTTCAGACCATAGAGCCTGTCGAAAAGGTGAAAGTCAGCGAAGATGATAGACATCATGTTCCTGTAATGGTCATTATTACTACCGTCTACAGCCATACCATTATAAAAAACACCCCCCCTGTCCGGATAGTAAAGTCCGGCAATTTGTTTCAGGAGGGTGGTTTTGCCGGATCCGTTTCCTCCGACAATAAATAGTATTTCATTAGCCCTGATTGTCAGATCGATCGGGCCAATGGAAAATCCTCCGGTGGTTAAAGAGTTATTATAGGTGAAATAGAGATTTTTCAGCTCGATTGCCTGAAAAGCCTGTTCGTCTTCAAATGGGGAAGCCGACGCGGTTGATCTGAGGTCAACGGAGGCGTCTAGTTCCTCTTCAAGTTCCTTCAGCTTTATGACCGCAAAATTAGCTTTCACAATAATAGGAATCGAGGCAACGATTGTGGCGATAGGGCCTAAAATGAAAAGAACCACCACGGTAATACTCATGACTTTCTCAGGAGGGGTATTGCTTATTTGAGGAAGCAGGAAGACAATTGATGCTATCAAAAAAAACCAGAATGTCTGGGCAAAGAGCTGATTGCTCAGAAATTTTGATTCTGTCTTGATTTTGAGATCTTTGAGCCGGACGGAGATTACTTTTAGATAGTTTTCGAAAATGTCATTGCTTTTGGCTTTATTCATTTTTACTTCCATAAAGCCGCTGATTAGATGGTCTAAAGTTCCAAAGAATTCATTTTCTTTTTTGGCGGCGACGGCTAATTCCTTGTCGATGGTTTTTTGATTGTGGAGGTAACCGATGGCTGAACAGAGAATGAGGCCGGCGGCAATCCAGAAGGCTATCTTGGATACAAAAGCTAAATAAATGAAAGAAAACAAGAGCATTACAACAGATGAAGAGCAGTTGACAATGAGGCGGGATGCCTCGAAAATGATTTCGGTGTTTTCAGACAGAGTCGTGTAGATGCGGTTGTTGTCAATTTTTTCAAAAGACCTGAGGTCGGCCCGCCTGATCTTGTCCGGGATTCTGATATTGGTATTGCTGATGATGCCATGCACTTCATCAACTGTCTGGGACATGGCATATTTGAAAGTTATCGTGTAGATGACGAGACACAGAAGAAACATAACCAGATACCTGAAGTTCATCTGTGAATAATCCTGAGCGGCCGCATTGACTATTACGATTACTGAGGCATTGGCAATGCCTGAAATGGAGGAGGAAGCGAATATTTTTAAGCCGTTGGTTTTTGCTTCTTTTCTTAAAAATTTTATGATTTCCGGGATCATAATTGATTATTTATTTCAGCAAACGAGCTTATTGTCAAGCACTGAATATGAATCCTGCTCGTCAACAATTGACACATGAGTCTATCTGTAGTAAACCTCAAAATTAAATACCGATGAATTCGCAAAAAGTCGAATTCAGTGAATGCGTCAATTCGACCGCAGGGAGAAATCTAATGTTTTCAGCATGCTACGCTGGAAAGATTTTTTGCTTTGTTTGAAATGACAAATCTAATTCATTGGGGAACAAGGTACAGGTCTCTTAATGCCTAACATGTTTTGTAAAGGAGTATTTATAATTGAAAGTAGTAATTATAGGTGCAGGCGAAGTTGGTTTTAATGTTGCCAGCCGCCTGGTTAATGAAAATAAAGATGTGGTTGTTATTGACAAAGATCATGAAGCAATACGTCGCGTATCCGATAATATAGATGCCCAGGTTGTAACCGGGTCGGGAAGCAACCCGATGTCACTGGATGAAGCCGGCATCAAAGATGCTGAGATACTCCTTGCCGTAACGGACAGTGATGAAGTAAATCTTGTGGCATGTCTTGTCGCTGACATACTTTCTCCATCAACAAAAAAGCTTGCCCGGATACGGAATGCTGATTTCGATCAATACCATGATACTTTCCGCAAACATGCTCCTCATATAGACACCTTAATCAACCCTGAGATCGAGGTTGTAAAAACAATTGACAGAATGATGCATATGCCGGGTGTCGTTGATGTCGGAGAATTTTCAGATGGGCGTATCAAATTTATTGGGATTTTTTTAGATAAGGATGCGCGATTGGCCGGAATAAGCCTATCAGAACTTTCCAGCATATCAGAAAAACAAAGGCCTCTTATTGTTGCCGTTATCCGTGGGGAAAAGCTGATTATCCCCAGAGGAGATGACACGTTATTGGGCGGCGACCTTGTATATTTTATTTGTGAAGAGGAAAAACTGTTAGATACTCTGGCTGTTTTTGATAAGCATGCAGAGCCGGTAGAGCGCGTTCTTATAATAGGAGGAGGAAAAATAGGAACAAGACTGGCCAGATTGCTCGATAAAAAATCTATTTATACCAAAATAATTGAAAAAAATCCCGACCGATGTGCCAAGTTAGCCGAGCAATTGAATAAGGTTGTTGTGCTTCATGGAGACGGTTCCGACCAGGAACTCCTGAAAGAGGAAAATATCCAGGATATTGATGTGGTTGTTACGCTGACAAACGATGAGGAGGTTAATATTTTAGCTTCGCTACTCGCCAAACAAATGGGAGCTCGCAAAACAATCACAAAGATCAGCAAGTTCAGCTATTTCCCCTTGATGGCGACCATCGGGATTGAACAGGTTGTCAGCCCCAGGCTTTCTGCTATCAATACAATTTTGCAGCATATTCGTCGGGGCAAGGTGCTTTCCTCCATATCAATTAAAGGTGAGCAGGCTGAATTTATGGAGGCGGTGGCTCTTGAAACTTCAGAAATAGTGGGCAAACCCCTAAAGAATATTTCCTTTCCAAAAGGGGTGCTTGTTGCCGGCATAATACACGAAAAGAATTTTATTATTCCTACCGGCAATTCCATTGTAAATCCAGGTGACATGATAATAATATTTGCAAGAAAACAGGCCATCCCGGAGGTTGAGAAAATTCTCACAGTTAAACTGGAGTATTTTTAAATGCGTTGGCGGTATATATTTAGTATCGTTGGTGTGCTGGTCATTTTTTTGGGGCTAACCATGATATTGCCCCTTATTGTTGGTTTTTATTTTAATGACCAAAGTGTTATCCCTATTTTAAAGTCTATTGGAATAACGATATGTTCAGGTTTTTTGCTTCACTTAGCTTTCAGGAAAGCTAAGGCGGAATTTATCACTCAGCGGGAAGGGATAGCAATCGTGGCTGTCGGGTGGACGGTTGTAGGACTGTTCGGAGCATTACCGTTTTATTTGGGTGGCGAAATAAGTTGTTTTGTGGATGCTTTTTTTGAATCGGTTTCCGGGTTTACTACAACCGGAGCATCGATTTTAACCAACATAGAGGCTGTATCAAAAGGGCTCCTTTTCTGGAGAAGTTTTATCCAGTGGCTTGGCGGTATGGGCATTATACTCTTGTCTGTGGCTATTCTTCCATTTTTAGGGGTCGGCGGTATGCAGCTTTACAAGGCAGAGGTTCCAACCCCTGTCCCGGACAAGCTAAAGCCACGAATAAGGGATACGGCCATGGTTCTGTGGAAGGTTTATGCCATCATTTCTCTGGCTGAAGTTATTCTTTTGTTGATAGGGGGAATGAATCTTTATGAAGCTTTGTGTCATACATTCACAACAATGCCGACAGGTGGATTTTCAATAAAAAACGCTTCGATTGCCCACTACAACAGCCTGTATTTTGATATTGTAATCATTTTCTTTATGCTGCTTGCCGGGATAAATTTTTCGCTTCATTACCAAATGCTCAAAGGGAAACCGCTTGCTTTCTGGCGCAATTCAGAATGCCGGTTTTTTCTCGCCTCTGTTTTTCTGTTGATTATTGTCGTGTCATTTAATGTTTATGGCTCAATATATGAAAAAATCGGGGATGCATTGCGCTTTGGAGCTTTTCAAGTGGTCTCTATTATTACGACTACTGGCTATGCGACAGCCGATTACGAAAAATGGCCTGCCATGTCCCAGCTTATCCTTTTATTTTGCATGTTTATAGGGGCCTCAGCAGGTTCGACCGGCGGAGGTATGAAATGCATCCGTGTCATGCTTTGCTTTAAGTATTGTTACAAAGAACTGTTTGCCCTTATTCATCCACATGCGGTTAAACAAATAAAAATAGGAGGCAAACCGGTTTCAGATGATATAATGAGAAGTATTTTAGGGTTTCTCGCTCTTTATATGAGCCTTTTTGCTTTTTGCGCTATCCTGCTTGCGGGCATGGGGGTGGATTTTATTACCTCTTTTGGCGCAGTTGCAGCCACTATCGGAAACATAGGGCCCGGGTTTGGGATTGTCGGGCCGGCTGGCAACTACGCGCAAATACCATTTCTTGGCAAATGGCTGCTTATATGGTGCATGCTTTTGGGAAGACTCGAAATTTACACGGTAATAATTTTTCTTGTGCCTGAGTTCTGGCGCAAATAACAACTATTTTTATTGACAAGAATAAAATTTATGATTAGGTGTTTAGTTTTTTAACAGGGCCGTTAACTCAGTTGGTAGAGTATCTGCCTTTTAAGCAGAGAGTCGCGCGTTCAAGTCGCGCACGGCCCACCATATATGTGTCATCATATGCGTCCCCATCGTCTAGCCTGGCCCAGGACACCGGCCTTTCACGCCGGCAGCACCGGTTCAAATCCGGTTGGGGACGCCACTTTTTTAATAATAATTGCTGTCAAATCATCGGACTGTTTCGTATCTGCAAATCCCTCAAGTGCTGTTATGATTGATTTAAGAATATCGGCCGCATTTTTCTTATGATGGTTGGCGATAATTACTTCTACAACTCGCTCAACGCCAAACTGCTCTTTATCAGCCCGTGCCCACTCATAAAAACCATCAGTTAGCAGAGCAAAAACATCACCCGTCTGCATTGGCGCTTTTTGCGTCTCAATATTTCCCATATCCGGCAATATCCCCATCGGGAAAGTATTTGCCGCCAGAATATCAACATTACCGGAATCGGCATGCAGCCATAACATTGGCGCTTGGCCAGCACTGCAATAATGCAACCAACCGGTTTCGCCATAGAGAACCCCGAGAAAGGCCGTTATAAATCTATTATCCGGCAGATCAGCTTCCATCAGTTTGTTAACCTTGCGCACAATCTCTTCAATATTGCAATTATCACTACAAAGCGCTCGCATCATTGCCCGCGCAGCACACGAAACCAGCGCAGGCCCGATTCCATGTCCGCTTACATCACCTAAGCTCAGCATCAACCGCTTCTTATCAAGACTGATAAAATCGCAAAAATCACCTCCTGTGGCATCACATGGCCGATTCCAGCAGGCGATATCAAACCCTTCTAATGGAGGCGATTGACTGGGCAACAGTTTCTGCTGGATCTTACGGGCAACTTCCATCGCATTCTCCATTCGTTGCTTTTCCAGATACTCTTCCATCAGCCTCGCTCGCTGCAATGCAACTCCCGCCTGAGCTGACAACGCTTCCGCCAGCTCAATATCGCCATCATCAAAAGTTCCATCACGTTTGTTCAAAATCTGCAATACACCAACTAATTTACCATTATAATCCGTCAACGGACAAGACAAAATAGTACGCGTATGATAACCTGTCCGGGCATCAACCTCTCGATTGAAGCGCTCATCAGCATGAGCATCAGCAATGTTCACAACTTTAAGATTGCGGGCCGCCAACCCGGCAAAACCCAAATTAACCGACATGCGAAATTCTTCAACTCCCTCAGCGATACGCGTATAAAGCTCTTCATGCTCGCTATCATACAAAAACAGCGTTGCGCGTTCGGCATTCAGCAGTTGCATGGAGTGATCAACCACCATTTTCAGCAGTACATCCAGGTCGCTGGTCATCCCCAATGCTCTGGCTATCTGTAAAATAGCCTGCATATCCTTTTTACTATCTTTCTGAGTCATTCCGAAACCTATAATCAATTAAACCCGACAAATATTATTTTCACATTAGCCTGTATTTCTTACAATGTCCACATTTCCTAAATCCGCTTATACATTTGTTCTTATTGTCGTATCATATATCAAGTGTTTGATATAAAAACAAGTAGAACACCACCGTAACGAGAGAAAATCTGTACGCCCATTAATCCGGTTGGGGGGATATAGGGGACGTACTCAACTATTAAACTTGCTTTTTGTATAGGGATATGTTATTCGAATTGCATGCCAAGAAAATCACGAATAGATGCTCCAGGAGCTTTGCACCATATTATTGTCAGGGGGATTGAAAGAAGGCAAATATTTGAAACCGATGCGGACAGGGATAATTTCTTAAGCAGGCTCGGTGATATCCTGACAGAAACGGAAACAGCCTGCTATGCATGGGCGCTGATTCCCAACCATTTTCATTTGCTGTTAAGAACCAGCAACGTTTCTATCTCTACAGTCATGAAACGGCTTTTGACCGGCTATGCGCTTTGGTTTAACCGCAGACACGGCAGACGCGGCCACCTATTCCAAAACCGCTACAAGTCTATTTTATGCCAGGAAGATGTATATTTCTTGGAGCTTGTGCGCTACATCCATCTCAACCCGCTTCGAGCCAAACTTATTCCGGATCTAAAAACATTAGCCAGGTATCCATACTCTGGTCACAGCGTTTTGATGGTCAATGTAAAAAAAGAGTGGCAGGATACCGACAAGGTTTTAAAGTTTTTCGGTAAAAAAGCAGGTTCAGCCAGGTGTGTATACAGGGCATTTGTTGAAAAGGGGATTAGCCAGGGGAAACGAACAGATCTTACCGGAGGGGGCCTTGTTCGAAGTGCCGGGAGTTGGGCTGCGGTAAAGGCGCTTCGGGCAGCTAAAATTTTTGAGAAAAGCGATGAAAGAATATTAGGTAATGGCGATTTTGTCGAAACCGTTCTGGCTGCAGCCAAGGAAGCTCTGGAAAGAAAATACGATATTCAATCCCGCGGTTTTACTGTTGATAAAGTTGCTGCCAGAGTCGCCGAAGTTTTGAGGGTTAAGCAAGAGGATGTATGGGCTGCGGGGAGGCATAAGGAGACAGTTCATGCCCGCAGTCTTTTATGCTACTGGGCTGTGAGAGAACTGGGTGTTACAATGATATCTCTTTCCCATTTGCTGAATATATCTGTACAGGCCATAGGCAAATCGGTAATTCGAGGCGAGAAGCTGGCAAAGGCTAAGAAATATTCGCTAACCGGTAAATAAGTTGATAAGTTGGGTACGTCCCCTAAGCTCCCCCGAATAGTTGCAAATCAAATTGACTTATATATTCATTAGGCATATGATGCTTTGAATTAATTTCGGTTTGTTTTTTGAACCTCAAACAGGAGGATTTCGTGAACAACCATAGTATTACAAAAAAATAAAGCCCCATTTCTTCAGTTATATGAAGGATGGGGCTTTTTGCTTCACAGCCCTGGATCTGAACCTCGAACTAAAAAAGAACTTAGCTGCTCTCTTCCACGATACAAACTCATAAGCTGAGAAGCATTCCCAAAATAGCCCAGACAAAATATTTACTGTAGTTTAAATTAATATCCAAATACACGGAAACTTTTTCCAGATATATAGTCCGATATCATGGAAAAGAAATTTCCACCTATTAACACTGATAAGCTGACCGCTCGCGATGCTCGCGATCAGCTTATCGCCGGCGGATGCTTCGCCATCCCCCTTGAAAGGCTCCGCTCGCGCTCCGCCTATCAAGGGCAATGGAGCTGACTGCGCTTCTCAGTCTGAGAGACCGCTATCGCGTCCTCTCAGACTTGCGATGCTCGCAGCTCATCCGCCGGCGTTATATTTGTAGGAGCACTTCTAGGACAAGGACCTGTAAGGGATCAGGGCTACATATTGACAAACGTAGATGGCTAAACCTGTATAATGTATAGCCCTGACCCTTCATCTTCTTTGTGCTGAGTCAACGGACTGATACTTTTTTCAGGAGTCCAATAATTTTTTAACAGATAGGGGGTACAAATGCCAGGCGCATTCGCACACATGACAATGGTTTTCACTGCCAAAAACCTGCCCAAATTGGACGGGGATGGCGGGCTTTCCGCTGAAGCTCACCGTGCAATTAGCGGATTAACAAAATACGGCGAACTTGGAAGCGTAAGTCCGGATTACCCCTATCTGAGTCTACTCGACGGTGATACTGACGAGTGGGCTGACCTGATGCACTACGAGAACACTGGCGAGATTATTCGTGAGGGTGCCAGGCTACTGCGTGGCTTTGAGTCCGGCGTGGTCAAACGCCGCTGCCTAGCGTGGCTTATGGGATACGCTGCCCACGTCGTCACCGATGTCAGCATTCACCCCGTTGTCAAATTGAAAGTGGGCGACTACAAAGGGCACGAAAAGGAACACCGAATTTGCGAGATGAATCAGGATGCTTTCATATACGAGACGCTTAACGTGGGGAACATCACCGATACGGAGCACCTAAAGAAAGGCATTTGCTCATGTGGCACTGATGATTCCATCGACCCCGACATCAAGAACCTATGGATGGGCATGCTGGAGACTGTTCATCCGGAAGTGTTCGAACACAATCCCCCTGATATCGACAAATGGCATCGCAACTTCAGGAGAGTGGTCGATGGAATTGCTGACGAGGGGGCTGGATCCCCGGCCTTGTAATGCGCCTCGTCGCTAGCCAAGGTTTGTTTTACATGCCAGCAAGTGAAGTTGATTACCAATTCATCAACGATCTTGATGTTCCGGGTGGGCAAAAAATGGATTACGCACAGATTTTTAGACGGGCTTCTGAAAATGTTGCAGACACGTGGCTTGAGATTTCGCGTGAGGTAAGTGGCGGCGACAAAATAACCATCGTTCAAAACTGGAATCTCGATACCGGGGAAAATACAGCCAACGGTAAAATTACATTCTGGGGGTAGAAGATGAATCATCAACTGAGAACAAACACATTTATTATGGCCCTTATTTTCATTTTCTCCTGTTGTGCCTTCGCTGGAGGAGGCGCACGCGCTGGTGAAGAATTGGGGCCTCCACTTCTAAGGCTAACCTCTGCCGTTGATGGCGTTTGTGAAAGACCCGATGTCTATGGATTCCCGTTAGGAGGGTCAGGAGAGGAGCTCATTCGTCTCGGGGTGGAAGACGACCCGAGCCTATTAGTTCCCTTTAAGGGGCTTGTCGTTAAAGCGAAATGTGAAAACAAACATGCAATTGTACTGGTCTGTGACCCTGAGGGTAAAATGACTCTCATGGAAGACGCTGGCTGTACGATAAAAATTGACTATAGGGCTGAGGAGCCAGAGCGGGCTTGTGAGTTTTCCATTCAATCTGAGGCAGTTTGTAAGTGAAACACATCACCACCAAGGCTTTATAGTGAAGACTTGCGGGACAATCCTATATTCTCCTGTCAATAGAAAAATAAAAATAACATAAAATCAATATATTGCGATACATTATAAATTTTGGGCGCTCCTATATTGTAAGCTCTC
>Ga0307380_10007853_pt1 | contig 13769 bp, 12 predicted proteins | sample UN3MG_FD_202239 | JGI IMG/M metagenome (GOLD analysis project Ga0307380, IMG submission 202239) | Soil microbial communities from Risofladan, Vaasa, Finland - UN-3 | ecosystem: Environmental > Terrestrial > Soil > Coastal area > Acid sulfate soil | place: Finland: Risofladan, Vaasa | collected... | reverse complement strand
GCCATCGCCGGGGATGTCGATCCCCACCCGCTCGGCGGCAGGCGCTTCGGTCAGCCATATCAGCGTCTCGACAGCTTCCAACTGACAGAAGAAAAAGCGCCGCGCCTCGAACTCTTCCGGGTCCCGCCAGTGTTCCAATAGGCGTTTGGTGATGCTGGAGACGCCCGGATAGTCTGCTTCGCGCCACGCCTTGACGCGCGGCCGAATCTGGTTGACCAGCGGGATTTCCACAAAGATGCCGGGATCGTCGAAGGCTTGGGAATCGCCCGAGGCCACCACGTAGCCCGCCGGACGGCGGCCCTCCACCAGGTCAAAGGTGCGCGTTTCGCGCTCGTAGCGCCAGTGGCGTTCCGGCTCCGCGTAGGGTGGGTTGATGATGAGGCGGTCAATGGTGGTTCGGGCCATCATTCCACCCCCAGCACTTTCAGGCTCTCGATGCCTCGGTCGTCCACGATCTTGACCGCGATGCGCTTGTGCTCGCCCGCCGCAAAGGGCAGCGATTCTGTGCCCCGGTAGGCTTCGATCAACTCCTCGTCAATTTCGGCCTTGAGGTTCTTCGCCAGCCGCGCCCAGCCTTCGCTTTCGTCCGCCAGCGGGAAAAAGACCTGGCGCGGGTACAAACTGCGTCCGTCATAGTCGGTGTCCAACAGCCAGACGGCGATCTGACCCGCGCCGCCCGATTCGATACCGCCTGTCTTGGTGTTGTAATAGTCAAAACCCTCGACTCTGACCCGCCACTTACCCTTGTCCTCACCTTTGGCGATGCGCTCCAGCCGCACATCCGGCTGACCGATGAGCCAAAAGGATTCGTTGCTTGCCCGTTTTTTCTTCAGATCGTCGGTCAGGAGGTCGGCGTTCATCTGCGCCTTGAGCAGGGTCACGCGCGGCCAGTTGGTTTCGTCAATGTCTTTGGCCGCTTCCGGGTCGAATTGGAAGGCGGCGAACACAATCAGCTTGGGTTTGGGCACGAGGGTTTGCGCCTCTTCGATGGCCTGAGCTACCTGTCGCTGTTCCAGCGGCGCGTGCTCCGGGCCGAAGGAGACCACGATGCGCTGCGGCGCGAAGGCCGTGCCTTCCTCGCACACCGTGTCCTTGCCTTCGTCGCTGGGCCGGGTTTCTCCATCGGCGTGAAGATGGCGGCAGCCGGGCAGCGGCTCCAGCCGGGCGAAGCGGATGTGCTGTCCCGCCTTGCCGCGAATCCCGGCGCGCAGCAGTTCGTCGCGCCATTCGCCCTGTCGGAGCGTCTCACCGGAGCGAGCGATGGAGAGATCGGCAGGTTGCGCCGCGCCTGCCAGCAGTTCATCCACCGATTTGACTGCCGGGGCGGGTACGGCCTCCACGGTGAAGGGGCCGCTGACGGGGTGTTTCTTTCGGTCCACCAGCGGCTGGTCGTAAAGCGTTTCGGTGCCGGGCGGCTCGTTGTTGGCGATAGACTTGAGCGTGACGTGCGGTACGGTTTTGTAGTTGAAGCCGCTGCCCACGCCTTCCTTTGGGTGGGCCAGTTCGTAATAATCAAAGACGGCGGTCATCAGCCGCTGCTTTGCCAGCGTGAGCGCCACGCGTGAGGTGTCGCAGGTGATCCAGCGCCTCCCCCACTGCTCGGCCACAAACGCCGTCGTCCCGCTCCCGCACGTCGGGTCGAAGACCAGGTCGCCCGGGTCGGTGGTCATAAGGATACAACGTTTCAATACCTCAACATTGGTTTGCACAACGTAGATGCGAGTTTGAAACGCAGTCGCCAAATCGTCCCATAGATTGTTTACTGACACGACTGGAAAGTCATCGTGGTATCGAACGTACCAAAGTAGCTCACCGACCCCGATAAGCCGCTTGCTGGCTGCTAAAGCATCCAAACCGGCGGGGGACGTCTTCCAGTACTGATTGGTGGCGCGCCGCCATGTCCGCCCTTGCCACTGGTATTCAAAGGCACTAGTGTCGCCACCGCTCTGCGAGAACAGCGGGGACAATCTGAACCTTCTCCCATCCCAACTCTGGGATAACTCGTCTTTCGTTAGTTTGCGTCTTGCCCCTCCGGGTTCCTCAACCCAATTGTACTGCTCGGCAAGCGTCGTCTCTCTCCTCGGTAAAAATAGGGCACGATACTTCAGCATGGGGAGGTCTTTCGCATACCAGAGTATGTAGTCGGACACGTTATCAAGATACTTCTGGCCCATTCCGGCGGTCTTCTTCACTGTTATGGCGCTTACGAAGTTGTGTTTCCCAAACACCTCATCCATCAATTCTCGGACGTGGTGCACATTCTCGTCGCTGATCTGAACAAAGACGCTGCCGGATTCGGTCAACAGTTCTCGGGCTAGCAGCAGGCGGTCGCGCAGGTAGGTGAGGTAGGAGTAGATGCCGAGTTCCCAGGTGTCGCGGAAGGCACGGATCTGCTCCGGCTCGGCTGTCAGGTCTTCGTCCTTACCGTCCTTCACGTCGCGCTTGTTGACGAAGGGCTGGAAGTTGGAGCCGTACTTGATGCCGTAGGGTGGGTCTATGTAGATCATCTGCACCTTGCCCGCCATGCCTTCTTTTTCCAGCAGCGAGTTCATCACCAGCAGGCTGTCGCCGGCGATCAGGCGGTTTGACCAACCGTGGGCGTGCTGGTAGAACTCGATGGCCTCGCGCAGGGGCTCCTGACGCTCGACCTCGAAGAGTGGGAGTTGCGCCGCCCCGCCGTTACCGTTCCGCTTGCGCACCGCCTCAATGATGGTGCGCGGCTCGATGCGCTCGTGGACGTGCAGCGAGACCGTGGGCACCTCGAATGAGGTATGCTCGGCCTTGCGCCCAGACGAGCTGCGGGTCGAGGTGCAGGTCGTAGGCGTAGGTCTGCCGCTGCCCGGCGTCGGGGTCGGTCTCCGGCGTTACCAGTCCCACGGGCGGGTTGTTCACCCGCTGCTTGCCTTTGTGCTCGTAGGACTCTATCGGTCTTTTCGTTTCGGTTGTCTTTTTTCTTGCCATCAATGACCTACCTTTTTTATTTCGCGCAATTGATTGGGGACGTCAAGCAGACCAGGTCTATGCTTTCATCGGGAATGTATCTTTTCAGAATGTCCAGATTGTCGCCATAGTAGAGGGTGTTATCAAATGGCTTGGGGTCCAACGCGCTTCTCCCCGGTATCAGGTTATCTCTAAAGATTTTAGACCAACCTCAAAAAGATAGCAAACAAGTCCGCTCCACATGGTGTCACCGGCACAAAAAAGCGTGCCGGCCATGTGCCCAAACTGTGCCAAAAAATGCTGAAAAGCGCTGAAAATTACGGTTCAGGATTGAAAGATATAGAACGGGTCAAAGATGTTGTAAATAGCTGATACACAAAGAAAATCAGAGTGCCGGAGGAGGGAATCGAACCCACACCCGAGTCGCCCCGGACTGGATTTTGAGTCCAGCGCGTCTGCCAGTTCCGCCACTCCGGCAAGCGTTCCTCAATATAAGGGATTGCCGCTGTTTTTTCAATGGCACCCATTAAGTCATGAGTTATTGCGAGAGATCTCATCAACCTAGGGTGAGATCGCCACGACATCTTGGATGTCTCGCAACGATCGAGTCGGATTGCCGCGCTCCCTGCGGTCGCTCGCAATGACAAATCACAATTACGACACAGTCTGTCCAGGGAGAGGGAATTTGTTATTCTTCATTTCATGAATAATCCAGATTAGCTTGCGCCGGATAGAGCCCTGAATTTCAGACCCAGCCACCAGAAGGCCATGAGGCTGGCCGTCACTCCGCCCAAGACCATCGCCCAGGCGACTGACAAAAACCCGTATCCAAGCACAAACACAAATACATACGCCGCGGGGACGGCAACGATAAATATCCTGACCAGGTTGATGATCAGCCCGGGCAGTCCATAGCCCATTCCCTGTAAAATGCGGCTGATGGTCATGCTGATAGACATGAGCGGAAAGGTGAAAACATCGATCCTGATGTAAGCCTTCCCGATTATCAGCAGAATCCGGTCCTGAGTGAATATTTTCAGCAGCGGTGTGGGAAAGACATAGAAGGCGATACCGACAAGGCTGGTCAGAATAATCCCGAGCCGGATTCCATACCAGCAGAGACTTTTCAGGATGTCGTACTTTTTCGCTCCATAGAACATCCCCACCAGAGTCAGCAGGGATATCGAAAGGGCAAAGATAGGCAGCGCCACGAAGCTTTCCAGCCGCGTTGCCAGCCCGAAAGAGGCCACGTAATCCGTCCCGAAATGGGCCATGTAGCGGTTGAGAAACATGACGTAGATGGACAGGGTCAGCATCATCAGGCTGGCCGGCGCGCCCACGCGGCAGATCTCCCGACAGAGCGCGAAGGAGAACTTTAAGGAGCGGAGTCGGATCTTGAGATAGGATTTCGTCTGGATAAGATAGATATACAGGGCCAGGGAGAACGCCAGCGCGATCACCGTGGCGATGGCCGCGCCGCGCACGCCGTACCCCAACACGTAGATAAAGACCGGGTCGAGGACGGCATTGAGGATCAGGGCCGAGCTCTGGACGACCATCGGCGTTCTGGTGTTTCCCTGGGCGGCGAAGATGCTGTTCATGGCGAACGAGGGGAACATGAAGAAAATGCCCCCGAGGATGATCCACATGTAGCTCAGAGAAAGCTCCTGGACTTGCGGAGTCGCTCCAAAGAGCGAAAAAAGGGGCCGCATCGTCAGCAGGCCGATGACAAAAATGACCCCGGCGAAAGCCGTCGTCATGACCAGGCCGTGGGCGGCGGCGATTTCGGCCTCCTCCTTGTTCTTTGCGCCGAGCCGGCGGGAGATGATCGAGTTGATGCCCACACCGATGCCGGAATTCAGGCTGATCAGGATGAAGAAGAGGGGAAAAGCGAAGGTCAACGCCGCGATCGCCTCGGCCCCCAACCGGCCCACAAAGGCCGTATCCACGATGTTGTACATCGTCTGGACGAACATGGCGATGGTGACGGGAGTGGCCAGGACGAAGAGGGCCCGCTTGGGATTGGCCACGAATTCGTCGACGCGGTTTCTCATCGAAATGGCATCTATAATATCATAAAAGCCAAAAAACAAACGCAGCTCGTCGCTGACTGGGACCCGACTCCGGGATTTGACGTTTTCTTCTGTTTTTGGTAAAAGACTGAAACTGAACGTGGATAAAGATAAAGCCAGGCTTCTCGCTCTCATCAACCGGTTCCGGGGAAGGAAGGTCGCCGTCTGGGGCGATTTCATCCTGGACCAATATATCTACGGCAAGACACGGCGGATCTCCCGGGAAGCCCCGGTTCTGATCATCTCCTACCAGGACCAGGAATTCTCTCTCGGCGGGGCCGGCAACTCCGTGCTCAACCTGAAAGCCCTGGGAGCTCATCCCCTGCCGATAGGGATCGTCGGCCGGGACGAGTCCGGCCGGAAGATCGTCGATATCCTGCGGGCCTATCGGATCCCGACCAAGTTTCTTTTGCGGCTCGCGGATTATCAAACGCCGCTCAAAACGAGGGTTCTCGCCGGCGAAGAGAACACCAAGAAACAGCAGATCCTCCGGATCGACAAGGAGGCCCTGGTCCCGGAGACTCCTCGTCTCAAGAACAGGCTGATCCGGACGCTGGGGGAAATCGCCCCTCGTTCGGGGGCCCTGCTCATCTCCGATTATAATTACCAGGCGGTCCAGGAGGACGTTTTCAACCGCGCTCTTCCCCTCTTTAAAAAGGCGAGTGTTCCGGTCACCCTCGACAGCCGCTATCGACTCCTCCATTTCCAGGGCATAACGGCCGCTACTCCGAACGAGCCGGAGGTCGAGGGCGCCCTGCACATCGAACTCGACGATAATTTCCTGATCCTCAAGAGGGCCGGAGATCTCCTTCTCAAGAACCTGCAGTCAACGGCCATCTTGATTACCCGGGGGTCGCGGGGCATGGCCCTGTTCGAAAAAGCAAAACAGCCCTACCTCATCCCCGTTCATGGACCGACTGACATCGTCGATGTCACGGGGGCCGGGGACACGGTGATCAGTGTTTTCACTCTGGCTCTGGCCAGCGGAGCGAGCTTCCGGGAAGCGACCAACCTGGCGAATCATGCCGGAGGCATCGTGGTCATGAAAAAGGGGACGGCAACGCTCTCTCCGGCCGAACTCAAAGCGTCCGTCTCTGGATAAATTGAATAAGCTCAAGTCCCTCTCCGCTCTCCGCCGGACCATCGAAGCCGAAAAGGCCAAGGGAAGAGTCGTTGTCCTGGCCAACGGCTGTTTCGACCTCTTCCACGCCGGGCACATCCGCTATCTGCGTGCCGCCAAAGCCAAAGGAGACCTCCTCGTCGTGGCCATCAACAGCGACCGATCGGTCCGGAGCCTCAAGGGCAAGGGGCGGCCCATCCTGGCGCAGCGAGAGCGCGCCGCGATCCTGTCCTCGTTCTCCTTTGTGGACTATCTGACGATCTTTCGCGGTCCGACAGTCACCAAGGTCCTGTTGGCCGTCAGGCCGGACATCCATGTCAAAGGCTCGGACTACACCGAAGAGACGGTCCCCGAGAAAGACACGGTCAAGGGGTACGGCGGCTGGACGGCCATCGTCGGCGGTCCCAAGATCCGCAACACCTCCGAAGTCATCAAGAGCATCGCCGCCAGGGTGGGAAGAGGGACCTGAAAAAAACCATCATGGACCGTTTCCTGATTATTCGATTGAGCTCACTGGGCGACATCATCCACACGCTCCCCTCTTTCGCCGCCCTCCGGCGGCACTTCCCCCGGGCCGTGATCCGCTGGGCCGTAGAGGAAAAGGGCAAGGAGATCCTCGATCTTGTGCCGGGAATCGACGAGGTCGTGATCATCGACAAGAAAAAGTGGCTGCGGAGCGTCGGCAAGATCAGGCGACGCGATCAGGTCGCCCTGGACTTTCAAGGGCTCGTCAAATCGGCCCTGCTGGCCTATCTTTCCCGCTCCCGGCGGCGCATCGGGTTCCCCCGGAAAAACCTGAAGGAGCCCTGGGCTTCCCTTTTCTATACAGAGAGCCCGGATCCCGTCGCCGAGGAGGCAGGGCATGTCATCGGCAAGAACCTCCGGCTTCTCGACCGCCTGGGGATCAAAGAAGAAAAATACGAGTTCCCCCTGCAGATCCCGGATGAGGTCGCTCGTTCCCTCGAGCTGAAGATCGCCGGGATCGGCCGCCGGGAGAACCAGCGGCTGGTTGTCTATAATCTGGGGGCCGCTTGGGAGACCAAACGCTGGTTCCCCGAAAAATGGGCGGAGATGATAAGAAAAGCCGAGCTGTCCGGCGCTTTTCCTCTTCTCCTCTGGGGAAACGAGGAAGAGAAGCGTCTGGCTGAGGACGTCGGGTCAAAGACCGGCGTTGCCGTGGCACCTTTCCTCACCATCAAGGAAGTCATTGCCCTCATCCGCTCAGCCCCTCTCCTGGTCAGCGGCGATACCTTCGCCCTCCAGGCCGCTTGCGCGCTGAACGTTCCGGTGGTGGCGCTTTTTGGCCCCACCAATCCCCTGCGGAACGGGCCTTTCCGATCCCGGGACAGGGTGGTCTTCCATAAGCTGGACTGCAATCCATGCTATAAAAAAACCTGTCCTACTCTCGAATGCCTCCAGGCCATCTCTCCGGATGAAGCGGCCGCCGCCGTCAGGGAACAATGGATGAGCCATGCCTAGCACCACCCTCAAAGAGACACTGAACCGGCTCCGCGTCAGGGCGGGACTTTTTCTCGCCCTGGCCGTCATCCTTCTCGCCCGTCCCACCTGGTCCTCGATCCTCCTCGGCATCCTGATCTCATTCCTCGGGCTCGTCATCCGGGCCTGGGCTTCCGGCCATCTGCGCAAGGAAAAGGCGCTGGCCGTCTCCGGCCCTTACCGTTATTCTCGCAATCCCCTCTATCTCGGGAACTTCCTCCTCGGGATCGGGATCACCGCCGGAGCCCGCTCCTGGTGGGTGCTGGGTCTTTGCATTGCCTACTATGCCGTTTTCTATCCGATGATCATCCGGCGGGAGAGAGAGCGGATGAAAGACCTTTTCCCCCGGCAATACGAGGACTACGGGAAGAAGGTCCCCCTCTTCTTCCCGAGCCCCAGGAAGCATCTCCCGGCCAACGGCCGGTTCAGCTGGTTTCTGTACAGACAGAACAAGGAATACCGGGCTCTGTTGGGGACGATCCTGGTCTGGCTTGTCCTGGCTGCCAAGCTGCTCCTGTTGAAACAGTGATGGCCGTCTGGTATATTCTAGGCCGTGCCGACAGCCCGGAGGACGGAAAGGGTCAAGCGCCTTCTCTCGCTGCGCCAACCTGACCTCAGAGTGGTCCTCGAAGGTGTCGCAATCGCCCACAATGCCAGCGCGGTGATCCGGACCTGCGATGCAGCCGGCATCCTTCACCTTGACCTAGTCTCCCCCAACCCCGACCTCTTGGGCATCAACAAGGCGATCTCCACCCGGACGGAAAAATGGCTGGACGTGCACATCCACAAGTCCCTCGAGGCCTGCCTCCTTCCCCTCAAGGAAAAGGGATTCCAGGTGGCGGTCACTCATCTCTGCCACGATGCCGTCGCCTACACCGAGTTGGACTATTCTCTTCCTCTGGCCATCGTTTTCGGCAGTGAATCGGAAGGAGTATCGCCTCAGGCGTTGAAACTGGCGGATCACAGGATCCGGATTCCCATGTTGGGAATGGTCCAAAGCCTCAACCTCTCTGTCTCGGTCGGGGTCATCCTCTTCGAGGCGCTGAAGCAGCGCCGGGCCAGGGGATTCTACGACCGGAGAAGGCTCAGCGACGAGGAATTCGAACGCTATCTCCGGAAATGGCTCGCCGCCAAGCCAGAGATTGAAGATCCGGAAGGTTGATAAAAAAAAGGGGCCTTCCCTTATGGGATGGCCCCTCTGAGAAATGGAGACAAGAGCTAAGCGCTCGGTCTCGTCACGCTTTAAGCTTTAAAGACGACCTTGTCCTTCTCCCAGATCATCTTTCTCAGTTTGTCTTTTTGCAGGTATTGCTCGAAGAGATCCTTGCTCTTCTGGTAAGTCTCTTTGGACTTCTCCTGCATCTCTTCGTTCAACTTCTTCAGCTTCTCTCTGGACATTTCGCTGTATTTCTCGTAGGCATCGCGCGATTTCTCATACTGCTGCAACAACCCTTTCGACAAATCTGCATAGGCCTCCGGAGAAGGCCCGGTGCGAAAGAGCCGGGAGAGGCTCGGACCCTCTTCCTCGGCGATGGTAACCTCGAAGTTTAAGGGTTTCTTATCCCGGATGAGCTCGATCTTCACCCTATCGCCCTTCTTCTTGTCCTGAACGAGTTCGCTCAGATCGCCGACCGTCGCGACGCTCTTGCCGTCTACCCGAATGATCACATCACCGACTTTGAGCCCGGCCTTCTCGGCCGGCCCGTCCTTGGTCAGGCGGTTGACCAGCAAGCCCTTTTCTCCCGTGACCCCGAAGTAGTCCAGAAGCTCCTTGTTGAGCAATTGGAGGTAGACGCCGATGTATTGCCTCTTCTCCCAACGCGGCCAGGTCTCGGATTTTTCGATCCGAGCCCTAGGGGATTGCGGGGGTTGGGGCGTCTTCTCCGGCATCACCCTTTCCGGTGGAGTCGGGGGCATCGGGAAGAGCCGGGGAAACCTCGCCTCGAGCTCCCTCCTGACCGCTCCTTCCGGGTATTCGCCCAGCTTGACCTTGACATCAACGGTCTTTCCGCTTCTTTGGAGCTCGAACTTCACGTCCTGGCCCGGCTTCCGGATGCGGATCTCGGAGACGACCATCGGCGCGCCGGCGACCTTCCTTCCGTCGATCGCAAGAAGGATATCCCCTTCCTCGATTTTGGCCAGCTCGGCGGGGCTTTCCTTCTCCACGTCAACGACCTCGACCTGTCCGTTCTCGTTCTCCGCAAACGATATCCCCACCCAACCCCGGCTGACCCGGCCCTTTTCCCTGATCTCGGCGGCAATCGTCTTGACGTTCTCTACAGGAATGCCCAGGGCCATGCCGGAGGACGGGGCTTCCGCGCGGTTGAACACGTAGCCCGAGCCCACGACTTCTCTCTCCCTGAACTCAAAGACGACGGGTTGGTCCTCGGCGTAGATACCCCGGAGCAGGGCGACCATCCGCCCATCCTTGTCGACGACCGGGCTGCCGCTGGCACCACGCGTCACCCAGACGTTGAGCCGCAATTTGTCGGCGGTCACGGAGCTGACGATGCCCTGGGTGACCTGGAGAGTATTCTCCGGCGAGACGCTGACCACTCCGATCCAGGAACCGGGAGCGAGGCCGTCCGTTTCCCCGAGGACGATCGGAGTCATGTTCTTTTCCTTGGCCTGGATCAAAGCCAGGTTCGTCTCGGGATCCATGCCCAGGAACTTGGCTTCACTGCGCCTTCCGTCCGAGGTCGTAACCATGATCTCTTCATTGCGTGGCCAGATCAGGCCGGTGGTGACGATATAGCCGTCCTTGTCGATGACGACACCCGTTGCGACTTTCTTGAACCCGTTGCGGGCTTCCACTTTGACCACGCTGCCGAACACCTTCATGGAGATTCTCTCCATGGTGTTGTCCTGTAAGCCCGGACCTTTCGGCTCCGCCGCCTGCAGGCTCCAGGCGCAAATCAGAATAAACGCTGCCAGTCCGACGATGATTATGCCTTTCCCTCTCATAGTTATACCTCCTCAGTATTTGATCTTTCTCGGCGTCGTGTCTGAGACCTGTTCCAAGAGATAAATGGTTTCCGTCTCGGGAGACCGGCCGCGGATCTCGGTCATGTAATCCAGGGTCTCGATGATCGAAATGGTCTGCTCCGCGACGGCCCGCTGGACCATCGACGCGGCCGGCCTGGAATCGGGTCCCCTATCGGCCGTTCCCAATGGTGCGCGGTCCCGGAAAACAACTGTGCTCAGCAGGACAAAGACGACCGCCATCGAGGCGAGCGCTCCGGCCAGCGACCAGCGCAGGGCCGCCCGTCTCCGTCGCTCCCGTCTTTTCCGGAGCGAAAGCTGGGCCATGACTTGCTGTTCGAAGCCGGGCGGAGCCTTGACTGTGTCCAATCTTTTCCAGATGTCCATTTCACTCATTTCTTCTCTCCCTGTGTTCAAACCGCATACTTCTCGCCGGCCAAAGCTCTCTCCAGCCTCTTTTTAAGAAAGCTCCGGCCGCGGCTGATCCTGGCCTTGATCGTGCCCACCGGCTTTTTCATGATCTGGGCGATCTCTTCCTGCGAGAATCCCTCCATGTCCTTCAGGACGACCGGGATCCGGTAGCGGGGATGGAGGGCATTCAGTGCTTCCCGGAGGTTGCTGATCAATCCCGGGTCCTCCGGGTCCTTGGTGGAGGCATTCCGGCGCACATCGTGGGCGGCGATGTCGTCCAAGGAGACGGTGGAGAATTTTCGGGCCTTTTTCATTTCGGTCTTGGCCAGGTTCGAGGCGATCGCGTAGATCCAGGAGGAGAGCGGGGCGACCGGCTTGTACTTGCCGGCCTTGAAATAGACGCGGAGGAACGTCTCCTGCGACAGCTCCACGGCTTTCTGATAATCTCCGGTGAACTGGTAGAGGTAGTTCACGATCCGGTCCTTATAGGCCGAAACGATCTTGCCGAAGGCCAACTCATCTCCTCTCTGGACTTCTCGGATCAGCTCTTGATCATCCATTCTCATCCTCTAAAACTGTGGGCCCTTCCAAATAGTTGCACCCCCGCCCCTTAGAGTGAGCCATACCGGACTCATGGATCCCCCGGCCTGATCCCATGAACGGGGCGAGGCGATCGCCTCGAGGGGAGGTCGGGATGGCTCCGCCATAACGTTCCTCGCGATGACAGGCCGGTGTCGGGGGGCCGGATCGTCAGGCTATAGGCTCGATCTCGAAGAGGGGCTTTTCAGAGTCGACCAGGTCTCCGGGCGAGGCGTAAATTTTCTTAACCACACCGTCCAGAGGAGATTTGATCTCGTTCTCCATCTTCATGGCCTCGACGATGGCCAGGGTCTGGTTCTTGCGGACGGCCTCCTTTTCGGCCACGTTGACCTTGACCACCTTCCCGGGCATCGGAGCGGTCACCACCGTTTTTCCCTCTTTGGCCCCGTCCTCACCCCTCTCGAAGGGTTTTTCCTCTTCACCCGGGCGCTTGAACGCCTGCGTCGTGCCGCCGAGAGAAACATATATTCTATCTTTGTCTTCGACGACATAAACCAGGTGGGACCGCCCCTCGACGATCAAGGAGAGGGTCTGGGGAGAAATGACCCGGATGTCGGCCTCGAGGGTTCGATCTCCGTGCCGCAAGACGAAACCTTCCCCCTTTTTGTCCAGAGATATCCGATGGCCCTCAGCTTTGACGATATATTCAAACTCCATCGTTCACTCTTTTTCCTGACTTAGTCGCTCTTTTCCCCGATCCTCCACTTCCCCAGCACGCGCCAGGGCGAAAAGGCCTCTTTGGTCCGAAGGGACGGCGCTCCCGTCTCGCGGGTTCTCCGGGAATCGAAAAAGGCCGCAGCCGCCAGAGCCAGCATCAGTGTTTCCTCAGGAGCCTCTTTCTCTTGCCAGCCTTCGAAGTGGCTCTTGATGAACCCGGTGGTGGTCGCTCCCTCCCGGAACCGGGGATGAGAGATGACATCTTTTAGGAAGGAGATGGTCGTCTTGATGCCGAGAATGACATAGTCGTCCATGGCGCTCCGCATCCGCCGGCAGGCGGCCTCCCTTGTTTCCGCCCAGACGATCAGCTTGGCCAGGATGGGGTCGTAGTAGATGGGGACATCCCAGCCGCCGTAGATGCCGCCGTCATGGCGCACCCCGGGCCCGCTGGGTTCCTTGAGAAAGAGGATCTTCCCGGGCGACGGGAGGAAGCCGTTGGCCGGATCCTCGGCATAGATGCGGCATTCGATGGCGTGCCCGCGTTGGCTGAGGTCCTCCTGCTTCAAGTCGAGTTTTTCCCCGGCGGCGATCCGGATCTGCTGATGAACGAGGTCAACACCGGTGGTCAGCTCGGTGACCGGATGCTCGACCTGGAGGCGGGCGTTGACTTCTAAAAAGTAGAAAGTTTTTTCTCTGTCCAGAAGGAATTCGACTGTCCCGGCATTGTTGTAACCGGCGACTTCTAGAACCCTCTTGGCCGTCTCGCCCATCCGCTTTCGGAGCTCGAGAGTCAACGCCGGCGAGGGGCTCTCTTCGACGATCTTCTGGTGACGCCGCTGGATCGAGCACTCGCGTTCGAAGAGATGGACGATCCGGCCGTCATTGTCGGCCAGGACCTGAAATTCCACGTGTCTGGGATCCTCGATACACTTCTCGAGGTAAACGGACTCATCCCCGAAGGCCGATCTGGCCTCGCGCTGTCCGGCTTCCAGGGCGGGGCGGAGGTCCTCATCCGAACAGACGACCCGCATCCCTTTGCCGCCGCCTCCGGCCGAGGCCTTGATCATCACCGGATAGCCGATCTTCTTCGCTTCCGATGCATACTCAGCGAATTCGGCGGCGACACGGTTCATCCCGGGGATGATCGGGATGCCCGCCTTTTCCATGGTCTGGCGGGCCCGCACCTTGTCTCCGACAAGCTCCAAGGCGCGCGAATTGGGCCCGATGAAGACGATCCCTTCCCTTTCACAGCGGCGGGCGAACTCCGGGTTCTCAGCCAGAAAACCGTACCCGGGATGGATGGCCTCCGCTCCGGTCGCCCGGGCGGCCTCGACGATCCTGTCCATATCGAGATAGCTCTCGGCGGCGGGCGGCGGTCCGATGCCGACGGCCTGATCGGCCATCTGGACATGCAGCCCGGCCCGGTCGGCCTCGGAAAAGACGGCCACCGAAGCGATCCCCATCTCCCGGCAGGCCCGGATGATGCGACA
>Ga0307380_10007852_pt1 | contig 13769 bp, 5 predicted proteins | sample UN3MG_FD_202239 | JGI IMG/M metagenome (GOLD analysis project Ga0307380, IMG submission 202239) | Soil microbial communities from Risofladan, Vaasa, Finland - UN-3 | ecosystem: Environmental > Terrestrial > Soil > Coastal area > Acid sulfate soil | place: Finland: Risofladan, Vaasa | collected... | reverse complement strand
AAATCTGACCTGAACACCTTTTTTGAAAGTCCCATAATTATCTATTTTTATTTATTATTAATTAATTTTAGTTTAAATATCCTTTTCCAGCTGTTACCTCATTACAATTTACTTGTACATTATTAGCGTCAATATAACGAACCTGTGTTTCAATTTCATATCCTGCCGTATCAACAGCAGTTACACTTGGGTATCTATTTAATCCGTGGTTAATATCCCATTGTAAAGCTGGTATAGTTTGATTATGAGTATACGTATTTAAATCTGAAAGATACGCTAAAGTTCCCGAACCATCTTGTATAGTAACTACTCTATCAGCTAATGCTGCATTTGTAAAGGTAATACTAAATGTATCAGCAACATTTCTAAGCGCAAAAGTTCCATCCTCAAATGTTTTTAATGCTGTTACAGTTTGTATAGTGTTAAGTAACATATCCCCAACACCAGCTACTGCAGCCCCTAAGACTACATCTATCTTTTCTAGTGCAACTGTAATGCTGTCATTTATCTGTATATTAGAATTAACTAAAGCAGCACTACCTGAATAAATCACACAATCAGAACTTAATATTAGTGGACAAGCACTAGGAGGACAAAATATTGGAGAAGTCACACAATCTGACCCTCCTCTACTAGACCCTATCCAATGGGAAGTAGGTCCTAAAAGATATGAAGGTGTTGGTGTAGTAGCCTCTATTACAACTCCTGGTGCGGCTGTTACCCCTGGACATCTTGGTGGTAGTGTATAACTCATGTCTTGTATAATATTAGGTCTTGTAACTATATTAAAGTTACATAATTTTGTTTTTTAATTGTTAATATTACTTTCTGGATGTGGAGGTGGAGGCCCTGGTATATTTTTCATGATTTATTGTTTTAATTAACATTAAATAGTATTTCCATTACAATCAACTGATGATTGTCCTTGTATAACATACCCATCTTTACTAAACATTTCTTTTGAAGATGCATTAACTATTTTACCTATTAATACTTTTCCAAGAATATTCTCTGCTTTTAATAACTTAGTTGTAACAGAATAAGGAATATCACTTTCTACTACAATAGGAATTACACTATCACCACAAGGGTCAAATACAAAATACCATTTTTCATTAGGATCAGGTAATGGTATATCAGGATCTACTGTTAATTTGTTTTTATTATTAAATTTATATCCAATATAAAAAATAATAATTGCTACTACTAATACTAATATTGTTTTCATAATTTATAATTTTATAATTCTGTTATTACTAATGTAAAGTTTCTTATAGTTGTATCTCCAGCACTGTCATTATTTCTAAATGCAAATGATATTTTATCTCCTGCAATTACATCTACAAGAGCAGTTTTACCAAAGTCACCATAATCACCTACTCCTGAAAATTTCCTTCTTGACTTACTTCCAACTACATGTGAAGCATTCTTCATCAACTGCCAATCAAACACTTCATTTAATGTAGCTGATGTTGCTGAAGCTCCATATGACATTTCTAAAGTTCCTGCAATAGTAGCTTCTAATGTAGCTGCTTGATTCATTGTTCCTGTATCTGTAGCAGTGTAAACAGCTTCCACTTCATATTGCGTAGCAGAAATAATAGCTTTCACAACAAATATTCCTGTATATACAGCAGATGTTAAATTAGTATGTGATACAATATCTCCTACTGCTAATAAATTACTTCCTGTTGTTGTAACTTCAATATCAACACCTGTAGCAACACCATCTGCAATACTTGCTATTGGGAAACTTACACCAGCTCCACCAGCATCAAATGTAAATCCAGCTAAGTTAGCTGATGCCATTCCATTAGTATGATAAGAGTGAAAATCAGTTTGAGCATTTATTACATAAGCATCTGTATTATCTTCATCATACATCATTGCATGATTATGAGCATCACCAGCATCAACATATCCTTTATCTACTAAACTTCTATCAGTAAAATTAGCTGTATAATCAGCAGCATAAACTAAACCTTTGTTAAAAATACCATCTCCAACAATTGCTCCAGTAGATGTATTTAAGCTAAGACTAATCTGGTTAACATCATCCCATGCTTGGAGCATAACAATTGAAGTACTATTTGTGTTGGAAGTAACATCTACAATAGCTTGTGTTCCAGCAGCCGTATAATCTCCACAAGAAATATAAGAATTAGGTCTGGTTGTTGTCGATGATTCTGTTTCTGCATAAAGATTACCTGTTGCATCTTCGGATATTAATGTAAATTTTGACCGATTAACTGATTTAAGTAATATATCTGATGTAAATGCAGCATCCCCTAAAGCAACAGCATCTACTGTTCTAGTTAATCCATTACTGAATGTTAATGGATTTTCTGGTAAAGCAGTCTCAATGATATTACCACTCGCATCTACATTTAATGTATATGCTGGAGTTCCTGTAATTGTTCCACCACCATACGCAGACATTTGATTAGTTTTTGGCAAATCTAAAATCTCTGTAGCTGATGTATATGTTAGGAAAGTTCCTGTTAAATCTCCTGATATTTTAAATATCCCAGTATCTGCACTTGTAGTATAATAGTCATCATTTGTGTCTCCTGTTGCTCCATTATAAAGAAGTATTTGTCCACCATCATTACCAGCATCACCATATATTCTTAAAAGAGCTTGTGAAAAATCTTCTACACCTAAATATAAATTATTAGAAGCAAAACGGAAATTATTAGTACCCTCTATTGTACCATCTCCTGTCCATACGCCAATTTGATCATCAACTGGTGTACCTACTTTGGAAACATCTCCTAAAGCTGTAACACCTTCTAATAATCCTAGCTCATCAGCATTGACATTCTTTGTACCACCATCGAGGGAAAGATCTGTTCCTGTCCAAATAAGATTAGGATCACCTTCTATCGTACCGTCACCCGTCCACACACCTATTTGTGTAGCTGCAGGAGTACCTACTTTAGATACGTCTCCTCCACTTGTGCTAGCACCTATGTTATAAAGATATCCATTTAATTTCTGGACTTGTTTTACTATCGTCTTTAATATTCCAACTGCTGCTCTTTGTCCTATTTCTCTCATGATTTTAAATTTTAAACTGTTGTAGTTGTTGTAGTTGTTGGATTAGCTATATTACCAGCAAGCTTTACGGATCTATCTAATGCTTTAGATACTTCTCTTAAGGCTTTTACTAGAGGGCCATCTCCTATTTTAGCTTGTTTACGTCCCATATCATAATTTTTAGGTTTTATAACTGTCTCAAAGTTACATAATTATTTTTAATTTTAAACGTAATATACCTCTTCGAGAGAGTTTATATGTATCTCAAAGAGGTATATAGTTATTTAGTTCCTTAAGATAAGGAAATAATTCTTATCTTCTGTTCGTTTCTTTAGTAATTGCATTACCCATATCTTTAGCAAGCTCAGAATCAACCATTGGTATAATTATTTTTTGTATTTGATATCCAATTGGTACTACATTTAAAATTGCTTTTCTAAGATGAACATCTTTCATAGCCTCTTCATCACCTATTGCCTGGGTAGCATCACTTAATTCTCCTAAAATTTTAATTCCTCTTCCTACTAAGTTGATAGCAGGTAATATACTACCACTAGTCATTCCTTCAAATGATATTGGATTATAGAAAAATAATATCTCATCTGTTATTTTATTAATAGATCTTATAAAATAATTAAATTGATTACGTTCACTAGCAGTAATATTCTCTGGTGGTTCAGCAGCTCTGGCTGCAAGGAATAATGCAAATACTCCTACTACAAGTCCAAATTCTCTCATTTGTCTAGATAACTCCTGATGCATCAAATCATACCACTCTTCTTTAGTAATTGATAAAACTTCTCCAGTTCTCTCAAAATGAGCAATTTTCTTATCTTCTAACATCTCATCCATTATTCTCATACCTTCTTCAGTTTGATGTATAAGATCATTCATTTTTGTAAGACTGCTAAAACCTAAATGAAGTAATGTCTTAGCCATTATTCTACCTCTACCATACTCCCAAAGCTCTGATTGTTTATTTTGTTTAATTCCGTGAAATCTACCAAGAAGTAATTTTGGTATCCAGTGCTTAAACATCATAAAACTATTCATGATAATACTTCTTCTATAAGCAGCTTTATCATTTTCATCCATTTGACCATTTAATCTTCTGGCATGATCCATTATCTTTACTCTAAACTTAGCAAGTTCTTCAATAGAGACTCCTGGAATTTCTATACCTTCATCAGTAACTACTACTGCATCTATTAATAATACAGATTCTTCTTTAAGTTTAGTAACTCGTTCTTCATAAGATTTGTTTAATTCTGCTCGTTCCTCCAGGGAGATACCTTCAGCTTTTCTAGCTCTGTCTTGTTTTTTAATGTATTGTCTGACATTAATTAATTTACCATCAATAACCACAGTGTTGTTAACTGTACTTAACCCATTTATCCACTGTAATATTTTCTCAGGAAAAGAGTTAGTAGATTGTATTATATCACTTAAAGAAAAAGTATCCAGATATGTTCTAAACTCACCTTCTTTTAAATTATTTTGACGTCTTTGTAGAATAACATTGTTTTCAGAAAAAGCTGAAAGGAAATTCATAAGTGCTCTTTCTTTAGTATTTTCAGTATTGGAAAGTACTTTAGTAGTATTTCTAGCATAATCTCTATATTTATAATAAGTTCCCTTATATATAAAAGATAAAAATAACTGACCTGCTGTATTTGCTATAGCAATAGCTGGACTTAAACCTACTCCTAAATGTCTTATCCATTGATTTGCACTTGATAATATTTTTTTAAGTCTAATCTCTGTACTAATTTGATCTTCTTGTCTGTCTGATCTGGTAAGTCTTTTAGCTATATTACTGATTTGTAGATTAGCTATTTCTCCTTCTTCCTCTCTTTGACCATAAATAGCATCTCTTTTAGCTGCTTCTAAACTAGCAATGTTTGTATTATTTTCTGTAATAATCACTGGTTTACCTGCTTCTGTTTGTATTACATTTCTTTTATCAACAGAGAACCTTCCTACATTTCTTTCTACATCAACTAAATTAACAAGTTCTGCTTCTAATTCTTGATTACCTTGATAATCTAATATAGAATGTATCCACATTGGGACTACTTTACTAATGTCTTGAGACATTTTTTCTATATTTTTATCAGTCCTTGTAAAGTATACAGGAATACTTACTCTTTCTTCTCCTGTTTCAGGATCAATACTACTAAAAGATTTACTTTCATCTATTCTACCTGTTATGGAATCTGTGAAAAAATCAATTAATTCAGCACTAAATCCTTGTTTACTATTAAGAAATTTTGTCATTGAATCAGCTTCAACTAATGGAAAAAATGCAGCTTTCCATGAAGGAATATGCCCTAAATCTTTTGCTTTCTTTCCCCATTCTGAAATAAGATTCCATGCATCTAAAGCTACTTGGTTGTTAGCCATTTCCTTATACTCCTTGGATTGATATTTAGGATCTTCGCTTTTTATATTATTATATATTGATTCAACAAAATAACGAGTATTCCATCCAATAAAACGTTTACTGTTAATATCCATGAGATTCCTCATTTTATCTACCTCTATATCTTTGATCATTTCATTTTGACCCTCATCTGCAGAATGGAAAGCATTTCTTATTTCAGCTTCCTGACGAATCATGTGTTCACTAATATATTTATTATGTGCACGCATATTGATATTCTTAGAAATAAAAGTCTTATCTTTACTAGCTATAGCCTCTGAGAATTTTTTCATAAATGCAGGATCGACCTTATCAAATATTTGCAAAGTATCTTCAGCATCTTCTCTTATATTTCCACCTTTACCAATTTTTCCTATTAAACTAAAAGCAGAAACTCCTCTAGTTCTGGCTAATGCCTGTAAAGGTTTAAAAACCTTTCTAAATTTATCCATTTCCTTATTAAACAAAAGCTCAACCTGATTCTTTTTATTAAGAACTATATTTGCTAATGCCTCATGACGTTTGTTAGGAAGAGCACTTCCTTCTACAAATGATCTTTCTAAAGGTTTTATTTGTCTGGATGGATTTAACATGCTATCTCCCTCTTCTTCAGTAGTCCAGCCTTTCATTTTTCCGTAATATGCTAAACGTTCATTTTGATAAGTTTTTATCCTATCTACCATTCTTTCTACTTGTAAAGAAATAGTTCCTAAATCTTCTAAAATTTTATTGTCTTCTTTTGTAAATTCCTTATCTTTATAAGTTTCTAAAAATACTTTATTTATGCCTTCAAATCTTTTAGAATCCATTTTTAATGCAGATAATTCCAATAATAATTTTGAAACTGTTTCAGGATTTTCTGTAGCATAATCTATGCTATCAAATTTCTCTAAAAGAATATCTGCTGCTATAATAAAATTTTTACCTACACCAACAAGTGGTTCAAAGTCTCTGGTTACATGGAGTCTTCTAATAGCTATTCGTAGATTATTTAATCTAATTTCTTTAGCATGTTGTTCCTCTGGAGTAAGGTGACCTGCCCATCTATAAGTTCTTTTATAATAAGCATTCAATCCAGATACTAATTTATCAATAACACCTACTCCTGAAGGTTCTGAATCTATTGGAACAGGTATTAAATAAATATTTGTTTCATTTAAACTATTTACATCACCTATCTCTATTTTAGTAGCAACTAAACCATCTCCTCTTCGTGTAGGATTTGCATCATCATACGTCATTATAAATGGTACCATCCTAGCCTTTTGTAGTTGGTCTCTTCTCATACCATAGTTATACATTATTTTGGTATACTCTCCCATCTGAGCTTTCCAAGGAGTTACTTTAAACCAAGGAATATCCTCTGATGTAGCATTTTCATTTATTGTAGTAAATTTCCAATCCAGTATTTCTACTCTAACATTATCTTTATCATCTTTTTTACCAGGAATCAACGCTATAAAGTCAATTTTTGATGCAAGTGTTCTATTTTTATTCTTTCTATTACTTACCATTGGTTCTACTAAAAACTTAGTACCTTTAGGATAAGATCTAATTAAATCTTTAGCAAATTGTTCTATTTTAGTAGCAACTACTGGTTCTAATTCAGTAGCAATTTCCTGCTCACCAAATACTTCTCGAGCATAACCTGTTTCTTTATCTACAAGATTAACCTCTATCCATCTTTCTATGTACTTATGTCCTGCATCTCCCCACCAAGCTTTCCAATCATCTTCAAATTTCTGTATAATAGTTCTATCACGGAAATTTTTCTTTTTTCCTCTTAGTTCAATATCTTCAGTTACGCTAAAATCTATATCTACTGTTTTTCCAGTAAGAGGATCTGTACGCGAATAATGTCTTTTCTTACCAGGAATCTCTTCATCTTCATATAATCTTAAAACTGCACTTTCATCTAAGATTCTTTTTTGTAAATCATTTACTGCAGTATTCTCAGGTATTGAGGTATTTGAAGCTTCTTGTGAAAATACTCCTGAAGAGGTGATATCACCTGCTACACCGACTTTGCCACTAACAATCGCTTGACCAGTCTCAGCAAAAATATCAATCGTTGATATACTGTATAGTCCACGTATAGCTCTAAGAATATTCTGCCACCATTCTTTTATTATACCTATTGTAGTTAGATCTGAAAGTTCTGGATACGTTACTATATCTTCTGCGTTATTAACTACTACCTCAGCTATCAGTTTATCAACAGCTTCTTTCTTAATCTTCCTTATATCAGGTTTACCATTAGGTAGTTGATATGCTTTCTTACCTTTATAAGCTTGTAATACTATGTTATAAATTTTAAAATCATTTATTTTACTAATCAACTTAGTTATTATCTCAGGATGTTTAGCTTCTACAATAGCTGAACCAATATGAATAAGCTCTTCTGTTATTGCTACATTCTCTCTATCTTGAGCAATTGCTATTACTCCAGCAGCAAGATCAGCCACACCATTAACAGTAGAGGTATCTATATCAGGATTATCTTTTGCATAATCAGCCAAAGTCACAAGGTTCACTTCCATTTGTATAGCAGCCTTCTTCATTCTCTCAATGGTCTCCTGGGAGGCTACAGAAACATTCATGTCATTGGTCTGAAGCATTATGTCAGCACTAGCTTTCTCTTGAGAAAGATTAACTTCATTCCAAGTATTACCATACTCATCAGAAATCTCAGTTACATCATATAATTTATTAAGAATATTGGTAACTCTGTTAGTATAAAATGCTTCTACAGGTTTAAGTTTATCTAAACCTTCACGTTCATATACTATCTTCTGTGCTTCTAAATCTCTAAGCTTTCTCTCTTTATATTTATAATTTTTAGGCTCATTTTTTATCTGGTTCTCTAATATAGAAACTTTTCGCCCTCTTAAATCTCGTAATTCCTTTTTTAAATCTTCTACAATTCTTCTATTATCCATATTAGGCTCCTTACCTTGTTCTTCCCAAACTTTTTTAGCCTCTTCATTTGATATAGGTATTGTAGTTTGACTTTGTGCTCCTCTCTCAGTATTATAGCCAAAGGCATAATATCCTTTATAATTTTCTGGTAATGTTTTAACATGGTCTCCTTTTCTAATAGGACTTTCTGTATGTTGGATTCTACCATAAGTAAATCCCTCTACATGATACATGGGTTCTTGATATAAGAATACAGCTTCTCTGTGTATTTTAGCAATTTCTTTTTCAATTTCATTTATTCGTGGAACATTGCCTTTAACTATTTCTTTTTCTTTTTTTAATTGATTTTTTAAATGATCTATCCTTTCTTTTTCATTTAAAGGTAAATATGCATTAATTTCTTCAATTTCTTTATTTACCTTTGCTATCTCACTAGATAAAGTTTGATGTCCTTCTACATTAGCAGCAGTACTTCCTGTGGGAAACAACACTGTTTTAAATCCCTTTTTGATACTGTCTTGCACAATAGCCTGAATAAAAAAATTAATCCAGTTACCTTTTTTATTTAATAGTTGAAGAAAATAATTTTTAGTTGTATCACTAGTGAGTTTTTCTTGCTTTTTTATTGCCTCATTCATCTCTTTATAAGAGATTTTTTGTCCATTTTTAGTATAATTTTCACTAGGTTCATATTGATTTTCCTCAGGATAATACTGATTATCAACAATTGATTCATATTCATTTCCCATATATGTAAAAGAAAATTCTCTTACACCAAACATATCATGTTCTGCACTACCTTTATTTGTAATATTTAAACCACCTAATAAATTTTCATTTTTTCTGTTTTTCTGAAATAAATCAGATTGTATTTCCAATATCCTACGTATCAAAGAAGTAGCAGTATACAGTATATTTCCTTCCTCATCTGTATCAGTTTCCCTGGATTCTGTTTGATCACTTCTGAACCATCCTATACCTTTATCTGTACTAAACTGACCATGCCCTTTGGCAGAAGGTGTAATATCAGGAGTAGCTATTTCATTTTCTGTATAATTAGTTCCTCCAGGAACTGTGAGATTAGAATAATAACTAGTAGGAACTATTTCTACTTCACCTTTATTTTCATTACTAAATTGTTTCTGTTTGATAGTAGTAATATCAATAGTAAAACTATTATGTGCTAACAAAGCAGTGACATATTCATCTAAAGTAGGCTCAATAAGTTTATCATTTATTACTATAGTTAAATTATCATATATGAGTTTAAAAAGAGGTTTTTGTTCTTTGGGTATCTGAAGTTCTGCAAGTATTTTATCTAAACTCCATTTATTATTTTGCCCTTTATCAAAAATTTGTTTACCTCTGTCAGTAGCTAAAATATCTACAGATTTTAATACGTAGTTTAATCCAGTATTATACAGACTAACAGGAACATTACCATCATATCTATCCCATAAACCATAGGCCTTTGTAGAACCTACACTAGCTTCTAGATCTTTCCATTCTTGCAAATTTTTATTCGGACACTTAGGCATAATTTAAATTTTTTACAATTTACAAATTCTTTCTATCAATTGATCAGTTTGGTTTACTGTATATCCTGCTGCTATAAAATCTGTATAACCTGCAGAATAAGGAAATTGTTCTCCTTCAATAGTTAATATACCTTTTGTTTTATCAAGAGATACATTATCTAAATTCAATTCTCTTGTAGGAGTTTCAAAGTCCATAGCTAATTGATTAGAAATATCTGGTGATATTTTTTCAGACAATTCCTTTTTAACTTCAAATTCTATTGCTGCAGCTCCATCTTTATATCTTTGAATAGAAGATATACCTTCCTGAGTCCATCCTTCTTTATTCCATGTTCCTTCAAACCCAGGAGTTCCTTTAGGGTGTATTGCAGTTATTTTTGCTTGGATTGTTTTAATACTACCATCAGCAGATTTGCCTTTATGAGTAATTATATCACCAACCTTAATATTATATTTAGCCATTTCCCCTACACTTCTGGTAGTTCTTGTTCTGATCCCAGCTTCTATCATATCAATAGAGTGGGGAGTCTCTCCAAGTATTGCTTTTACTTCGGGTGTAGCATGTTGTAAAGTTCCAAAAGCTGATGTTCCTGAAACTAAATTTTGTGGTATAATAGCAGAGCTTTCAGCAGTCTCACCTATTGGTAATTCTTCTTTAGTTAAATCATCCTCAACTTTAGTTCTAGAAACTACTATATTACGAGAAAGTATTTCTACTATCTTTTCATCACTGACCTCTACTGGTACTTTTTCAAATCCATTATCTAACACACTAGAAGGTACTCTTGGTACAGTTTCTCCATGTCTGTCAATAATATTTTTATAATCATAAAATTCTTGACCTCTAAATGAATCTCCCCAAGCATTAATAGCTACATAGACAAATCCTCTATAATTAGCATTTTTTCCCTTATGTATTTGTATCAGTGGTATTGGATCTATTCCACTACCTTTTTCTAAATATACTTTTTTCATTAACTGAGATTTCAAATGACGAGTATCCCCAGTTCTAGCTCTTTTAATTCTTTCTTGTTGAGTAATATATGTAGACCATCTATAAACTATTACTTCAGATGCTCTAGGATTACTTTCACTTATAAAAATTACTTTAGGTATTTCCTTTTTAGTTGAAGCTCTAGCAAGTCTAACATCTACATTGCTATCATCATATGAATAAAGTTCGCCGTAATTATTTTCACCATTCAATTCTCTATTAAGTGTACTTATCCAATCACCTTTCCACCAATTATTTCTTTCAAAAACATTAAGCTCAGCAAAGTTTCCGATATTAGGAAAAGATTCTAATATAGATAATGTAGCATTGTATACATTTTTAAAATCTTCATAAGGTAATAATCTAGTAAATGATACAGGAGAATTAGAAAGACCTGATTGTAATACAGATAATCTCACTATCTTTCTATATAATCCAGCATACTTACTGCCAGTATGACTTATAGAATTTAAATAATCTTTTATTTCTTCAAAACTATTAATAATTTTATTCTGATCATAGGTTTTATTGTCTTTACCTTTAATGATAATATTATCAGGAATACCTTCTTTGGCACCAGGCACAAATATGAAAGACTCTAATAACATATTATTAAATAAAGGATGCTCTGTTTTAGGTTCTATTGCTTCAATACCTAAATTACTATTGGCTGGTCTACCAAGTATAGCTTCTTTAAAATCCCTGATTTGTTTTGCTGCACTATCTTCAGTATCTGTGCCTAACAATGTTCTGGCAATAGCTTTATTAATACTAACTTTTCCTCTAGGATCTATTTGCATTGACCAATCAAAGAAATCAGCTACTACTTTTTGACTTAAAGCTACAAACTCTCTATCAGGCATATTAATATAAGGAAGCAATACTTGTTCAAGTACCTTTCTAGGTGTATCAGTAAAGTCATTAGTATTATTCCTATCTGATAAAAATATTGTAGAATAGGCTTCTCTGATTTTAATCATAGTACCCTCCAAATCTTTTAAGAAGGATGCTTCTAAAATTTTATCAGCAGAAGAAATAATAGTTTTTCTAGCTCTTTTCAATTGCATCAATTTCTTGAATACTAAAAAAGGATCATTTAAAGTAGCTGTATCAAAATTAGTTCCTTGTGTTACGAAGAACAAATGTTGAGCTTGTTTAGAATATTTTAAGAATTCTACTAAAATAAACTGTTGTTGTTTATTTTGAAGAGGACTTAACTCATCTTTCTTTTTCCCTATCATTGCATCTAATTCCTTTTCAGAAGGAATCATTGTTACATCCTCAGCTCCTGAACTATACTGTTTCTTTAACTCAAGTATTCTTCTTTCATTATATAACCAAGTTTTACCTTCTAATTCTAAATTAAACAACAATTCAGTGATAATAGGTTGATTCATAAAGTAAGCTACTGTTTCCTTAGGTACTCCTATTTTCAATAAATATAACCAAGTACCTGCAGTTTCAGGTGTTGCACCCATCTGCATAATCCAAGGGCCTTTAGATATATCCACATAACCATCAATAAACATTCCTATAATATCAGAAATATATTCACCTGCAGCGTTTTTAACTCTGGAAAGTGCAGCCATTGGTCTTCCATTGACCATCTTCTTATTATACTCTTGAAACTTAACATCAGCATCACTAAGCACCGATTTAATTCTCATACCTTTTAACCAGAATGCATCTTCATCAGATATAACTCCAGTACCTAAACGACTTGTATCAACATAAGTATCAGCTCCTTGATTATTAGCATGATTAGTTTGTCCTACTGCTGCTATACCAATTGCTCTTTTACCACCTACAAAGTCACGACGTAATCCTGACATTTTCTTTCTGCTCAACATAAATCCTGCAGAAGTAAAATCAATCTTTTCGATTTTCTTTTTAGTGTTTATATGATCCGTCAAGTTCTGCATCTCCTTAGCTGAGTTAGGTTTTACCAGATTATGAAAATTCAAAGGATGTGTAATTAATCTTTCTAATGATTCTATATATTCATTTTCTATTGCCTCTGCATATAATGTATTAGCAAAATCATCAGCTAACTGTTCATCTAATTCTTTATCATTTAAATCTTGTATTCTTTTCTCACTTCCTTCTGTCCTTCTTTCGAGATAATCAAGAATATTTTGAGGAGTTATATTACCATCCAAAGGATTTAAAAACTTTAAAATAGTAGGCATCCAACGTTCTTTTTGTTCATTAGTTGCTTCTCCTTCTGCGAGCATAGCCATTCTTCTTCTATTGGTAAAGATGATATCCTTTTCAATAGCAGCATTTTCTAACCATACTTTATTTCTATTATGGAAAATTTCCTTATACTTAGTCTTAGTATCTACATCAGAACTAAATCCAAAGAATGGAACTATCTCAGGATTTTTGCCATTGTAAAATGTATTCTTAAGATATACAGATAATTTATCAATATCAAAGTCACTTCCTGTTTTCTTTACAAGTGCCGAAGGCACTACTACTGAATCTCCGTATTCTGCAGGTAAAAACTTTTTAATTACAAATGCTTCTGTAGAATTCTGTTTCTGATTAGGTGTTCTGAATGCTATACCTTTAAGAAGTCTTTGTCCCTCTGGAGTCTCATTCAACCACTCAAGTAACTCTGAATCGGATTTATTAGATGGAAACCATCTACCTACCATGATCTCTGCAACTATAACCTTAATTATTTTACCATCTACATTTTTCTCAGTCTTATAAAAGTCTAATATGTCAGAATGTAAATATTCTTTACCATTAATAATTGCAGTTTGAATTCTATTCTCAGACTCAAATAAAGTAGAAGGCATTTGTACTTTTAAACCACCAGTAATTGTAGGACGAACTACATTACTATTAG
>Ga0307380_10007844_pt1 | contig 13775 bp, 9 predicted proteins | sample UN3MG_FD_202239 | JGI IMG/M metagenome (GOLD analysis project Ga0307380, IMG submission 202239) | Soil microbial communities from Risofladan, Vaasa, Finland - UN-3 | ecosystem: Environmental > Terrestrial > Soil > Coastal area > Acid sulfate soil | place: Finland: Risofladan, Vaasa | collected... | reverse complement strand
ATTAATTTGTTTTTTCCACCTTCTTTAATGTTGTTTATGGCTTTAACTGTGGAATCGCCGACCGAGAAAAACACCCAAAGGATTGTGGAAGAGATTTTGGCAATGACTTTCGGCGAAAACGGATTTTCGCCCATGAGGATTGATTTTGCCAAGCAAAAATCTCCCTTCCTCACTTATCTTTTTCGCTTTTTTTATCTCCTGGCTTTTTTGTTGACTTTTGGTTTAACGCTTTTCCTTTTGCGAAAATTGCATTTTTCTTTGGTTTCTTTAGCAGTTTTCTTTTTCTTTTTATCGTCAATTGCTTTTTTTGCTTTCCGCATTCGCTCTTCCTTTAAAGAACTAGTAGTGGGGGAGGAGGAGGCTAACTTTGTTTCGACAGTTTTTGATTTTTTTATGCTGCCTTTTGTTAAGCTTGGCCGGGCAATTTCCACTGGTCTTCAGGAAGTGAATATCTTTACTTTTATTTTTGACATCATTCTGGAGGCACCTTTTAAAACTCTCTTGGAAATTGTCGAAGAGTGGCGGAGGTTTTTGCGGGATAAGCAAGAAGAAGCCCTTAACGTGATTAAATAATTATTGGCCTGTTCCCCTCAAATACACTGCTTGCCAGGGTTTGTAGTAGGAATAAAAAGTCTTTTTTTCCAGGATTTCGCCATTGCGGGTGACTTTATAATCAAAAGAGGCTTTCGCCCCCCAAGCTTTCCAATCAACCTGCTTTATTGTTCCGGCTGGGAGGGTAGGGTCGTCTTGATAAAGGTCAGGCGGTGGAGGAACTTTGTCCCAGACTCTGGCTTTAGAGATTTCCACCTGACGGCTATCGCTGGTGCCGTAAATTTCAAAAATCAGTTTTTTAGTTTTAATGTTAATTTCCCTTTGGATTAAGATATGAGCGGAGGTATTGTTCTTGAACTTTAAATCAGCGTTTGGGTCAAAAACCGTGGCATCAAAGCCCGGGCCTAAATCATCCTCATAATAATGGACGCGGTAAGCGTGAGCCTGCCTTTCAGTAATTGGTAGACCAGCCTTAAGAGCGGCCCGAAAGAGAGTGGTGGAGACTTGGCAAACACCGCCGCCATCGCCTAAAATGGTTCTGCCTTCCTTAATGATGTAGGCTTGTTTAAAGCCAGTGTCAGCCGAAACATCACCAAGAGTGCGGTTAAAGGAAAACTCTTCACTAGGAGCAACTAGGGAACCGCTTATTTTAAGGCTGGCCAAGTTGATATTATGAATTCTTTCCGAAATGGACCCGTAAAAAAGGGAACTTCCTTGGCCCAAAAGTTCCTTAATGCCCAAAGAATTGACATCGCCAGTGGCGATTTTAGCTGCTGTTTTGCTGACAGGAAGAGTCATTTCCTGACTAGTTTCTTTTTCTTCTAAGGTCTGGAGGGTTGTGGCAAACTTTTCCACAAAATCCTCTTCTTTCAGGGTAAGGCCTTCTTTTGAGGGACGGAAAAGAGTCACGCGATTATTTTCAAAGCGAAAAGCCGCATCTTCTGGTAGCCGATTAACAGCCTTCGCTAAGTTTTTAGCAAATTCACTCAGTTTAGACTGGTCAAAGCCAGCAGTAAAAGAGAGAAAACTGATAATTTCTTCATCCTTGACTGTCCAAGTTTGGTCAGCCAATTTGAGCTTGATTTCTTTATTAAGAAGAGAGGTGGCCCGTTTTTGGGTGGTGGCGACCATTTCTGGGGAAACTGTTGGCGTGGTAATGGTCAAGGGAAGGGGAAGAGTAATTTCTTTCTGAGGACAGGCAAGGACTTGGGAAAGTGTTTCCTTGAGTTGTTTTAAGTCTACTTCTTGGCCGTTTTTGCCCTCTTCTACGGCAATGGTTTTTTTCTGGTTGTGATCAATGGTGATTCTGATTTCTGGCTTTACTGTTGGCAGGTAAAGTTTGTCGGCAATAGCAGTTGTTTGGTTCTCGAGCTTGTCTTGGTCAATCTGGAAATCAAAGGCTAAATCCTTGCCCTGATAAGTAGTTAAGGCGAGCTGTTTTAGGTAGTCCCAGGGGAGTTTCCCTCGGCCGGTTCGTAGCGCTTTTTGAGCAGTAATCGTCGGTTCATATTGGAGAGAAGATAAGTCTAAGGGAAAATTTTGTTTTTGATAAACAAGGTTGATTTTAGACGGTGTCTGATTTTCCAGCAGCTTAGCCAACAACAAACGGACCTCTTTTTGATTTTTGCCTAAAAGAGGAACTTGACAGACACTGACGCGGGGATAAACCCGACCTTCAAAAGCCAAGATGTAGGATGAAAGGAAAGCCAGGGGGAGGCCAAAGAAAATTACCAGTAGAAAAACTAACCAGCCCGATTGTTTATGCTTGTTTTCCCCTGAAGTTTTCTTTATCATATGCTTAGCGGCCTTTTTAATTTCTGACAATGGATTTAAGTTCATTTTCTAAGACTCCTCCTTCAGAGCCGCCAGTAGGGGCGACGGTTTTTTCGGCAAATCCGCCAATTGCACCCACGCCCAAACCCGCGCCCCCGTTACCAAGTGCTACCCCGCCTCAATTTTCCTCCCCTCCAGCGACTAATTCAAGAAGAAGAGCTCTTCTGATTACTTTAGGGATAATTTTAATTTTGGGCTTAATTTTGTCAATTATAAGCATTTTTTTAAAGAGAAATGCAAGCCAAACCAAAATTACCTTGACTTATTGGGGACTTTTTGAACCTCCGTCGGTTCTTCAGCAGGTAATTGCTGACTTCGAAAAATCTCATCCTAAGGTGAAGATTAATTATTCGCAAGAGAATCTGAAGCTCTACCGAGAAAGGCTGCAGGCGGCGCTGGCAAGGAATGAGGGGCCGGATATTTTTCGTATCCACCAAACTTGGGTGCCCATGCTAGGCAATTTCTTGGCCCCGATGCCGACCACGATTTATGACGCCGCTACATTTGAGCGGACCTTTTTCCCTTCTGTCCGAGAAACTCTTCGCTGGCAGGGACAATATGTGGCAATCCCTTTAGGCATTGACGGCTTGGCCCTTTTTTACAATGAGGACCTTTTCCAGGCAAGAGGAAAAACGCCGCCGCGAACTTGGGGAGAATTAAAAAAAGTGGCTTGTGAGTTGACCACCAAGGACGAGCAAGGAAAGATTAGGACTGCGGGAGTGGCTTTGGGCACCACCAAAAATGTGGATGGTTGGTCTGATATTTTAGGACTGATGATGCTCCAGAATGGGGTTGATTTGGTGAATCCTGCTTATTGTAGCCAGGAAACTGGGGGGGCTTTGGAAAGTGGAGAAAGCTGCCTAGGGAGAGATGCTTTGGCTTTTTTTGCCTTGTTTGCAGGTAATCAAGCTTGCGAGGAAGAGGGAATGACAATTGGGACAGTTTGGAATGATTTGATGCCCACTTCCACTTATGCTTTTGCCACCGGCAATCTGGCAATGTATTTTGGCCCTTCTTGGCGGGTTTTTGAAATCAAAGAGCTTAATCCTAATTTAAATTTCAAAATTATTCCTGTTCCTCAACTGGAAGGGAAAAACATTGCCTGGGCCAGTTTTTGGGTGGAGGCGGTTTCGAAGAACTCTAAGCACCAGGCTGAAGCCTGGGAATTTCTGAAATACCTTTCTTCTAAGGAAGTAATGCAGAAACTTTATCAAGCCCAAAGTAGCTTGCGACTTTTTGGCGAGCCTTACTCGCGGGTGGATTTAGCTGCTTCTTTAAAAGGCCAGCCCCTAGTAGGAGCTTTTGTTGAGCAAGCGCCTTATGCCCAAAGCTGGTATTTGTCTTCCCGGACTGGTGATAATGGTTTGAACGATCAGGTGATTAAGTATTATGAAGATGCGGTTAACGCTGTTAATCTGGGCGAAGATCCACTGGCTGCCCTGACCACTGCTAGTCAGGGGATTGCCCAAATCTTAAGACAGTACGGGGTGGCCAAATAAATGCAAAGATGCAAAGCTTCAGAGATTCGGGGGGAGTTCTCCAAGCGCTAATTTATGCAGATGTTTTTGATTACCCTTTGACTGGAAATGAAGTGTGGCAATGGCTCGTTGGAGTAAGAGCAGGAAACAAAGGTAGAGTGAAGAAACAAATAACTGAATTGGGGGTAAAAAAGGTAATCGAGAGCCGAGGTAATTATTTTTTCTTGAGGGGGAGAGAAAAAATTGTTGGGCTGAGGAAAAAGAGAGAAAAGTGGGCGAGAGAGAAGTGGGTGATTGCCCAAAAAACAGCGGCAAAGTTAGAAAGAATTCCTGGGATTCGGTTGATTGGAGTTACCGGTGCTTTGGCCATGAATAATTGCAAAAGAGAGGACGATATCGACCTTTTAGTAATTACTTCTGCGGGATGTCTGTGGCTGGTGCGATTATTGATTGTAATGCTTTCGCCACTGATGAAAATAGCCCGCAGGAAGCCGGGAGAGACAAAGGTCACAAACAAAATCTGTTTTAATCTTTTTCTTGAAGAGAATCATTTGGAGATTTCCCCACATAATCTTTTTTTAGCTCATGAGGTTTGCCAAATGAAACCACTTTTGAATAAAGATCGTGTTCATGAGAAATTTCTGTGGGGGAATCAGTGGGTAAAAGATTATCTCCCCAATGCTCTCAACAATGAAGCAATGAAGCAATATAGCAATAGTCAGCCTGTAAAGGCAATTGTTTCATTGTTCGACTGTTTCATTGCTGTTTTAAATAAAGTTGCTTTTGCATTGCAACACCAATATATGAAACCAAAAATGACCTCCGAAAAAGTCTCTCTCCACCAAGCCTTTTTCCACCCGCTTGATTTAGAACCGAAAATTCGGCGACAATACGAAGAGAAGTTGAAGGACTTGACAATTTTACAATAGGCCATATATAATAGCAATCGTATTCTTCAAGTGACAATTCCTAGTGTTAGTAAGTTAATAATTACTATTTCTAAAACCTATGGCAAAAATAAATCTTAAACCTACTGCCGGCTATGTCTTAATTGAGCCAGAAGAGGCAGTTAAACAGACTTCTTCCGGAATTGTTCTTCCCGAATCCCATGATGAAAAACCCCAGAAAGGCAAAGTTCTCGCTGTTGGCCCAGCCGAGCCTTGTGACTGCGGTGACTCAAAGTGCGCCAGAAAAGCGCCTTGTAGATTAGGAGATACCGTGATTTACAAAAAATGGGGCGGCAATGAATATAAAGTTGGCGAGAAAGAGCTCATGTTTATTAAATTTGAAGATATTATGGCAGTAGAGGCCTAATTAGAGTTGAAACCCGCCATACTTTTTGACAAAAATTAAGGCGGGTAAAGGAGAAAAAAATGGCCAAGGTTTTAAAATATAAAGAAGAAGCGAGAACCGCTTTGCTTAATGGCATGAAACAGGTTAACGAGGCGGTGGCAACCACTTTGGGCCCGAAAGGCCGCAACGTGGCGATTGACAAAAAGTGGGGGTCGCCGAGTGTTGTTCACGATGGAGTGACAGTCGCCAAGGAGGTTGAGCTTGAGGACCCATTTGAGAATATGGGAGCTTCTTTGATTAAGGAAGCGGCTTCAAAGACCAATGATACGGCTGGAGACGGAACTACTACTTCGACCATTCTTGCTTATGCCATTACTGCCAGGGGAATGAAGAACATTACTGCCGGTGCCAATGCGATGCAAGTTAAAAGAGGCATTGATCGGGCAGTGGCCGAAGTTTTGGCAGAAATTGACAAAAGAGCCAAGTCAATTAAAGGTAAGACCGAGATTGCTCAAGTAGCCACTATTTCTGCCGGTGATTCCCAAATTGGGGAGATGATTGCCGAGGCTTTGGAAAAAGTCGGCAAAGACGGGGTAGTCACTGTTGAGGAAGGAAAGGGCTTGGAGTTGGAAAAGGAATTTAAAGAAGGAATGGAATTTGATAAGGGCTATGCCTCAGCTTACTTTGTTACCATTCCTGAGCGGATGGAAGCGGAGGTGGAAGCTCCTTACATTCTAATTACCGACAAAAAAATTTCCGCCGTTTCCGATATTCTGCCTTTCTTGGAAAACCTTGTCAAAGTCACCAAAAACTTTGTCGTTATTGCCGATGAGGTCGAGGGTGAAGCTTTGGCCACTTTGGTCGTTAACAAGCTGCGCGGAACCTTCAACATGGTAGCGGTAAAAGCTCCAGGTTTTGGTGACCGCAGAAAAGCGATACTTGAGGATATTGCTATCCTCACCGGCGGGACAGTGATTTCCGAAGATACCGGCCGGAAACTTGATTCGGTGACGGCTGAAGACTGCGGCCAGGCGGATAAAGTTTGGGTTGACAAAGACAACTGTCGAGTTATCGGTGGTAAGGGTGATCCTAAAAAGATTATGGCCCGGATTGATCAAATCCGCAGTGAAATTAAGACCACGACCAGCGATTTTGATAAAGAAAAACTTCAGGAGAGACTGGCCAAGCTTTCCGGCGGAGTGGTGCAAATTAATGTTGGGGCAGCCACCGAAGTGGAAATGAAAGAGAAACTGGAGCGGGTCAAAGATGCGGTGGAAGCAACTAAGGCGGCCATGGAGAGCGGCATAGTCCCTGGCGGCGAAATCACTTTACTTAATATCGCTCGTACTTTGGACTTGAGTAAACTCAAAGGCGTCTCGAAAGATGAAGTTATTGGCTATGAAGTAGTTAAGGAAGCCTTGGAAGTCCCCTTCCAGACCTTAATTAGTAACTCTGGATTTGATCCGGGTGAGCTTTTGGCCAAGATAAGAGAAACCAAGTCAAACCAAATGGGGTTTGATGTAATGCAAATCCAGTCGGTAGTTACTGCCCAGCCAGTTGACTTGGTTGAAGTGGGAATTGTTGACCCGGCCAAAGTGGTTAAAGAAGCTTTGCGCAATGGTGCTTCTGTTGCTGGTATGGTTTTGACGACCGAGTGCCTGATTTGCGATAAGCCGGAAAAGACTCCGCCAGCTGGTGGAGCCGGTATGCCGGCCGGGATGGGTGGAATGGGAGAGTACTAAGTAGTCAGTAGCAAGTAGCAAGTAGCAAGGAATCGGTCCGATGAACATCTTGACATCGGGCCAATTCTTTTTGCTATAATCTTTAATAGATGCCTTCTTGTGAGAGATTAAAGGACTTTTTGGTCAGTCAAATCACTGGCATTGAAGACGATGAGAGAAAAAAGCCTTACCGGATTAACAAGGAAATGCGGGAAAGGCTGGAAAGGCTAAAAATTAAGTGGGCTATAGAGATGACGCCTAGACCCGAAAATCGCTGCCGCACTGTGAACTATTAACCTTCTAAGTCTTCTTTTGTTAAAATCTTCTTATAAGAGTTGGCAGAGTACCTAGGACTTTTAGTCCTGGGGTGAATGCCCATCTCTTTCAAACTTCCGAGCCTAAAGGCAAAACAAGTTTGAGAGTTCTGCCAACTCTTGAAAACTTAGAATTAATACCAAGGGCTTTTAGCCCTAGGAAGTTTATGAGGAAATGGTTTGCCGGAGGGTTAATTGTTGGGGGAATTATCCTTTTGGCGGGAGGCCTTTTTCAGCTTTGGGGGAGGGGAGAAGAAATCGTTTCCCCCTTGGCCTCTTCCTTGAAAAAATCTTTACCGGGGGGAAATAAATACGCTCCTTATACTTTTGAAGCGCTTTCGGCTCGGGAATTTCAGTTGGGGAAGATAAATCTGACTTCTTTAACTAAAAAAGGTCAGAATTTCGACACCTATGTTTTTACTTATCAATCCGATGGTAAAACTATATCCGGGATGGCCAATATCCCCACCGGTAAGGGGCCATTTCCGGTAATTATTCTGCTACGTGGTTATGCTAACCAGGAAACTTATCATATTGGCTTGGGAACGGAAAGAAGCGCGAATTTTTTGGCTGAGCATGGGTTTTTAACCTTAGCGCCTGATTTTTTGGGCTATGGCTGGTCTGATTGGGAGGATAAAGATATTTTATTGGCTCGTTTTTACCGGCCGGTAGAAGTTCTTAATCTCCTTTGGGTAATAGATAGTCTGCCGCAAGCTGACAATAGCCGAATCGGCTTATGGGGTCATTCCAATGGCGGCCAAATTGCCCTTTCAATTCTGGAAATTACCGGCCAGGCTTACCCGACGAGCCTTTGGTCACCGGTTTCCCTGGGTTTTCCGGAAAGCGTAACGGTTTATCTGGGAAAAGAAGAGGAAGTGGGTAATCCGGTTAAGGAAAAAGTCGAGGAATTTTTGAAGACCAATGACCCGAAAAAATTCTCTATCGCCGAATATTTCACTCAAATAAAAGCTCCTTTTATCGTTCATCAAGGATTAGCGGATGAGCTGGTTAAAACTGAGTGGACTCGAGGCTTAGTTGAGAGACTAAGAGACCAGGATTTGAGTGTCGATTTTTATCTTTACCGGGGCGAAAACCACAACTTTAACCGTTATAAAGAGACCGGTGATCTTTTAAGACAAAGGGATTGGGAGTTTTTCCGGCAGTATCTTAAGTAACCTAGGTTACTTAACACTGGCTAATTTTTGGCCTAAATAGCTTTCCAGGAAAGTTTTGGGGTTAATCAATTTTTCCCCTTCCCAAATTTGCAAGTGAAGGTGGGGTCCAGACGACCAACCGCTTGAACCGACTAACCCGATCATCGAGTCTCGGTTAACGAATTCGTCTTTTTTCACCTCAATTTGAGATAAATGGGCATAGAGGGATCGAAAGCCGTTACCATGGTTAATATAGATATGGTTACCATAACCCCAGTGGCTATACTCAATTTCTTCAACATAACCTTCCATAATCGGGTAAGTAGGCGTTCCTTTGGGAGCAGCCAAATCAATACCTGGATGGAAGAAGCTAAAGCCTTGGCTAAACTTAAAAGTTTCCAAGGGCAAGTGAACCGATTGTTCAGTTGTCAGCGAGGCCAAATCAACTTCGATTTGAGCCTGATTAGTTTCAATGTTGGCTTGGGCCGTGGAAAGCGAGGTTGGCAAAACCGCCATCGCTAAGACGGAAACGACCATTAGGGAGCCGACAGCCTGTTTGATTTTTTGGAATTCAAAAATCTGGCGGGAATACCGGCTAAACGGCTTAACTACAGAAGTGAAAATTCGGCTGGCTAAAAGATTAAGTTTTGGTTCGAGAAACCTTTTAACCTGATTGAATTTTTGGTTCATAGGGCGGGCCAATTAGCCCGCAAAAAAATCCTGAACAGTTTGCTCAGGACTTCGGGGATTATAACCGAAGAAGGGCAAAAAGTCAAGGAAAAACCTTTCTTTTCCACCGGCAACCGAACGGTTAAGGCAAGATTTAGCCTCAGATTGAGGCTGGCTGAAGCGAAGAGGCTTCCGCGGCTAGTTTAGCCTTGGAAGTGGCCCTTTTAGCCTTAAATAGCCTCAAACGAGGCGGAAAACCCTTGTTTCCCTCAAGATTAAGGAAAGTGCCCAGAGAGTTGCCGATAGCATAAGCGACGAAGATCGGCCAGTGGCCATAAAGATTGTTAGCGATTTGATAAATGACGAAAAGAGCGATGAAGTTTTCAAAAAACACTAAGAGGGCCGCTGCGGACGATCGGCCTTTGGAAATCCAGTAAGTTCTTTGGGTGGCCAAAAACATCTCCAGAAAGCCAACGCCAAAATAGAGTAAGATGTTTAAAAACTCTTTCATATTGGTTTTGATTAGGTTTAACCTTAATTGTTTCCCGACTCAAAGGAGGTTCTTCTTGTTCCATGGCATAAAAGATAGGAATTTTTCCCTCTTCGAGGTGGATTTTACCCGATTTGGACCTTATTTTGCAAGCAAGAAAATAGTCTATAAGTCTAAGATCGCATTGTTCTGGCAGACTTCTGCGTAAAAACGGGCACTAGGGCGAAAGTTCCGCCGAAGAGTTGAATAATCGGTTTTCGCCAAACCAAACTTTGGTTTAAAACCTAAAGCCCACTCGAAATTATCCAGTAAAGTCCAATAAAAGTAGCCTCGAACATCGATTCCTTCCTTGATGGCTTCGTAAAGCCACCGAAGGTGGTCTTGGATAAAGTCTTTTCTTCGGGTATCTTTACTATCGGCGACTCCGTTTTCGGTAATAAAAATTGGCTTTCTGTATTTGCGGTAAGCCTCAACTACCACTTCATGAATCCCTCGGGGATAAATGTTCCAGCCCAAATCGGTGGTTTCTCCGGAAAAATAGTCGTCTTGTTCTTCTTCAATTTTCTCTTCGCTTGAGCTCAAGAACAGTTTAAAAATCCGCCAGGAAATCTTAACGTTTTGATAATAATTAAGACCTAAAAAATCATGGGTTTTGCCGGTAAGAAAATAAAAGAAGTTATTGGAAAAAAATTTTACCACCCAGCATAGAAGCCGATTAATTAGCTTTTTCCTCGTGGGGTGAATTGACTGATAGCTAACGGCGGCTCCCACTTGGCAGTCGGTGAATTTTTGATGGAGTATCTGGTAAGCTCTTCGGTGCGCCAGAGCTAAGTTGAGCATCACCTTTAAAGATAGCCAAAGACTGCGCTTTTGAGGTGGCCAAAGACCCTGAAGATAAGCGGCTCCGACATACATATTTGGTTCGTTAATCGTTATCCAGGCATCCACTAAATCACCAAAATTTTTCGCACAGTAGCTAACATATTTTTCAAAATACTGAAGATTGGCTCGTTTGACAAAACCCCCCTTTTGAGCAAACCAAGAGGGATTAGTAAAGTGGTGAAGGGTAACGAAAGTTTTTATCCCCCTCTTTTTTAAGGAAGAAAGCACTTTTCGGTAGTGTTTGACTTCTTGAGGATCAAACCAACCACATTTTGGCTCCAGCCGGGCCCATTCTAAGGAAAGCCGATGGGCGTTGTTATGAAGCTTTTTAATGAGATTAAAATCTTTGGAGAAAAGTTCATATTGGCCACAGGCCTGGCCTGATGGTTCAGTTCCGCCGCCAGCCTGTTCCCATTCCCACCAATCGCTGTGAATATTATTTCCTTCAACTTGATGGGCAGCCGTCGCCGTTCCCCACAAAAACCCCGGAGGGAAAACTAGCCTCTTAATCTCAGCCATCTTCTTATCTTGAGCAGTACTTTAACTATCCTATCATAGTAATCGTTTCTTGCCAATTTGAGGCTCAAAGAGTAGAATAGAGAAACTTGTTAGCTAGCCTTAATTAAGGAGAGATTGTGGTAACTTCAAAAAGGAAAACCTCCGGTTCAAATAAAGAGAATAAGTATGTTTACTTCTTTGGTGAGGGCAAAGCCGAAGGCAACGGCAAAATGAAGGATCTTTTAGGCGGCAAAGGCGCTGGTTTGGCGGAGATGACTAACGCCGGTATTCCTGTCCCGCCCGGATTCACCATTACCACCGAGGTCTGCAAGTTTCTCTATAGCCGGGGGCATAAGTTACCAGAGGGATTTAAGGAACAATACGAAGCGGCGGTCAAGAAGCTGGAGAAAGTAAATGGTAAGCAGTTCGGCGAGGTCGAAAACCCACTTTTAGTTTCTGTCCGTTCCGGCGCTAAATTTTCCATGCCGGGAATGATGGATACAGTTTTGAACTTAGGCTTGAATGACAAAATTGTGGAAGGCTTAGCCAAGAGAACCGGCAATGACTGGTTTGCCTGGGACTCTTACCGCCGTTTCCTCTATACCTTCGGCGATGTGGTTTTAGGTTTGGGCAAGGAGGTTTTTGAAGAGATTTTAGGGAAAAAGAAAGAAGAAGTTGGAGCCATGCTGGATACGGATTTAAAAGTGGCCGACATTAAAGATTTGGTGGGGAAGTATAAAGAGCTGATTCAAGAAAAGACCGGCCGGGCTTTTCCTCAAGATCCTTTAGTTCAGCTGGATTTAGCCCAAGATGCGGTTTTTAGGAGTTGGAACAACCCCCGGGCCATTACTTACCGCAAGCTTAATAAAATTGCGGATGATTTAGGGACAGCGGTTAATGTTCAGACAATGGTTTTTGGCAATTTAGGCAATGATTGTGCTACCGGCGTTGGTTTTACCCGCAATCCAGCCACTGGAGAAAAAGCTTTTTATGGTGAATATTTGGTCAATGCCCAAGGCGAGGATGTGGTTGCTGGCGTGCGCACGCCAAAGCCGATTACCGAGCTTGAGCACGAAATGCCGGCCGTTTTTAAGCAGCTTAAGGAAATTACTTCCCGCTTGGAAAAGCATTACCGGGATGTCCAGGATTTTGAGTTCACGATTGAGAAAGGCAAGCTTTATATGCTTCAGACCCGGAACGGTAAAAGAACCGCTTTGGCGGCGGTAAAAATTGCCGTTGATATGGTCAAGGAAAAGCTCATTACCAAAGATGAGGCTTTAATGCGGGTCGAGCCGGAATCTTTAAACCAGCTTTTGCACCCGATTTTGGACCCGACCGCTAAGTGTGAAGTTTTGGCCAAGGGTTTGCCTGCCTCCCCGGGAGCGGCCGTCGGCCAGGTGGTTTTTTCCTCGGAAGACGCGGTCACTCAAGGAGACACGGACAAAGTGATTTTAGTTCGTTTGGAAACCAACCCGGATGATATTGCGGGAATGGCGATGTCTCAAGGGATTTTAACTGGCCGAGGCGGAATGACTTCGCATGCGGCGATTGTGGCCAGAAGTATGGGTAAATGCTGCGTGGCCGGTTGTGAAGATATCAGGGTGGATGAGGTAGCTAAGAAGTTTTCGGTTGGCGGGGTAGAGTTTCATGAGGGCGAGTTTATTACCCTAAACGGCAGCACCGGCGAGGTGATTTTAGGCAAAGTCCCGACCATGGAGCCGAGTATGACCGGGGACTTTGGCGAGTTTATGGGCTGGGCGGACGAAGCGAGAAGAATCGGGGTTCGGGCCAATGCCGATATTCCAAGAGACGCGGTCGTGGCTCGCAAATTCGGGGCCGAAGGCATCGGGCTTTGCCGAACCGAGCATATGTTCTTTGCCAAAGACCGGCTGCCTTTTATGCAGGAAATGATTGTGGCTGACAATGAAGAAGACCGGCGGAAAGCCCTCAAAAAACTACTTGAGTTCCAAAAAGAGGACTTTAAGGGGCTCTTTAAGGAAATGGAGGGACTCCCGGTAACGATTAGAACCTTGGACCCGCCGCTTCATGAATTTTTGCCCAAGACCGAGGAGGAAGCGGTTGAGCTTTCTAAGAAAATCGGCGTGCCCGCCGAGAATATCTGGGCCAAGTCGGCCGAACTCCACGAATTTAACCCGATGCTTGGCCATCGCGGCTGCCGCTTAGGCATTACTTATCCGGAGATTACCGAAATGCAGGCGTGGGCCATTTTCCAGGCCGCTTGTGAGCTTAAGAAAGAAGAAAAGCTGGAGGTCATTCCGGAAGTGATGATTCCTTTGGTTGGGAATGTTAACGAGCTTAAACACCAAAAGGAAGTCGTTGTCCGCGTGGCGGATGAGGTGATGAAGGAAGAAGGCGTCAAGCTGGAATACCATGTCGGGACGATGATTGAGGTGCCTAGAGGCGCTTTAACGGCCGATGAAGTTGCCCAAGAAGCCGAATTTTTCTCTTGCGGCACTAACGACTTGACCCAGATGTGTATGGGTTTTTCCAGAGATGATTCAGGGAAGTTTATAAAAGTTTATCTTGACCAAAAGCTTTTAAAAGCTGACCCATTCCAGACTTTGGACCAAGACGGGGTCGGGCAGCTCGTTAAGATGGCAGTCGAAAAAGGCCGCTCGGTCAGAAAGAATCTGAAAGTGGGAATTTGTGGTGAGCATGGCGGTGACCCGGAGTCAATCAAATTCTGCCACCGGGTAGGACTGACCTATGTTTCCTGCTCGCCATTCAGGGTCCCCATTGCCCGGCTCGCCGCCGCCCAAGCGGCAGTGGAGGACAAAATGGGTGAAAATACTCATACCAATAAATAATCTTAATTGTCAGGAGGTTTGAAGATGGCTGGTTTAAATACGGCTGAAGGAAGATCAAGTCCA
>Ga0307380_10007841_pt1 | contig 13785 bp, 5 predicted proteins | sample UN3MG_FD_202239 | JGI IMG/M metagenome (GOLD analysis project Ga0307380, IMG submission 202239) | Soil microbial communities from Risofladan, Vaasa, Finland - UN-3 | ecosystem: Environmental > Terrestrial > Soil > Coastal area > Acid sulfate soil | place: Finland: Risofladan, Vaasa | collected... | reverse complement strand
CGACGGCGCCTCCTGCTCCCCCGACGAGGTGAACGTGGGGCTCATGCATTGCCAGTTGGGAACCCTGCCCGCCGGCGCCAGCAAGACCATCAGCCTCTATTTCCTGGTGCATCCCGACGTGCCTCCTTTTCTGCCGTCTCTCGAGAGCGCCGTGGACGTGCGTTCGCCGCTCACCAGCGACCCCTTCTTCGATCCGCAGTTCGCAAACGACACTTGGATGAACCTGGTGGCGGATCTGTCGATAGAAAAGAGCGCCGACGCCTGGAAGGTGTACGCGGGCGAGCAGATCCGGTACGACATCTCGGTGACCAACCGCGGCCCGAGCTGGGCCTGGTTCATGACGAGCGTGACCGACACCTTTCCTGAGTGGGTGGATTACGAGGTGGCCACCATGGCGCCTCTGGACTGCGCGCCTCAAGGCAGCAACCTGGTCTGCACCTGGATGTGGTCGGATCCCATTCCTAACGGTGAGACCCGCGCCTTCTCGGTCTTCGCGCGGGTGCGGCCGGATGCCCCGCCGGGCACCATCATCAGCAACGAGGCGCTCGTGGCCAGCATCCCCTCCTGGGATCCCCTCTCGTACAACGACCGCGACACGGCCGCCAGCCTGATCCAGGGCAAGGCGGACCTCCTGATACAGAAGTTCGGCAAGCCTGATGGCCAGGTCTCTGCCGGCGAGGAGCTGACCTACACCGTCATCGTGGATAACCTCGGTCCAGGATACGCCCACGATGTGGTTTTGAAGGACGTCCTCAAGTCCAGCGGCACCTTCGACCTGGTCTCCGTGTCCTCGGATCGCGACGCTCTTTGCGAGCCAGAGCCCGGAACCTTCACCCAGTCCCTGGATTTGACGTGCAGCCTCACCGACACCCTGGACGTCATGAGCCCAGAGCCTGGTGCCGGACGGTGGACTCTGACCGTGGTGGTGCAGGCCGCCGAGCGTCAGGACGTCAACAACGTGGCCCGCGTGGTGGCCTCGGACCTCGACCCCGACCCCTCGAACAACGAGGCCATCGCCGAGCACGAAATCACGGCCGTGGCGGACCTGGAGCTGCTGAACCTGGTCTTCGGCGAGATCCTGTCAGGCTGCGACGGCGCGCTGGAGCCGCGGGAGGACGAGGTAGCAGCGGGCGCGACCATGACTTACACCCTGGCGGTCACCAATATCGGCCCATCCACCGCGGTGAACGTACAGCTAGAGGACCCACAGCTGCCACCACTGCTCGAGATCCAGAGCGTCACTCCCAGCCAGGGAACGTGCAATACAGGCCCCGACGGCAACCAGCTTTCGTGCGGCCTGGGCGACCTGGCGGCTGGCGCCAGCGCCGCCGTGGACGTGAGGGCTATCGTACCGCCCTGGGTCGCTGATGGCACGATCATCAGAAACGATGCTCGGGTCTTCTCGAAAGTCTACGACGACAACAACGGCAACAACCTGCCCACCAACTGGACCACTGTGAGCAGGTGGGCCGACCTCCAGGTGCTCAAGACCCAGGACCCAGAGATAGCGCTACCCACACAGCTGGCCACCTACACCATCACCGTGACCAATCTGGGACCCAGCGACGCCGACGGGACTCTCGTCTCCGACACCCTGCCGGTGCAGATGAAGGACGTCTCCTGGGAGTGCTGCGCATCTGGCGACGGGGAATGCCAGGTGCCGTTGCCACCCGCCTGCCCTGAGGAGCCGTGCCCGTGGCCGGATCCGGACACTGGAGTCTTCGCCCAGGCCAACATCCCTGTCGGCCAGCGCGTCATCTACACGGTGGAGGGGGTGCTGGACATCTGGCCCTGCGGGGAGCCCTTCACCAACTCCGTGGAGATCACCGCACCGCAGAGCCTGGTACACCCCGAGACGGACATCGACCCCTGCGACGAGAACAACGTCCACGAGGTGGTCAACCGAGTCCCGTTCTGCAACTACGACCCGCTGGTGCTGAAGGAGTATCCTGGCCCCGACTCGCCGCTCTAGGGTGCGCTGAGTCGGACAATGCGTTAGCATACTCAGAAGGGGGGCGGTCCCCTGGGCCGCTCCCCTTAACTTTCCCAGGGCCTCTCGCCCGTGAGTTCCTCACCAATCTTCGTCTCCCTTGACTACCACGCAGCCTCCCGAAGGTTCAGAACCTTCGGGAGGCTTGAGCCAGAACACGAGCTCTAACACCGCGGCTTTTCACCCCACCGGGGCGCGTGCTCTGAATCACCGAGTTCGTCGCCCGCACCCTTTGCAGACCCCCTGCGTTAGACACAGTGCGGACCGGAAGCTGTCCTGCTACTTGGCTTGACAAGCCCGCAAAATGGTGCTAGAATTGTTGCCGACTCCGCAAGGTCACCAGGGCCGTTCAGCCGTCTCCCGATGCAGGGGTGACAATGCTGTACCGGGCACAAGCGACCCACAGTGTTGGTTCGCCGTCGAGCACCCAACCGCCGGCCTGTCACTGGTGCTATCCCTCTACCACTCCTGCCCAATCCCCGCCCTCACCCGTCACACCCACCGGTCATGGCGTCTTGTTGGCCATCCGGCGATGGGAGCCCCGGCACTACCCCCCCAAGCCACGTCCTTGCAGCCCCACCGTGCCTCAGAACCAGGAGCCGGTAGTACCCTCCGCCTTCTCGTATGTGATCCCCTGCCCAACGTCTGCGGGTGGGGGCACCACATCTAGCTTCCACAGACTACCCTCTCCCACCGGCACCGCCGTTCCAGTGGCGACGCCTCTTCACCCTATCCCGGAAGGAGGATCGAATCCATGGACCCGAGCAATCGTGATCATCTAGCTCAAGCAGCGAAGACGCACTCGCGCGTACTGCTCCTCACAGCGCTGGTTCCCGTGGCGCTGCTGGTATGCCTGCTGGTGGCCCTGGGAACCGCCCGCGGCGCCCCAGATACAGTGACCGTGACCACCACCGACGACGTAATAGATGGAAACACCGACTCCATCGCTGATCTCACCTTGGAGCCGGGTGCTGACGGCGCAATCTCCCTGAGGGAGGCCGTCATCGCGGCCAACAACACCCTGGGGTTGGACGAGATTATCCTGCCCAGCGGCACCTATACCCTGACCATCGAGGGATCAGGGGAGGACCTCTCCGCGACAGGGGACCTGGACATCACCGACGACCTGACCATCACCGGCGCGGGCGCCTCCACCACCATCATCGACGCCGGCGGAATGACCACCGACCCCGACCGGGCGTTCGACGTTGGCGCTGGTAGCCCGTGGAGCGCGAACGTGGCCATCTTGGACGTCACTATCTCCAACGGCGACGCCCCCTCCGGTGACGACGGCGGTGGCATCTGGCACCGCGGGGGGTCACTCGGACTCTCCGGCTGCACCGTCACCAACAATGCGGCCTATGACGGCGGCGGCATAGCGTCCTACAGCCCACTGGACCTCACCGACTGTACCATCAGCGGAAACACCGCCTTCGGCAGAGGAGGCGGCTTGAGAGCGTCAGAGCCCGCAACCATCGCCGATAGCTCTTTCACCGGGAACACGGCAGACGATGACGGCGGAGGGATCTGGTCCAATGACAACGTGACACTGACCAACACCACGATCACCGGCAACTCGTCCGCAGGTGACGGCGGCGGAATCTACATTCGATACGGAACTCTGACGCTGACCGATAACAGAATCACCGGCAACACGGCCACCGAAGCCGGTGGAGGCGTCTTCAACCTCGCCGGCACCCTCACGCTAAGCCGCTGCACCGTAGAGGACAACTCAGCCGACATCGGCGGTGGGATCTACAATGATATTTCTCTCGATACGCTAACCCTCACCGATTGTACGGTGGGGGGCAACGCCGCACGCTGGGGGGGCGGCCTCTATAACTGGGCTCCTGCAAACCTGACCGGATGCACGTTCAGTGGAAACACCGCCACGTCTTACAATGGCGCCATCGAACACTTGAGCAGTCGGCCCCTCAACCTCTCCAACTGCACACTCAGCGGCAATTCGGCCCCATACGCCGCTGCCCTCTCGTCCGCCGGCCCGGTGAATCTGACCAACGTCACGGTGGCCATGAACCAGGCCACTTCGGGGGCTGCAATCGAAAGTAGCTTGGTCGTAAGCCCCATATTCACCCTCAAGAACACCATCGTGGCCAACAGGACATTTGGCCAAGACTGCGACGTCACGGTTCAGTCCCTCGGCTACAACATAGACACCGACGGTACCTGCAACCTCGTCAACTTTGGGGACCTGCCCAACACCGATCCCAAGATCGGGCCACTCCAGGACAACGGCGGTCCCACCCTGACGCACGCGCTGTTGGAGACCAGCCCGGCCATCGATGCGGGCGACAATTCGGTGGGCCTGACGACAGACCAGCGAGGCTTCCCACGGCCGGTGGCCGGCAAGAGCGGCTGCGCTCGCATTACCGACATCGGCGCCTACGAGGCCCCCGGCTTCGTGGACCTCTTCGTCACCAAGTCGGGGAGCCCCAACCCGGTCATGGCCGGAGAGGAGCTGATCTACGATCTCGCTGCCCAGAACCTGGGCGACCAGCCCGCCACCGGCGTCGTGCTGAGCGACACTCTGCCCGCGGAACTAGAGTACCTGTCCGACACCGACAGTTGCAGCGTGGTGGGCATGAGCCCCGCCGGCGGCGAGATACTGGAGTGCCAGATCGACTACCTCCAGGGCTGTGTTAGCCGCCCCTTCCAGATCAAGACGCGGGTCAAGGCCGACGCTGTGGCCTGGGAACCTACCGGAGCCATCGGCATCGGCAACTCGGCCGCCGTGACCGGCGACCAGGAAGACTACAATATCCTCAATAACCTCACCAGCCCCGTGGCCACCCTCGTCCAGGATGAGGCCGACCTGAGGGCGCTTAAGATGAGCACCCCCGACGACGGAGTCGGCGTCGGCGAGGTCTTCACCTACACCATCTACGTGGACAACCTGGGGCCCTCCTACGCCCGGGACGTTAGGCTGAACGACGAGATCTTCGCTTCAGGGAGTCTCAGCATTCTGGACTGGGTGGGCGACCCCGGCCGCGACGACACCTGCACCGTCGCCGAGACGACGGTCGACTGCCAGCTCAACGAGCCTCTGGAGCCCCAGGGGTATGGTGGAGGGGACGGTCGCTGGATGGTGCTCTTGCGCGTCCAGGCCGACGAGAGACAGGACGTGGACAACGTGGCCACCGTCTACACCGATGAGGGCGGAACCCCTGACCCCGATACCTCCAACAACGTGGCCGAGGACGCCATCCACGTGGGCCCTGCGGACCTGGAGATTCTCAAAGACGTCTCGCCCGGGCCCTACTACGCCGGACACCACATCACGTATACGCTAACCGTAACCAACCACGGCCCCGATTCGGCCGTCAACGTCGTGTTGGAGGACCTCCTGCCTGAAGTGGTGACCGTGGTGGAGATGGTCCCCTCCCAAGGCGCCTGCACCTCTGGATTGCCGGGAAACCCCGACGCGCCCCTGACCTGCTCCCTGGGCGAAGTGGTCCCGGACATGGAGGCCACAGTGGAGATCCACGTTCTCATCGACGAGGGGTACGAAGGCTACCTGGAGAACGACGCCCTGGTCTACAGCGAGGTCTACGACCCGGACAACGGCAACAACCGCGACACCGTGATCATCCAGATGGACAGCTACGCTGACCTGAGCATCAGCTCCAGGGCACGCGGCGAGGTCGCTATGGATTCATATTCCCCCATCCCAGCGATCTATTACCTGGAGCACGACGACGAAGTCACGGCGGGTCGCCAGATACGGTACGAGATCACCGTGGAGAACAAAGGCCCCAGCGACGCCCTCGACGTCATCGTGGAAGACTATTCACATCACTACTGGTTCTTCGAATTCCAGCGCGCTGATGGCGCCTCCTGCCAGCCCATGGGCGACCCGGGCAATCTCGTGTGCCAACTGGGGACCGTCCCTGCGGGTACGTCGAAGACGTTCGAGATCTATATGCTCGTGTACCCCCACGCACCGGATACCGCCGATTACTTTCACGCCTCTTCAGTGACCTCGCCAACCCATGACCCGTTCCTCGACGATAACTACCTCCGCGAGCGGTTCATTGTTCACAACCAGGCAGACCTCTCCATTCGTAAGACCAGCGAGCCCTGGATTGTGTACGCCGGCGACCAGATCAGGTACGACTTGACCGTGACCAACCATGGGCCCAGCTACGCCCCCGGTGTCTCGGTTACCGACACTCTGCCCCTGGAGGTTGAGTACGAGCTCAGCACCAAACCGCCTGCCTCTTGCAGCCAGGTCCTCGGCGGCCCCATGACTTGTACCTGGGAATGGCAGGAACCCCTGCTGCCCGGCGAGAGCCGCGTCTTCTCCGTTTACGCCCGCGTGCTCCCGGACACCCCGCCGGGGACCATCACCAACCAGGCCAGGGTGGAGACAGAGGCAGAGACCCTGCTCAGCTACAACGACGAGGATTCCGCCCCTAACCTGGTGTTGACGCCGGAGTGCGCCGACTTGCAGGTCACCAAGACCGCCCTCGGGGAGGTCCAGGTGGACGGCCAGGAGGGTCTCGTCTTCAACATGGCCACACCGGGTACCCCCTTCCCGGAAAGTCCTAACTATACGACTTCCCCCGCGCAGGTCACCGCAGGGCGGCGCATCTCATACACCCTATCCGTAAACAACGCCGGGCCTTCGGCGGCGCAGAACGTCAGGGTGACCGACCTGCTGCCTCCAGGGGTAACCATCTACCCCGAAAGCCTCACCCTCAACCAGGGCACGTGTAGCACCGGGACGCCAGGCGTACCCCCTCAGGAGTTGCTCTGCGGCCTGGGCACCCTCGCCTCTGGCGCCGCGGCCACCATCAGCTTCCAGGTGGTAGTGGACACCAATGTCGTGGCCTGGACAGTGCTGGAGAACGACGTCTCCGTCACCTCCGACAACCCAGAACCCTACAACGAGGATAACCAGGCCCATACCCTCACCATCGTCAACAATTGGTCCGATCTTCAGATCAGCTCAGAGGCTGTCGGCGAGTACGCAGTGGATAGCCTGGCTGGGGTGGAGGGCATCTTCTACCTAGAGCTCTATGATCAGGTGACGGCAGGGCGTCAGATACGGTACGAGATCACCGTGGAGAACAAGGGCGCCAGCGACGCCCTCGATGTAGTCGTGGACGACCTTTCGTGGGTCGGTATGTTCTTCACATTTGTGCAGGCCGATGGCGCCTCTTGCCACCCGGACGGTCTTCCGGGCCAGCTGCTCTGCGAGTTGGGGACTATCCCTGCCGGGTCGGAGAAGACGATCAATATTTACATGCTGGTAGATCCACGAGCGCCATATTGGGATGGATACTGGCACAAGTCCTCGACGACGTCAAATGCCCCGGATCCCTTCCCCGACGATAACTTCGTCCACGAGGATATCACCGTCTACAGTGCCGCCGACCTCTCCATTCGCAAGACTAGCGAGCCCTGGATGGCGTATGCCGGCGAGCAGATCAGGTACGACGTCTCGGTGGTCAACAACGGACCCAGCTTCGCGCACACCGTCTCGGTCGTCGATACGCTACCGCAAGGTGTGAACTTCGAGATGAGCACGGAGCCGGCAAACTGCGTCCAGAACGGCAGCCTGGAATGCACGTGGGAGTTCGGCGAGGGGCTCATGCCTGGCGAGACCCTCGAATTCTCGTTCTACGGTCGCGTGGCGCCGGACACCTTGCCAGGTGCGATCAGCAACTACGCCGAGGTGGTGACAGACACAGATTTCTGGAATCTGCTCGACTACAACAACAGCGACACGGCCGCCAACTCGGTCAAGGGCAAGGCCGACCTCAGTATAGTGAAGTACGGCAAGCCCGACGGCACGGTGAGAGCTGGTGAGGAGCTGACCTATACCGTCATCGTGGACAACCTCGGCCCGAGCTACGCTCACGATGTGATGCTGCGGGACCAATTCAGTTCCAACGGACACTTCGAGGTCGTGACCTGGGACACGAATCTCGATGCCGGCTGTACCTGGCAAGGCGACATGGAGGACGGCTTCTACACAGGACAGCTCTCCATCTCGTGCCCGTTGTCCGACACTCTCGATCTCCTGTCCCACCCGCCTTTTGGAGGCAGCTGGATCCTGACCTTCGTCTTCAGTGCGTACGAGCCCCAGAGCATCAACAACGTGGCCCGCGTCGTCTCCTCGGACTTCGATCCGGATCCATCAAACAACGAGGCCACCGCCGAGCACGACATCACCGCCGTGGCCGATCTGGAGATCACCAAGGCGGCCTGGGGCGAAGTACCTCTCGGCTGTGACGGCGCGCTGGAGCTGCGTGAGAACGAGGTGGCGGCCGGACGAACCCTGACCTACACCCTGACCGTCACCAACCACGGACCCTCCACAGCGCAGAACGTGGTGGTGAGAGACCAGCCGTTGCCCTCCGTATTGGAGATAGAGGAGGCCACGCCGAGCCAAGGGAGCTGCGACGAGGGCTATCTCGGCGCCCCCGATTACCTGCTCACCTGCAACCTGGGCACGGTGCTCCCCGACCAGAGCGAGACGGTGACCATCGTCGCTCGAGTGCCCTCCTCGCTGCCCGACGGCACGGAACTGGTGAACGTCGCCCGGATCCCGAGGGGAGAAGTCTACGACGACAACAACGGCAACGACTTCTTCACCAGTGAAGCCGTCGTGACCACCTGGGCCGACCTGGAGGTCGTCAAGACCCTGGACCCGGAGATAGCGCTGCCCACACAGCGGGCCACCTACACCATCACCGTGACCAATCTGGGCCCCAGCGACGCCCACGGGATCATCATCTCGGACACGCTACCGATAGAGATCATGGAAGTCTCCTGGGAGTGCTGCGCCTCTGGCGACGGTGAATGCCAGGTACCTTTCCCGCCCAGCTGCCCCGAGGAGCCTTGCCCTCCGCTGCCGGACGTTGATCTCTACGATCAGGTCAACCTGCCAGCAGGGGAGCGAGCCGTATACACTGTGAGCGGCACGCTGGACTTCTGGCCCTGCCGGCCTATCACCAACACCGTGGAGGTAATCCCGCCGCAGAGTATGGTGCTCCCCGAAGAGGACATCGACCCCTGCGAAAAGAACAACACCGACATCGCGGTCAACGAACCACTGTGCCACTACGACCCGCTGGTGCTCAAGTCCTTCCCGGGTCCTGACTCGCCACTTTAGGGCGAGCTGAGTCGCACGATGGGCTAGTATACTCACAAGGGGGCGGTCCGATGGGCCGCCCCCATTTCTCCCAAACCTTTCGCCCATCTCTCACTCAGCGAATACCTAGCCGCCCCATCAACGCTTGCCAAAACCCCGTAACAGCCAACTTCTTCCTGCTCACCTCCCCGTCACGCCCTGCCTGCGCGCCGCCGCAAACGTCACCAACAGGCGCTCGACCACCACGGCACTAGGCATAATTGCCTAGTGCCCGCTAGGTATAATGGCCTACTATACCCCCTGGAAGACGAGCACTCTGGCCCTTCCAAACTGGCCCCCGATACTGTAAACTGTACCAAGGCCCTAGACGAGCCAAGAATCGCGCACCCGGAATGGCCTTTTCGCAACGGCTGCGCAACCGGAAAGCAAGAGTATATCCAGTCTTCGCAGAGCCATCGTCAATAAGACACACAGCCCGGCCCCCTCTATTAGATGACGCACGGGACGCCACAGACCACTCCCATCGTGACACCGGCCAGCGTTATGAAGAAGAGGAGGAGGAATGGAAATGATATATCGCCACAGTAACTTCAGGCAGCTCATACTGAGCCTCACCGTAGCTCTGGTCCTCGTCTCCGTCCTTCCCGCATGTGGACCTGCAAGCGAGCCGGCACCCGTAGGCGCCGAGCTTCAAGGTACCATCAAGATCTCAGGGGCATGGGCGCTCTACCCCATGATGGTCACATGGGCAGAGCAGTTCCAGGCGACATACCCCAAGGTCAGGATAGACGTCTCAGCGGGAGGCGCCGGAAAGGGCATGGCCGACGCCCTGGCTGGCATCGTGGACATCGGCATGGTCTCGCGGGAGATCAGGGCTGAGGAGATCGAACAGGGAGCTTGCTTCCTCCCGGTGGTCAAGGATGCGGTCTTTCCCACGATGAACGCCAACAACCCATCCTGGGAAGCGCTGTCCACCCGAGGGGTCCAGCGACAGGCTCTGGTCGATCTCTGGATCAACGGCAACCCTTTCACCTGGGGCGACCTGACCGGCACCGACTCCCAAGATGCCGTCAACGTCTATACTCGCTCTGATGCCTGTGGAGCCGCCGAGACCTGGGCCGCCTATCTGGGGGGCACACAGGAAGATCTCAAAGACATCGCCGTCTACGGCGATCCCGGTCTCGCCGAAGCGGTCAGGACGGACCCTCTCGGCATCGGCTTCAACAACCTCAACTACGCCTATGATATGAACACCGGGCTGCCCGTAGAGGGCCTGGTGGTGATTCCCGTCGATGTGAACGAGAACGGCCAGATCGATGGAGAAGAGAAGCTGACCACCAAGGACGAAGCCCTTGAGGCCGTCATGACTGGGGTCTACCCGTCACCACCGGCCAGAGACCTGTACCTCGTCACTCAGACCGAATTCAAAGGGCTCACCGCAGAATTCGTGCGCTGGATTCTCACCGACGGCCAGCAGTACCTGGCCGAAGTTGGCTACATCAGCGTCAGCGAAGAGCAGATCAACGGCGCCCTGGAGAAGCTAGGCGGCTAGCGGCCCTGAGGGGCACACACCTGCCGCCTGGGCATCGAAAGGAACCTTGCCATGCTCTGGAGACGGATCAAGGATTCTGCGGCCACGAACTCCATGCGCCTCGCACTGGCCGTGGTCAATTCCCTGCTGGTGCTCCTGGTCCTGGGACTACTCGTCAAGGCGAGACCCATCCTGGACAGGACATCGATCCTCGATCTTCTTCTGTCCTCATCCTGGCACCCCCTCAAGGGAGAGTTCGGATTCTTCCCGTTCATCGTCGGCACCCTAGCGGTCACCGCTATGGCCATGATCCTGGCCATCCCCATCTGCCTCCTGAGCTCCATCTACCTCTCTGAGTATGCCCATCGCCGCCTCAGAGAGGTCGTTCGCCCCATCATAGATCTCCTGGCAGGTATCCCATCGGTGATCTATGGCTTCTGGGGTGTGATCGTGGTGGTCCCACTGGTGCGCTCTCTCGGACACGCTGTCGGCAGCCCGACCACTGGCTACAGCCTGCTGTCCGGAGGCATCATCCTGGCCATTATGGTCTTCCCCATCATCATCTCTGTGTCCACCGATGTGCTGCAATCGGTCCCTGCGGAGGCGACGGAGGCCTCCCTGGCGCTGGGAGCCACCAGGTGGGAAACCGTCAAACACGTGTTGCTGAGGAGTGCCCTCCGGGGCATCATGGCCGCCATTGTCCTCGGTTTCTCCCGCGCCTTCGGAGAGACGATGGCCGTGCTTATGGTCGTGGGCAACGTCCCCCGAGTGCCCACATCAGTCTTCGACGCAGCGTATCCGCTGCCAGCATTGATCGCCAACAACTATGGTGAGATGATGTCCATACCCCTGTACGATTCCGCCCTCATGCTCGCAGCCCTGGTCCTGCTCCTCGTGGTAGCAGGCTTCAACCTGGGCGCACATCTCTTCCTGCTGCGGTTCGAGAGGAGATCCTAGCTGCCATGCGCGCCAGGAGACTGGAAGAAGCGGTATTCAAGGGCCTGATGCTCGCCTCGCTGGGGCTCGTCCTGCTGGTCCTGGTCGCGATCATTGCCGTCGTCGTCGCGCGGGGGGCCTCGTCCCTCAGTCTGTCCATGATCTTCCAGACACCTAAAGGCGGCTACTATCTCGGCAAGGAGGGGGGCATCGCGAACGCCATAGTGGGCTCCCTCTACCTGGCCCTGGGGGGTTCAGCCCTGGCCCTACTGATCAGCCTACCCACCGCCCTGGCCCTCCAGAGGGAGTATACCGGGCAGCGCGTGGCTACGTTCACCAGGCTATGCCTCGACGCGCTGTGGGGCACCCCGTCCATCGTCTATGGCGCTTTCGGATTCGTCATCATGCGCTACCTCGGGCTCAGCGCATCGCTTCTGGGTGGCATTCTCGCCCTTTCCCTGGTCATGCTTCCCATCATGGCCAGGGCCATGGAGGAAGCGGTGAGAATGGTGCCTCTGCAACTCAAAGAGATCTCCTACGCCACCGGCGCTACCAGGCTGGAGACGACCTTGGCCGTCGTCTTCAGACAGGCGCTGCCAGGCATTGTCACAGCGTTCGTCCTTGCCTTCGGACGTGGCATCGGCGATGCGGCTTCCATTCTCTTCACGGCGGGCTACACAGACCACATACCCCGGTCCCTCATGGACCCCACGGCCTCACTCCCGCTGGCAGTCTTCTTCCAGCTAGGTACGCCCTTCCCGGAGGTGCAGCGACGCGCCTATGCATCAGCCCTGATTCTCCTGATCATTGTCCTGCTCGCGAGTCTGGCGGCGCGCCTACTGGGTCGTCGCTTCTCCAAGCACATCATCAAATAGGAGACCGACATGCCCCACATCAGCCTGCGCGGACTCAACATCTACTACGGACGTCACATCGCACTCCGAGATGTGACCGTCGACATACCGGACGGACGGATCACCGCCATCATCGGGCCCTCCGGATGCGGGAAGACTACTCTCCTCAAGAGCCTCAACCGCCTCATAGACCTCACCGAGGAAGTGAAGGTAGAGGGGCAGGTACTCATAGACGGCGTTAACATCTACGATCCCAAGGCGGACGTCCTCGCCCTGCGCAAGAAAGTAGGCTTTCTCTCACAGAAGCCCTACCCGCTGCCCATGTCTATATACGACAACATCGCCTATGGGCCCCGTATCCACCGCATGAACCAGCATCAAATCCTCCAGCAGATAGACGAACTCCGGGAATCCCCAGACTTGGAGCAGCTCGCTCCCGAGATCGCCCGAGTGGGCGCTCGTACCAAGAAGAGCGACGCCATGGATCTGCTGGTGGAGTGCTATCTACGCCTGGCAGGCCTGTGGCAGGAGGTCAAGGAAAGGCTCAACGACCCAGCGGCAGGCCTCTCCGTCGGACAACAACAACGCCTCGCTCTGGCGAGGGCGCTCGCTGTGGAGCCGGAGGCGATCCTGGCGGACGAACCTACGTCAGCCCTGGATCCCATATCCGCACAGCTGATCGAGCAGCAATTCGCGTTCCTCAAACAGAAGTACACCATCGTGGTCGTCACCCACATCCTTCGCCAGGCGCGGAGAATCGGTGACTACGTCCTCTTCCTCTACCTCGGCGAATTGGTGGAGTACGGTCCCGCCGAAGAGGTCTTCAGTGCGCCCCGCGACGAGCGGACCCGCGCCTACGTATCCGGCGACATCAGCTGACTCAGTCCCTTCGCTGACCACGAGGGCCACCCCTGCTGCCCAGCATCTTGCGGCGGGGCGCGCAACCCTCGATCCCTCAGCCGATGGGCTGGTATGTCCGCGAAGCACCCCCCCCAGACACATCACGGCACCAGCCCTCGAACCGGTAGCTTGCCGTGTGGTTCTCGCCAGACACCTGTGCTATAATGCCAACCAACATGCTGGACCACACGCCGCTCCCCCTCGCGAGCGGCCTTGCCACGCCTGGCGGGGTCCAACCCTGAAACGAGGTCATCATACCACCTTTGACGCATTCCAGCGGAGGAAGCTCCCGCCCCGATACTACTGACACCGGAGCGTTCCAAACCGGCCGCGTGCTCAGTATCACCGCCGCCCACGCGGTCCACGATACTTATACCGCATTTCTGGCGCCACTCCTCCCTGCCTTCATCTCCAAGCTCGCCCTCTCCAAGACCGAGGCCGGCGCCCTGACGGT
>Ga0307380_10007839_pt1 | contig 13791 bp, 12 predicted proteins | sample UN3MG_FD_202239 | JGI IMG/M metagenome (GOLD analysis project Ga0307380, IMG submission 202239) | Soil microbial communities from Risofladan, Vaasa, Finland - UN-3 | ecosystem: Environmental > Terrestrial > Soil > Coastal area > Acid sulfate soil | place: Finland: Risofladan, Vaasa | collected... | reverse complement strand
TCGCCCACCACCTGCGCACCCAGACCGGCACGCTGCAGCTGGTCGACGCGCCCGAGGCGGGAGCGATCGCCGCCATCCGCTTCGTCCTGCCCGTCGTCAAGATCGTCCAGGTCGTCCACGTCCGCGATGAAGGCTCGATTAACGAAGCGCTGCAGGCCGCAGCGCATGCCGATGCTTTGCTCTTGGACTCCGGCAATCCCGCCCTGGCGGTCAAGGAGCTGGGCGGCACCGGCCGCGTCCACGACTGGCGCCTGAGCCGCAGGATCGTCGAGCAGTCCCCGATCCCCGTCTTCCTGGCTGGCGGATTAAACTCCGAAAATGTCCGCTCCGCAATTGACCAGGTCCAGCCCTTCGCCGTCGACGTCTGCAGCGGCGTGCGCACCGACGGCCATCTCGACCCGAACAAATTGGAAGCGTTCTTTAATACTGTCTGGGGATAAATCCCCAACCCCCTCGCTTAATTTTTCCAATGAATTGAGGGAGAAAATGATGATTTGAAGATTGGTGGCCTAGGTAGAGAAATATTTCTGGAACCTGGATATCTGATCTCTATGCTACTCTGGCTTCGGTTCACGAAACGAAAAAAACGTACGATGAAAATTTAATTTAAATGGAGTAAAATAAAGCCATAGTCGAATTGTTGGAAAAGGAGATTTTGTTTTGTCAAATAAAAAGGATTTTTTTATAAGCTACAACAAGGCCAATAAAGATTGGGCGGAATGGATCGCCTGGATTCTTGAAGAAGCTAATTATCAAACCATCATTCAAGCTTGGGATTTTCCAGCTGGCTGCAATTTTCCTATTGCCATTCAAAATGCTTTGCTGAAATGCGAAAGAGTAATTGCCATTCTCTCTAATGAATATCTCAATGCGCTATATACTCAACCTGAATGGGCTACCGCCTTCCGAAAAGACCCAACTGGAGAAAAAAGTTTGTTAATTCCTATTCGCATTGATGATTGCAAGCCAGAGGGCATTTTGGGATGTATAGTCTATATTGATCTTTTTGGAAAGGATGGGAATCAAGCGCAGCCGATTGTTTTAGAGAAAATCAAAGAAATTGTTGGACACGAAAGACTAAAACCTAAAACCAAACCTAATGCTCCCAAGGCCGGCCAAATAAAGCTGCCAAAGCCGGAATTCCCAGGGCCGATCATTCCCTTTCCAAAATTGAGAATTGGAGATATCGACGAACTGATTGGCCGGAAAGATACTCTTGATTGGCTCAAAAAGCACCTAATTAATAAAAAAACACCTTCGGTGGCCCTAGCATCCTTGCATGGCACAGGTGGGATGGGCAAAACATTTTTAGCTCATGTCTTTGTTCGGAAATATCAAAAAAAATATAGATTTCTTTCCATTTATCTGGGCGACACGTCGCCTTTTAATGCCGGGTCGCAACTATTGAAGCAATTGAATATTGATACATCGGCAATTGACTCTGTGGGAAAATTAGAACTACATTTGAATGAATTTTATTCCCAGGAATCGGGAATTATTATTATGGATGATGTCAGGTCTGAGGAAGTTGCGATGTTAATGCCTCAGACAACCGCTTGGCGGGTATTGATTACCACCAGAGACAAAACCATTGCCCGCAAGCTCTGCGGCGATAAGCAAGTCACTAGTCTGGATGAATTCAAACCTGATGAAGCATTAAAACTTTATAAAAAGGTCCTGGGTGATAAGTTCAATAATATTTTTATTAGTGATTTTTATGAGTTAGCAAAATATTTAGCATACCGACCTTATGCCATCCGCCTATCCGCCGGTTTTTTGCTGGAGGCATTCGATCCTTCCCCCAGAGCATTATTGGATCGTCTTCAAAGGGGCGACATTCCTCAGTTGGATGATTCTTGTTCCTTTGATGTTTTGGAGCATCTTTTAAAGAGTTGTATACAGCAGTTGCAAGAAAAATCAAAAATGTCATGTAGGCTTTTAGATGCCTTGGCAGTAGCTAGTGATGAAGGATTATCCTATGATCATTTCAAACAATGGCTGATAAATGGGCTGTCAGAGAATAATTTCGAAAAAGAGTTGCATCTGGCCCGATCTTTTGGATTAGTTATTGTAGAAGCAGATACTCAGTTGAAAGAAACGAATAATAGCAGTCAATCTTCTGGGATTAAATTAAGATTGCATACTGATACATTACGGATTTTACGGGCCAAAGATTTGTCTGCTCCAGCCAGGTTGTTTATAAGATATCTCAAAGAAGTTTTGGTTGATCGAAAATATGGCAAGAATCTGGACATTAATCTACAACCGCAGATCCTGGCATTGTTTCAATTATTCCAAGAGTCAAAAGAGATTGTTGATGAGATATATAATGAATTTTGGATTCATTTGTGGAGAAGCGGCCAATTGTCATGGGCATATGAATTAGGTGAATGTGATTTGAAGTACCATGATGAGTCAAACAATCCATCACGATATAAAAAAATAATTGGCAACCAGGCGATAATCCTGCAAGCCTGGGGCAGGTTGGATGAAGCCATGAAACTGCATAAAAAGGAAGAAACCATCTGCCTGGAACTGGGAAACAAGGATGAATTGCAATCATGCTACGGCAATCAGACGAATATCCTTTATGTTTGGGGAAGGTTTGATGAAGCTATCGAACTACTTAAGAAACAAGAATCCATTTGCCTGGAACTGGGGAATAAAAATGGTCTGCAAGCATGCTACGGCAACCAGACCCCGATCCTTTATGCCTGGGGTAAGTTGGATGAAGCCATGGAACTACTTAAAAAGAAAGAAACCATTTGCCTGGAACTGGGAAACAAGGATGGATTGCAATCATGCTACGGCAACCAAGCGGTGATCCTGAAAGCCTGGGGCAGGTTGGATGAAGCCATGGAGCTGCTTAAAAAAGTAGAAACCATTTGCCTGGAACTGGGAAACAAGGATGGATTGCAATCGTGCTACGGCAACCATGCGTCGATCCTGAAAGCCTGGGGCAGGTTGGATGAAGCCATGAAATTGCATAAAAAGGAAGAAACCATCTGCCTGGAACTGGGGAACAAGCATGGATTGCAAGTATGCTACGGCAACCAAGCGAATATCCTTTATGCCTGGAGCAGGTTGGATGAAGCCATGGAGCTACATAAAAAAGTAGAAACCATTTGCCTGGAACTGGGGAACAAGGATGGACTACAAATAACCTACGGCGACCAAGCCCTGATCCTGAAAGACTGGGGCAAGAAGAAAGAAGCTGCAGAGTTGCTTAAGAAAAAAGAAAATCTTCGACGGGAATTGGGTTATAAATAAAAAGGATCAAGTATTTTTGCCAAACGCCAGAAAAAGTAAAAGAATCCCTTGTGTGTGTTTGTTTTGTTAATTTCTAAAGCAGCGCTGGCATTTCTTGCAGGATCATTTCCCTTCTACAACAGAAGGAAGAATCCAGGGCAGCATCCAAACATTGAACATTGGCAGAATACGGGGATGCAATCAGGGCTTGGTTATCTTTTAAACTTTCGCAAACACTTCCAAGTCGAAATGCAATGATTCGGTTACATTTTATTATAAACCGAACTCGTTGCTTTCGATCCACTCGTTTTTGATCAAAGGCCACCATTTATCGGCCAAGCCTGCCAGGACATATTCGTAAGGCAGCTAGCCGTAGCCTTTCTCACTCCATTCTATTCCCCATGAGTTTTGGATTAAGATAGCGCTGGTAGTCTCTGGACCTTTTAAATCCGAGTTTTTTATTTTCATCTTGTCGTCAAAGCCCACGGGCCTGGCAACAATTAAATAGTCGACGATTTCTTTTTTATATTTTTCGGGAGTTTACATTTTTCCCTATGCCTTCTAAGACGCCTGATAGATGCTATTCTCCAGGGCATAAAAAAACACATTTTTAACTATTGCGGTTCAAGTAACTGCTATATTAAGGTTCCGGTTGTTTGAGAGAGATATGTGATGGCAGAGCGAAAAAAAAATCGGGTATGCCGAGATGAAGGAGAAAATGCTGATGCGAATTATCGCTGCAATATGGCATAGGGTTGTGAATTGTATGATTCCATTATTTCAGAATTTGATTTCCTTAATTCCCGAAAAGCGAGCGAAGCGACAACAACGAGTTCAGAGAATGAAAACATGAAATTAAAATATAGAGATAATGAAAGCGGAGGTTATATGAAAACAATATACATAAAACTTATAGTGGTATTAACATTTTTATTGATTTTTGAAACCTATGGGAATGCACAAAAAATACCTGAAGTTACGGTTAATCTCGATAAGCAAGAAATATCTGATACAATACCCTTCGATACCCCTTTTATTCTGAAAATAGAATCAACTAAATTATTAAAAAATATTAAGATATTTCTTACAGATTCAAATTTTGAATTTAAAAGAAATTGTAATAATGACAATGAAAAAAATGAAGGAGTTCCATTAAATTGCTGGGAGAGTCAAGAAGGGGCTTTATTGGCAGCGATTCGTATGCCGCCTCTAAAGCCGAATCGCATTTTCCAATTAATTGTCGATGCAACCATTGAACCAGACAAAGATCTTGTGGCAGAGGTTAGAAAAAAGATTGCTGGAAATATACTTGGTGAATTAAATACATTATTTAGTAAAAATGATGTCCAAATAACTTATATTGTTAATGAACTTAAAAATGTTTTACCTAAGTGTGTTCCACGGAATTATAAAGGTTTATCTTTAATACCCAAAGATGGCTCAATATTTGTAAACATTGTACAAAATATAAAATTGGAAGAAAAAATAAAAAACACTCAAAAATTGCTAAATCCATATTTAAATATTCAAGGTATTATTAATGATTTTATTGAAAAAGCTCCAGACTTAGCAAATAATTTTAAAGAGTTAAAAAACAATATTTCGGCCATTTCACTTGTACAAATTGATCTACAAAAAAATGAACTTGAATCAATAAAAAAAGGAAAAACAATATTGGTTGATCTGTCAATTCTTACTGATGATTATATAAGTAGTATAGCTAATGGTGTACGGCATATTTATTATCCTTATCAAATGGCAGTAATAAATGAACAAAAAAATCTCACTGAATTTCAGAAAGCGGAGGAATGTGACGAACAAATAGAAAACTACAATATTTTGCTATCTGAATTACACACAATGAAGTTATTTTTAGAAACTATCACCAAGAAAAAAGCATATATTGAGCAGATTGAAAAAATTAATCAAAAAAAAATACAATCATTAATATCAAACATAGAGATTTGTCAGGATACCGGACTTACTGTACTTAATATTGTCAATAGTTTGAAAGACCAGTTTGTACGAAAGGATCAAATTATCAACTCTTTCGTTAACGATTTAGGAGTCAATGTAGGCAAAGATATATCATTTGAACTTTCTACTTCCAGTGATTTCAAAACCAGAGCAAAACGGTACATAATTCCCGATATAGGTCTTGCTTATGCACCAGAAATTAAAGAAATTTTTCCGTATTTTGGAGTAAATTTTTATTTTCGCCCAATCAATAAAGAGGTTCCTCTTCGAACCATCAAGAAACTAAAAAATTGCAGCAATCAACCTCTATATAAAAGTCTTTTTTTTCATAGATTTTCTGCAGTAATAGGCGTTTCCATCAAGTCAATTGCTTCATCGGGGCGACGGGAAAATCTTTTTGCTTACAACGCTCTTTTATTTGGGTTCGGTTATCGAATAACCGATGCACTTAGAATAACCAGTGGACCTTTATTATTCAAGGCATTGAATCCAAACAGATTAATTTCGGGTAATCAAATAAAAGGAACACCGTTTATATCATTTTCATTGGATCTGGATATTAAAGAAATTATTGATGATTTTATTGGACTAATCATTGGCAAAAATAATTAATTAGGAGGAATAATGGCTATCAAAGTAAATGAGTGTTTATCAGTTAATCCTGATATAATTTATTCTGACAATCTCAAAGCAACTCTTCGATTTAAAGTAACAAGTGACGGCCCACATTTAATCAAATATTTTTTAAATGAAGAAAATCCATTAATGTTTGAAACAAGTAGAAATGTATTTGACAAAAATGTATGTTTTGAAAAAGAATTAAAACCTGCAATTGTCAATATTATCAGAAATAAAGTTAAATTTAACACGCCGGATGAGAAAAACATTCCGTTCACTATAACTGCAAAGATAAAAAAAGATATTTTGGGAGCAAAGTGGACCTTTGCAGGGTCGTGTGTCTGCACGTATTTAAGGGAAACGGTGAAATAAAAATGAAAAACAAATATAAGGAGGAAATTAAATGAAGAAAGTGGGAATATTAATTTTTATGATCTGTATAATTACGGCATGTTACAAAAGTAATGATTATGAGAAGATTTTAGATAAAGATATATTGACAGTTTCGACAGATTTGCCATCAATCCCAGCTGACGGAGCATCAACGATATGTGTCACAGCCCATATTCCACAAAATGCTGACCCTTCCAAACGAACGATAACCCTGGAAACCAATGCGGGGAAATGGAAAGACAATGGCCAAAAATCAATCAATATTTTTGCAAATTCCAATGGCGATGTAATAACCGATCTCCAGAGCGATTTGAAACCCCAAGCTATTCGAATTCGCGCGTCCATACCTACTATAATTGTTCAGGAAGTAAATCTCAGTTTTGAAAGAGCATATCCGGAAACGATTATTTTAGACCCTGGCTGTTTCGGTTTAAAAGCTACATTTACGGATACGACCACAGTAAAAGCTATTCTAAAAAGACAAATCGGAAAACCGTCTGAGGGAACGGCTGTCATTTTTTCAGCAACCACAAATGAGGGAGCCCCGATTGGAAATTTTCGATCTCCGACCTTTAGTGACCAAGACGGAATCGCATCGGTTTTGTATTGTTGTGGGGCGACAACCTATAGGGGGGGTGTCACGATTAAAGCAACAGTTGATACACCTAATAATGGTGTTGTTACTGCAAATGCAACGATCAATGTTATTGAATAATACAATAAATATTATTTTCTTCTTTCGCTCTACTTTTTTGGGGCTATTTGATTTCTCACATCAAATATTTCTCGATAAAATCTTTAAATTCATTTAATTTTGAATCATCACGGCTTTTTAGCAACGCGTCAATATCTTTGCCTATAAGATATTCATCCATTTCATTTAATTTGCTTTGCAGGTCCTGTTCGCTGATGTTTTTGCTGAGATCGTTGCCTATATATACGGCACTGCTCAGTCCCATCAGGGCGATCAAGCCGTCCGATAGGGTAGGAAAACCGAACTTATTGACGATTTCGAACAGCACGATGCAAGCGATCAGGATTGTGAAAGTGATCAATTGATATTTGATCAGGTTGGGCCTGCCGTCACTTGTAGAAATGATATCGGCCAGTTTCGGTTTTCTAGGGGCGTCTGCGGATTGCAGGAGCTTATGGAATCTGTAGGGAATATCCTGAAGCCTGGACGCGGCCTGGATGCGGGTGAATGCAGCGGTGCCGCCGCCGATCCCCAGAAGCATCAAAACCTGAGGCGTTATTTCCATGAAGCTCTGGGTCATTTTCCAGACGAACACCAGGCCGAACAAGGTGATGAATGTCCATATCATGAGTTGGGCGAGCGACAGACTGTAGCGATTCGACGGTGTTTCGGTTAAAAGCAACGGGACCTTGAAAAATGGAATTTTGCCTTTTCCATTTTTCTTTTTGCTGAGAATCGACCATGTTATTCCTATTGAAATGAAAATTGCGGCGATCCCCCAAATCCATGCCCAGAAAGGCTCGGGTATTTCCACAGATATTGTTTCGACTGCAACCGATTTCTTTTCCTTATCGGAATAGTACATAATATCAAGAAAAGCCGGAAGCGATTGGAAACAACCGGCAAAAAATTTTGCATGTATCAATTTTTTCAGATCCGGCAGCCATTTCGGCATGCAGACGACAATTTCATTTGTCCCGATTGCCCCATCCTGTTTGAAGTAAGCTTTGAGTTTTTGCAGATAGCCAAGATTTTGGAGTTTCTTGATTTTTATATAGTCGATTTTCTCAAATTTTATTTCCTTGTCAGCGTGCAAATATACTCCGATGACCATATCCTTATTAACATCGTTTAGAACTTTTATAGGGAATACCATTTCCGGTACCAAGCGATTTTTTCCATCTAGATTGAAATTCTTGAAACTGATGAATTCATTCTCACTCTTTTCGTTTGCTTCATCATCCTGTTTTTGAGATGAACCCGCAGATGAGCTTGCCGTCTCTGTGCTGATTGCATTTTCTTGCGCGGGAGGAGCGGGTAGTACCTCCTGCTTGTTCGCGATCGGTTCTTTTTTCTGTTTGATTTCCTCGGGAAAGACAAACATTGTGAATGACATACAAATTGTCAATAAAAAGCAAATCTGTACTCTTGTTTTCATTAAACGCCTCCTTGATTTAAATTGAAAGTTCGAATTCGGCATATAAAGATCGCTAAAGCGTATTTCCAGTGTTTGATCTTGATCATTTGCAGGAATTTTTTGAATTTTGGTCCATATAACACGGTTCTCAAGTCAGCCATAGCGTGAATAGCAGGATGGCTGCCCAGGTCAGGGCAATAAAAAGGTAGCCGGGCAGATTGGAGATTTTTCCAAATTTTCCTGGACCCAGGAAACCGAATCGCTCCTTCTGTCGGCTATAGGGATTGTGATGCTCAAAGATGACCTTGCTTATAAGTTCCAACACGGTCGGATTCTTGAAATAACCGCAGTGGCAGGAAAGGGGGTTCAGGGAGCGAAAGTTCACATGAAAATTGTCGATGCGTATTTCCAGGCTTGTGTTGCTGCTGGGAGTTTCCAGCGAACCGCTGATCGGGTCTACCTTGTCCCAAAGATTCAACCAATAAATCTGTGGGATGCCGTTGACGGCGAAAGGCGGAGTGCCGATGTCGCCGCGCAATTCCTCCACCACCTTGCGATATCGGAAGCAATGGCTCTGATAACTCTCGAAGAACCAATGGATCTTGTCCAGCGGACTGCCCAGGGTGATTAAAGCCTCAATTTTATCAAGCTTAAGCCCATTGGCATTATCCCGGGCGCGGTTGTGGCGGCCGGCCTGCAGCAGCGTATCATAGGCGATGGCCGTGCCGAGACTGTGGCCGATGACCACGATGCGTTTGCATTCATCATCCAGGAGGAGGTGCTGGAGCAGGGCAAAGCCCAGGTCCAGAATCTCCTTGCGTTTTTTATGCTTCACGTCGGTTTCTTCATAAGTGGCCCAGAATTCAATGTCGGCCACGTAGGTGCGTAAAAGACGACCGATGGCAAGCATGACGCCCAGCAGGGAGACGGTAAGCATGGCCTGGAAGAAAGCTTCCAATACATTATTCAGTCCGGCAGTGAACAATTCACTGATATTGATAATGGCTTGGAACAGGGCGATAGTGCTGCCAGCGGCAAGCAGCAAACAGAAAAGCAAGGTCGTAAGGCAGACAAATCTGGTTTTCCAGCGCAGCGTTCTGTCGTGGCGCCGCCAGAGCCTGACCAGTTTCAATAGCCGTACCAGCACATAATCTTTCTTGACTTTGTAGATGTCTGTTAAAAAGCGGACAAACTCGGCAAATGTGCCGTTGGGATAGCGGTCGTTGCCGGCGATCGAATCGAATTTATTGTAGTTGTCTAACAGGCAGTGAACATCTCCGGTATGGGGCTCAAGCCCTGTTTTCCTGGCCAAAGAATCTATCAGGCTCCAAAACGATGAGCGGCGCAGCCGCTGCCGGAAACGCCAGTTCAGGCTGCGCTGAAAAAGACCGACAGCCAGTTGCCGCAAAGACCACCGTAATACCTTAAAAACCGATATCCCCTCCGCCGTCAGCGGGGCCCAGTAGGCTTCATAAAAACGATAGGTTCTGGTTTGGGAAGGAACGGATTTACTTGCATAGACGGCCTGGATATAGGCGACGTCGCTGTGGCCGGCGACCCGGTTGGTTTCCACCTTTGGCGCGATATCCTGCAGAACGCCGGCGGTGTTTTTTTTGCTGCATTGTGAATCAAGGGCTTCCACCAGGACACTGATTTCTTCATAACGACGCTGCTCGCCGATGCCGTGAAAATAGATAACCGCTGTATGTGCCATGGATTCCTGTTTCACTTATTCTGACTGCATTATTGTCCAGTCGTCAAAATATTTGAAAAACTGTCGAACCGGCATATGAAAACAATTGTGCGGTTTGCTCCATTGCACCTCACAATGGACAAGACATACTGTTTGTTTCGGATGTACATTTTTATTCATTCACGAAATCATGGAATCGATGATCGCGAATCGGTGATGCTCTGCACTCGGGGACCGGTTAATAAAGAGATTCTTTTCCATATCTATCTTTTTATTTGCGAGAAAAGTTCGGAAGCCCTGGTAAAAACGCTTTCGGAAAAACCCTGATTCCTCAGCAACTGCAGGTTGCGGTCCAGCGGATTTTGCTTTTTGAACATTTCGAGAAATTGAGCCAGCCAATCCCATAAGGACAGTTTTTTCTTTGTCGGCAAGCCGATCATAGGGATCGGGTAATCACTGCCCAGAACCAAGCGATTCATCGGGATGTCTTTGACGACGTAGGGGATGTAAAGTTCCCTAAAAATGAACAATGCCGACAGGTCGGCATACGCATTCCAGCCTTTTTGTTCGGTTTCCAGGAATACCTTGATCAACTCCAGATACGGTTCGTAGCGATCATGGGCTTCAGGTTCAAAAGGAAGCGCGCAATGGGCGAATATGACCGTTACCCCTTTGTCTAAAGCCTGGCGCATATATATGGGGTTGTTGAATTTATTGTAACTTGGATCTGAAGTCGGGATTGACAATTCAGGCCCGGTATGAAAAAGCAGCGGTAAGTGATGAAAGGCGAGTTTTTCATAAAAGGGGATGCACTTCGGATGCGAGGGGTCGATCAATTGCGCCGAAGGGAGCCATTTGCACAACACGGCGCCATGGGCAAGCGAAAAATCGAGTTGCTCTTCCCAATGCGGATTGAAGGGATGAACGGAGCAGCCGAACAAAACCCTGTCATTTTCAGAGGCCAACTTGGCAATGGTGTGATTGGGGACGTATAGATGTGTCTGGTCCAGTAATTGTCCTGTTCCATTTTCATTGTAAACCTTGTCAATCGCCAGCAGGACGCTCTTTTGGACCGATTTGGAGTCGTTAATGGTTTTAAGCATATGTTTTTTTACACGCTGGAAGGTCAGGGGACCAAACAAAGAGTTTGTGACCAAGCGCATGGCAAGAAATGCGACACTTTCGGTAAATCTCTCCGACCAATAGCAACCGTCTTCGGGATTGTCCGGATCACTTGGAGCTCCGAAATGAAGGTGAATGTCAATGATTTCTTCACTCATATTCTCCTCCTCGTTCACGAAATCATGAAATCGATGACCACAAAGCCGGTGATGCCGACGGTTTGGGCGCGGATGGGATTTTTGCCGGGCATGTGAAGCTGGACGGCGGGACCGGGAATCAGCTCCACCGAATAGTCGACGTTGCTTTTGCCGAAACTGGCTCCGACAAAAACGGTCAGCGAGTAGGCACCGGGGATGAGCGGGACCACCCGGGAAGTCGATTTGGCGAAAATTAGATTTTTTACAGCAGTGTTTTGCACGTAGCCGCTGCGATGGCACAGGTCGCCCGACACTTTCACTTTGAAGTTCAAATTGTCCATGTTTCACCTATTCCGTCAGCTTCACTCCGCGAATTCAGCGAGCAGTTTGCGGTAGCGGCCGGGCGATTCGCCCCACTGCTCCTTGAAGCGGGCGATGAAATACTGGTAGTCGGCATAGCCAAGGCGCAAGGCCAGTTCCTTGACGGTCACGTCGCTGTCCCCGGCCAACAGGCGCTCGGCGCGCAGCAGCTTCTGGCGCTTGATAAAGGTGGTCAGGGTCATGCCGCGCTCGTCATGGAAGCGGCGTGAAATGTGGCAGCGGCTGACAGCGAAATGGCGGGCGAGCATCTTGACGGTCAGCGCCGCGAAATCATCCTCGGGCAGCCTGACCACGTAGCGGAACACGTCGTCGGCGATGTTTTTGTTTCTCATTTTTCGTCCCCTTTACCCATCCTGGTTAATCATGAGCAAAAACGATGCCAAAAGGATTAAATGAACGTAAACTGCCGATGACAAAGGATTATAATGGAAACGCCAAAAAATTACCTTGCGGTGATCTGGGGCTTACTGTCCCATTTTGGGACAGCTCGGCCGCAAAAGCCGTTTGTGAGAACCGCGAGCGGGAATTTTTTTGCTGTCGCCGCCGTCCCATTCTGGGACATGCGGACCGCCGGCAACACAAAAACTCCCGATTGGCCGGTGTTTTCCCGCTTTGGCGCTCTGTCTCATTTTGGGACATAGGGAAGCGGAAAGGAAAAAAGGTAAAAGGTAAAAGTGAAGAAAAGAGTTCGAAGCTCGATGTTCGACTTTAAAAAGAAAAATTCTTTTTTTCTCTCGAAAATCGAATTACGAATTACGAAATTACGGCTCCTGGCGGCGGATGGAGAGGATGGCCAGCGACTTTTTTAGGTACTGCCCTGACACTTCCATATACTGGATTTTTTTGACCACTTCCATGCCGGCCACCACCCGGCCGAAGGCGGCGAAGCCCTGGCCGTCGGGGTTGCGGCGGCCGTCGTAGTCGAGCTCGGGCTGGTCGCCGATGCAGATGAAGAAATTGCAGCTGGCCGTTCCCGGCTCGGCCCGGGCCATGGAGACCGTTCCATCCAGGTGGCGGAGGCCAGTCATTTTTGTGGTTTCATGGGCGATGGGCGGGAAGCATTTCGCTTCGGCCACGTCGCCGCCCTGGATGACTTCGATCCTGAATTTACTGTCGGGCTGGTTGTCCGGTGTCAGCACCCGGAAAAAGGTCGTACCGTCGTACAGTTCGCCATCGACGTAGCGCAGGAAATTGGCGGCCGTGAGCGGGGCTTTTTCCAGGTACACTTCGATGCGGATCTCCCCGGCCGCGCTTTCGATCCGGCAGGTGACTTTTTCCCCGGCGCTCTGCGGGCCGAGCAGCCATGCGCTCAAAAACGTCAGCATGATCATTTTCATGGGCAGCATTCCTTAACCGAGCTCCAGCAATTTTTCCTTTTCTCCCACCAGGATCAGGATATCGTTTGCACTGATCTCGAAATCGGGCGCAGGGTTGAAGAACATCTCCTCCTGGCGCTTGATGGCGATCACGATGGTGTTGTATTTCTGGCGCAGACCCGAATCCTTGATCTGCTTGCCTACGAAAGGGGAACCTGCCTGGAGGGTAAATTCCTCGATGGAAAGGGACATCTTGGGCGCGAAGGTCATCAGGTCGATGAACTCCACCACGTTGGGCCGCAGCACCGTGTTAACGATGCGCCGGGAACTCAATTCATAGGGCGTGATGACGCGGTTGGCGCCGATCTTGAACAACTTGTTGCGGTTGGCCGTGTCCAGGGCGCGGGCGATGATGAAGATGGAGGGGCTGGCTTCGCGAGCCGACAGCACCGTAAAAATATTGTCGGCGTCCGATGAAAGCAGTGAAACGAAGATCTTGGCCTTGTCCACTCCGGCCAGCCTCAGGATTTCCTCGTCGGTGGCGTCGCCGAGCAGCACGTTGTATCCCCTTTCCTCGGCATAGGCGAAGCGGTCGCCGCGGTTGTCGATGACGATGAACTTCACCTTCAGTTTCTGCAGTTCCCGGCAAACCTGTTCGCCCATGATGCCGAAGCCGGCGATGATCAGGTGATCTTTGAGTCGAGACATGGATTTCATTTTGCGTCTCCCCAGGATGCGCCGGATGTTGCCTTCCAGGGTGCTTTCGGCGATCCTGCCCGCGATATAAAAAAAAG
>Ga0307380_10007837_pt1 | contig 13793 bp, 17 predicted proteins | sample UN3MG_FD_202239 | JGI IMG/M metagenome (GOLD analysis project Ga0307380, IMG submission 202239) | Soil microbial communities from Risofladan, Vaasa, Finland - UN-3 | ecosystem: Environmental > Terrestrial > Soil > Coastal area > Acid sulfate soil | place: Finland: Risofladan, Vaasa | collected... | reverse complement strand
CAACAAACCCTAAAGAAGATAAACCTCTTTTTCTTACTGATAAACCTTATAAAGTACTTGAGATTGTAAAAGAAGGTGGTACACCGACAGGTGTTATTATGGAATCTGAAAAAGGTCCTTGGGCAATGGATTTCAGGGAAGATTATATTACTTATTTTAAACATAAACAATTCACAACAGATGAACGTTTAGGATTGTTAGATGTTGTACCTTTTAAGATTATGGAATTGTTACATTCTTACAAAGAAGCTCCCAGAGCTCATATTATTTCTACCATATTACAAGACAACTATAGCAGAGATGCCGATAAAATGCAGCAATTAAAAGAAAATATTTCAGAATCTATTTATTTATTATTACAAGCTGGTAAGATTGAAAAAGGAAACAGACCAGGTTTTTATAAATTAACAATAGATGGTCAACGTGAAATGTCTCTATCTCTTAAAAAGCAATTTCCTTCAGGGTAGTAAATGCCTACATTCAATAATAAAGATACTTATACAAATGATGTTGTAAGACATGTAAGTCCTAATGCATATATTATATTTGTACCCGCTTTTAATGATAATGTATTATTAGAATCAGCAATAGTATCAGATACTTATAGAAATCCTACTGAAATAGTTTCTGTTGCAGTGTCCTTAACTGTTCGTAATAGTCCAGGTACTTTTAATATAACAATAAGAGATCCTTATAATAAATTTATTGAAGAAGATGATGCTGACGCAGAAATAAAATTACTTCAAGCATATAGTCAGAAAAAATCTTTTGAAGTATTACAAGGTACTGCAGTAGATGGAGGAAAAAGGTCTGACCTTGTATCTTCGAGAGAGATAAAGACTAAAGATCCTAAAACAGGTGTCGAGACTACTACAAATCCTACTAAAGATTGGTATGTAAGAGATGACGGAGATCCTAAAACAGGTAATTATTATAATTTTAGTGATTATAGTAACTGGGCTAATGATTATTTAATTGTATTAGAAGGAGTAGCTGGTTCAAACAAAGGCAGACGTTATCCCACACAATTTACAAAAGATAATGTAGGTTCAACTACTGCAGCAGATGGTTCACCAATTATAAAAGTAAAAGAGAGATGGGCATTTACAGATTTAGGAGATATCATATATGTTTCTTTATCTACTTCCTCTCAAATAGAAGGAGTAGGCACTGAAACAGATCTTTTAGATGAATTTGAGGCTGCAAAATCAGACGCTGTTAATATGAGTCTCGCTATTTCTACTTATAAAGATAAAAGCGTTACTACAGAAGAGTTTATAGTACATAGATATTATAATAAAGATTTAATAGGGGCGTTTAGAGATGTAGAGGAACAAGGTCCTACAGATTCTTATAAGTTTAAAAAAGGAAGCTGCAAAATAAATCCTATGGATCGTGTTATGATTTTCATGACTCCTAGGTTTGATGAGAATGGAAATTTTAATCAAGCTGATACTACACCTATGATTCCTGTGTTCACAGGTGTTGTAAATACAGTACAGCAAGGTTATTCAGATGGTGCTCATACAATTACAGTGCAAGGAGAAGATGTTACAAAGTATTTACGTCTTTCTATTATAAACGTTAATCCAGCAATGAACGCATTTAATAAAGATATTGCTGGTCAATATCCAGGAGAGAATATTCATGTATGGTCTGATATATTTAAAGGATTAACCACACCTGAAATAATAAGAGTTTTATGCTTAGGTACAGATGCTTTACGTACTAAAAGAGAATTACAAGGACAGCAAATAGATGCTATTGGGTTTTATAAGTTATCAGGTAAAGGAGATTCAGCCAACTACTGGACAGTAGATCCTACTACTAATATGTGGAAACAAAGTTCTAAAGGACCTGAAGGACAAAAAGCAATGGCTGATTTTACGAGTATTCTTGGTAATCTTTTTAAAAACTCTAGTGTACACATACTCGATCCTTACAGGAAATCAAATCTTTCTTTAGTAGGATTTAGACCTTATGAAATGAGTTTATTTAATAACTGGAGTTTTTTTCAGGCTGATTTTAAAACTAGAAGAGATATTGCCTATAAAGCTGCTGAAGATAGCCTTTTTAATTTTTATGCAGATAGAGCAGGACAAATATGGTTTCATCCTTTTAGATATGATATATCGTGGATTTTAGGCGCTGAAAATCCGAAAGTCTATGTAATTGATAATCCTAGTATTATTAGTTATGGATTTGTAGAAGATGATAGTGATCTTTATACTGAGGTACAGGTTTCTACTGAACCTGATTTTGGGCAAGAAGCATTGGAAGAAACTGGTTTTTATACAGCTGTTTTTAGAAGTGAAGCTGATATACTACGATATGGCTATCGTATTTTTGTAGGCGTTAATCCTATTATAAATACAAAATCTATTGCTGCTGCAGGTTCTAGTGAACAACAGGCTACTAATAAAGAATGGGCTGCTCATTCAGTTAAACTATTTGCGAAATCTCTTTTACAAAGAATACTAGCATCTAAATGCCAAGGGCAAATAACTTTAGTAGGGCGCCCAGAGATTGATCCTGGAAGACCTATATATGTACCAATACGTAATATGATTTATTATGTTGAAACAATTGATCATGATTTAGCTTTTGGAAGTACTTATACTACTACATTGCATTTGAGTTATGGAAGAAAGCCTTGGGAATACTTACCAGAGTTATTAACCTTTGCTGAGAAGGATGAAGTTTATTTAACTGCTTCCGGTCTTAAAACTGCTAGAAAAACTACAGAAGACAATAAAGATGATAGTGGCTCTAGAGCTGATGAAAAAATAAAAGGTATTGTGATTCATCATACGCAAGATGCGGATGCTATTAAGGGTGTAAATGTAAATACTGATTATAAAAATGATGGCTATTCTAGCGCACCGTATGATATTATTATAAATAAGAATGGTACAACAGATGTAACACCTCGATGGAATTCTCCAGATGCTTCTGGTCCTTATCTTTCTGATGTTGGGCTTGCCGATATTACTAAATATAAAGAACATTGTACTGCAGTTTTTGGGAATGAAACAGAGAAAATAGATTTAGTACACATTGCGTTAGCAGGTAATTTTGATTCATCAAAACCTTCAGCCGCTCAAATGAATACTTTAATAAATATAATTGCTATATATTCAACAACACCTTATAATATAAATTTTAGAACTCATTTATTTTTTCATAACGAAAAAGACTCCACAAGTTGCCCAGGTAATAATTTTCCATCAAAAGCAAGTATTATAGATCAGTTGATAAAGAAAACAGGTGGTACAACGTCATGAATAATTGGCGTAAAATATTAAGCCAACAAGTATATGCTAATGATAATATTCCTGTACAAGTGCAACAAAGAGTACATGAAATCATTACAAGTTTAAAAGATAGTGAAGTAGGTGCTGATATAATTGTGCCTGGTTGGGGGGTAATATATGAAGCGTGGGGGGAGCGCTGCGTAGAAGAAGATACTGTAGAGAAATGTTATTTAGAAGCTAAAAGACAAAGTAAATTTGCTTTTGATCATTGGTTGCAAAATGCAAAAAAATATAATTTAAAAATTGTAAATATGCATTTTACACCATCATATGGATTATATGGCGCAGCTTACTGTATTATAACTTATTTTAATGACGCTGATAGTTTTGAAGTTAATTGGAATGCATTTATTAGCGAAGATATTTGGGGTTAGAACTAATTTTTTCCAAAATATCCACTTACTTAGTAATCACAGTTGATTTTTTACTCAAAATCGTGATTTTGCCCATTTTTAGCGCAGTCACTCACGTGTATATTATAGGTACAGATAAATGCTATAAATAAAATATAAAGGAGTACCGAAATGGGAAAGTATGTAATTCAGCCGCGTGAGAGAGTTTTAGATAAGAGTTCAGTTGTTTATCCAGTAGAAAAACTTCCTCTTAATTTTAAGGATGTTGAGCTTGCTACTGAACAAGCACAAAAAGGAGTTTATGATGGTGATTTAGGGTGTGCTATTGTTAGAAATGATAAAAATCAAATCATATCGACTGTGTCTTCTGATTATCAGCTTGTGCCCCACGAAGATATTATAAATGCTGTTGAAGGTATTTTTGAAGCAAATAAGTGGGATTATTCCTTATGGGACGTTAGGACGGGTGGTAGAAGAGGTAATAAAATGTATTTGCGTTATCATCTTCCGCATTATTCTTTTGATGTAAAAGAAGGTGATAGCCTGGTTCCTTATATACAGATCTATAATAGTTATGATAAATCATTACTATTTGGAGCTTCAGCAGGTCTTTTCAGATTAACTTGCTCTAACGGTGCTATGATCAGAGCAAAGTCACAATCACTTCATGCACGTCATTATCTTGATAATATAAATGTTATAGATATAGCATTTAGTATTGAGGCAATGATGGAAGAAGTAGGAATGGCAAAAGCAAAACTTCAGATTATGGTAAAAGAAGCAATTTCTGATGTCACTATTGAAGAGTTACTTCCGAAAATATTCAAAAGAGAGCGTGACGTTAAGAAGATAAAAGAACTTGGGCTTTTAGAGGATCATTTTACTGAGATGGGAAAGAACAAGTATGCATTCTTTAATGCTTGCACAGCATATGCAACGCATGAATTGCCTAAGCATTCAGGTAATTATGACCATGAATTTGAGGTTCAGAATAAGATATCTAAGATTTTCTTTTCTAACTAATATTTCTCCAATATATTCTTCCAAGACACGCTCTGATAAGGAGCGTGTTTATTATGTATAACAAAATAAATAACATAAAAAGGAGTTTAGCAATGGGCAAAAATAATATTGACTGGTCAAAAGGAAGAGCAAACGAATTAATGCAAGAGTATACAGATGAAATTAGATCTGTAGAAGCTAAGTGGGATAAAAGGATTGCTAAAGAACTTGGCTGCACTCCAGATGCTGTACATATAAAACAACGCAGAGAAATGAATGATAATCCAGATGCGAAGAACAGAGTAACTAAAATAAAAGGTTGGCAGCAACGCCTTTTCGGTAAAATTAAAAAAAATGATCAATCATCTTTTGATTTTAAGGAGTAATAAGAAAAAATGATAGTAATAATAACAGTATGGGCTGTAATTGCTTATATATATTTTTTACAATATAAAGTAGTACGCGATTATAAACCTATCATTGATATAGAATCATATTGGGGATATGTAGCTTATATGGAAGAAAAGAATATGTTTTATACTTGTAAGCTTGAAAAAGAGAATATATTAAAAATAAAATGGCGTAAAAATGGCTAAAGAAAAGTTATCAGATAAAGAACTCGCATTAAATGATACTATATCAAAACTTGAGAAAGAGTACGGTAAAGGCACTCTTATGTTTATGGGAGACGCACCTATACAAGATATTCCAGTAATATCTACAGGATGTCTTTCTATTGATCATGCGTTAGGTGTCGGCGGTATTCCAAGAGGAAGAGTTGTTGAAGTATATGGACCGGAATCATCAGGTAAAACAACATTTTGTCTCCATGTTATTGCTGAAGCACAGAAAGCAGGCGGTTTAGCAGCCTTTATTGATGCAGAACATGCTTTAGATACTAGGTATGCAGCAAATATAGGTGTAAATGTTCCTAAGCTATTATTATCTCAACCAGATTATGGTGAACAAGCTTTAGAAATAACAGAAGCTCTTGTCAGAAGTAATGCGTTAGATATAATAGTAGTTGATTCTGTAGCTGCATTAGTTCCTAAATCTGAAATAGAAGGAGATATGGGAGCTTCTACTATGGCTGTACAAGCAAGATTGATGTCACAAGCTCTTAGAAAACTTACAGGAGCAGTACATAAATCCGGGACAACTTTGATTTTTATAAATCAATTACGTAGTAAAATAGGTATTATGTTTGGTAATCCTGAAACTACTACGGGTGGCAACGCACTTAAATTTTATTCATCTGTACGTATTGATGTTAGAAGAATGGCCAGTATAAAAAACGGTGATGTCATTATAGGTAATAGAACTAAAGTTAAGATAGTAAAAAGTAAAGTATCTATTCCTTTTAAAATAGCAGAAATTGATATCATTAATCCAAATGGTTTCGATGTTACAGGGGATGTGCTAGACTGCGCTGTTGATTTTGGAGTAATTAAAAAAGCCGGCGCCTGGTTTACTTATGGTGTAGGTTCTGTAGCTGAGCAGCGTTTCCAGGGGCGTGATAAGTTAAAAGAATTTCTTAAATCAGATCCTATATTTTTAGCTAAGTTAAAAGAAGAGACTATAGCTGCTATGAAAGAGAATAAAGAAGTAGTTAAACAACCTGAACTTATGCCCCCATTATAATATGGATGATCCAGGCAGTGAAATAGCGTTTTATGTAGGTGCTTTAATAGGACTACTAATTGTCATTTTAATTATATACTAATAAGTGAGAAAATTATGTGTTGGCATAAATGGAGTAAATGGAAGAAAATAGTTGTACCCTTTATTTTTATACAAAGTAAGGAAACTTTTGACAGAGAGATGCAAGAAAGAACTTGTAGTAAATGCGGTAAAGTAGAACGCCAAGAAATACAGGGATTCTAAATGCAAATAACATTTAATCCAAATATTAAAGATGTTTTTGATGGTTACATAGAATCAATAGAAGCTATTTCCTTGGAAGTTAGTGATCGTTATTTTAACATACAGAAACGTTTAGATGAAGTAAAAGCTATTTCTGTTGTTTTAATGAAGACACCAGAAGAAGAAATGGTAAAATTCAACGAACTTTATGCTAATGCGCAAGCTAGTTATAGCAGAGTAAGTAGTATATTGATTGACTTTATTGGTGAACGGGCGTTTTGGAAACGACAGCTTATAATGGCTAATAAGATTTATAATAGGGCTAAGAATTATTTACTTACTACGGATACTTTAAAGAATTTAAGAAATAAATCTTTACAAGAAGCACGTGTTGAAGATGAACTTTATTTAGTTGCGTCTCTCATATCTACCATTAAAGGTGCTTTAGAAGACATTAAAGATATGGTAGAAATAGCTGTTGTCAAGAAAGAAGAACTTGATAATGCTATTACAAATATGAATCGTCAACAGAGAATAGTAGAATCACTTATAGGTTTAGGTTATCACGTACGAACAAATAGATAATGAAACAAATAATTAAAATTGGCAAACCCGTCCACTTTAGACCTAATAACCTGAATATTTCTGCTTGTGGCATTGTAAGCCCCAAATATATGGCTTATGATGGAAGGGACGTTAATTGTTTAAGGTGCATAAAAACAAAAAAATACAAAATTTATATGGGTAAAGAATGACAAAATTATCAACAACAGTTATGCCACCACTTCCTGATGGGGAAGAATTAAAAGAGTTTGTATTACGAAAGCTTAAAAAGTATGCAGCTATTCCTTCACTCTCTGGGGAGGAGTCTGTTTTTCTACGACTATTGAAAGTAGATTTCGATGAAGAGTATAAAGGTACTTGGCGTACAGTATATCTTGATAATAAACCTCATTATTATTACAGAGAGCAGCTTATAAGCCCACAATATCGTGATGCATCCCCCATAAGAGATCATTTTCTTATTACACATGTTGACAGAGTGCCTGATTATCTTAAAAAAGGTAAACAGCCTCATATTACTCCTATAGTAGTAGATACCAGTGAATGTATACACGGACAATTAGATAACATTATTGGTATTGTAGTAGCTCGAACGCTTGTTCATATAGGATTACCTGTAAAGATACTTTTTACTACTAAAGAGGAAGTAGTACAATCTACACCACAAGTTCTGGAGGTTTGTAAGCTTTCAGAAAAGACACCTATTACTATAGATATTGATGTATTTGATGATTTGAAACAGTTTGAGCATGGGTTAGTTACTTTAAGAAAACGAGATAATGCAGGGGATATGTTAACACCTTTAGTAGATAAGTTTCAGAGCATTGCACGCTTTTTAGATATTCCTTTTACAGAAAAAGAAGGGTATGCAATTGTAGAGACGGGATTTCTTGCGAAAGCTACAAAAAATAAGTATCAGGGAGCACATGTTGGCATACCTATAATAAACTATCACTCAGATGAAGAAGCAACCTCTTGGAAGGTCGTGTATAATACAATAAAAATTTTACATAATTTTCTTATTACACAGCATTTACAAATCATATAAATAGAAGGAGGGCATTATGCCTACAATTAAAATAACTAAGGTTGAAGTAGTCCCAGAAGGATTATACAGACTTAGGATTTTAGAAGCGGATCTGAGGGATTCTAATAAACCTACAGCTTTCAGCGATCAATTTATTGGGTGGAAACTTCTTGTTGTCAATAGTAATGTACCCGGTACTGTTGGTAAAGAAATATTTCATCCTACACCTGTTTCTTTTGGTAGTAAATCTGCAGGTTATAAATTTCTTAGAGCTGCAGGTATGCCCGAGACTGATAGAGTATCATCTATCAATACAGATCATTATGTAAATCAGGAATTTGTTGCAAAGATAACCGATGAAGAGAAAGATGGTAATCACCGTAATAAACTTACAGAATTTTGGAGTTTAGCAGAATATCAGCAAATGACTTCCCAAAATTTAGCAGCGAATGATGGTGCACCACCACCACCTCCTGTAACACCGCCTCCGATGGTGCCTCCTGCTGTAGCTCCTCCTCCGATGGCTCCGCCTGCTGTAGCTCCTCCTCCGATGGCTCCGCCTGCTGTAGCTCCTCCTCCGATGGCTCCGCCTCCGATGGCTCCGCCTCCGATGGCTCCGCCTGCTGTAGCTCCTCCTCCGATGGCTCCGCCTCCGATGGCTCCGCCTCCAGGAACTCTTCCTGAAGGAGATGCTGATTTGAAATTTCCGAGGTAGCACAGGTGTTAAAAAAGAAATCAATTATAAATGTTAATACAGAAGAAGCTTCAAAAGAGGCTTCTTCTGGTACTGCTAAAGGTATTTGCCCTGATTGTGGTTATTTAGATGTATTTCCTGTTAATTTTATTACTGATAGTATTCTGGTTAAATGCAAAAGATGTTTAAAAGATTTTAAGGTATTTTCAAGTGACTCCAAAAGGATCAAAAAATAAAGGAAGTAGTTTTGAGAGAGAAGTATCTAAATTATTAGATGTTTGGTGGCAAGTTCCTACAGGCACTTTTTATAGATCTAAACTAAGTGGAGGTTCCAACGAACCAGGTGACATTACACCGCGTTTAGTAGGAGATAATTCATCTTTATGGTGGCCTTTTGCAGTTGAATGTAAGCATCATAAAGATCTTAAATTTTTACAACTCTTTGAATCACAAAAATATAAAGATGGTCCACGCATATTACAATGGTGGAAACAAATTACAGATGATGTAAAAGATGTAAAGAAATGGCGTTTACTAGTATTCAGAGGTAATAATACGCCTATATTAATAGCTTTCACACCGGATGATTGGATAACAGGCAAACATTATATACCTACGAATTACTTTCCTGGTAGATTCAAAGATACTTTTGTGTATGCTCCTTATGCTTGTGACGACGTGTTATATATATGTACATGGAAAGAATTTTCTTCAAAAATAACAAAAGATGCTTTAATGAAAATAAAAGAGGGTAACAATCAATGACAAAGGGTGATATACATATCTCTAAAAGTTTTGGTATGAAGATTAATGCGGAATATCAATCTTATAATTTTGGTACATCTATGTCAATTGATGTTTGTGAGAAAGATTTAGCAGTCGATGAAGATAGAAAAAGCATATCTCAGTGGGCAGATTGGTTGTGTAAAACAGTTATAGATGCTACTATTATAGATATTAGAGCATTTGCGGAAAGCAACGATAATTTTAGAGTAGTACTTGCTTCTAGAAATACCTCTATTGAAAAGCTTCCAGGAGAATTAAAAATAGCTAATCATTCAAATATAAAAATTTAGGAATAATACTATGGATTGGATATTGATATGGCTGATTTTAGTATCAGTTTTTGTATTATTTATCTTTTTACGATATTTAATACCACCGATTGTCACATATAAATTAAATGATCCTTATGCTATGAAACCATATAAGCATAAGAAAGCAGCTTGTTATGATTTATATGCTGTAGAGGATGTAACTATTCCTTCTAATCAATGGAGAGAAGTTCGTACAGGAATAATTTTTGCACCATGGCCGCATATCTATATACCTTTTTTAAATATTACCTTTACACCCCTAGGTAATGTAGCTTGTAAGATTCATACAAGATCTGGTATGGCTATTAGAAAGGGTATAAGATTACACTTAGGTATTGTAGATAATGATTATCGTAATGAATGTAATCCTATTGTTTATAATCATAATCAATCATATCCCGTACGTATACATAGAGGAGATAGGGTAGCACAAATAGAATTCTATAGAGTATGGAGTCCTATTTTTATGGAAGTAAATAAATTATCTAGTTCTAGTAGAGGTAAAAAAGGTCACGGGAGTTCCGGTAAATGAGACTTTGGAAAGTTTTTTTAGCCATAGGATGCTACCTATTACTGTGTATTATAGAGCAATACGAAAAACTTAAAAGGAGAATAGAAAATGTTTGAGAACTTAAAATTTGCGCCAGCAGTAAAACCATTACACACATCTGATATTTCAGTAGCAACAGCTTTTGTATCTAATCTCAGAGTAACACCAAAAGTATTGACTGCTGATAAGGTAGTTGTAAATGAGGAAGGTATGTTATCTTGTAATGGAGATTTTCATAAAATAACAGAGTTTGGTTTCGAAAGTTTTTGTAAGATGCTAGGTATACCTGCTTCTTTTGCAAGGAAAATACCTACTGATTTATTATTTGCAAATATAAAAAGGTTAACAGCATCACAACCAGATTTACAGTTAGCTATACTTTTTAGAGATAATGATGAAATAGCAGGGGTATGTAAACCACCTTATGTTGAGAAATCTTATTCAGATGTATTAGCTACATTTGCTGAGAAACCTGAATTAACTTATGCTAACATAACAGAGGATTTACTTACGCTAGGTTTTTGGTATGAAAATAGAATTATACCTAAAGCAGATGATGATACACTTCATGTGAGTACTAGTGTGTATAGCTCTATTTTGAAGAGTTGTAAACTACATGCGTTCTCTGGTTTATACCGCACTACCTGTCAAAATTCTTTTGTAATGCCTTTCTTTGGTAAAGTAAACGCAAACTATAAAGATGAAGATACTATGTTATTACGTTTCGCGGAATTATTACAATGTTTTGATAGTACTATATACAACAGATTTCAGAAGGATTTTAATTACTTTAATACGCGTAAACTTTTTGATACAGAAATTGCCTCTATATGGAAGAGTGTACACAAAGTTGTTTCTTCTTCAGAAGCAGATGAATTTTTTGGTTATACAGAGGATGAACGAAAGACATTACTTACTACTGTACAGACTAGATTTGTTGAAAATAAACGTTCTCGGTTAGTAGGAGCAGCAGTTGAAGAGAATGCTCCGATGAATGTAATGGCATATGATATTCTAAATAAAATTACTTCACACGCGCGTCTTAATCTTTTTGGTGCTAATAAATTAGCAGTTGAAAAAATAGCAGGAACATGGATAGAAAAGATAATACTGAACTAGAAAAACAGTTAAACACTACCATTAAAGAAATACTTGATAGTATTACTTGGTGGGAAAGAGTACGATGGAATATATATATGCGTATTACAGAATGGTTATGGAAACTTTTACCTATGTGGAAGATACATAGTAAATGGTATATGTTTTTAATTAGACTTTATGGGTTTAAACCTTTAAGATGCGTTGATTATATGGGAGAATACACTTTTATATTCAAAACACAACTGGAAGCTGATAAAGCATTCTATAGATTAGAGAATAGAGGTGATAACAAAAGGATATTAGTAACAGGTTGGTGGTATGGGGAAAAAGAATTTGATATGTCAATAGAAAAAGATAAAACGAGAACATTTTAATAATGCTTCATAAATTAGTATTAAATAATTTTCAATCACATAAGCATACAGAAGTAGAATTTTCTGATGATGTTACAGCTATTGTAGGCCTTAATAATCATGGTAAGAGTGCTATTTTTAGAAGTATGCAGAAGTGTATACGTAACATTCCAGATGGTAATATATTTATTACAGATACACCTAAACAAGAAGCCGAATGTCTTATAACCGTTTATTCTGATAATGGTGTAGTTACGCGTAAAGTACGTAATGACAATGCTTCTGACGCTAATTCCTATATTATTGCACCTGAGGAGATAGATGGTAATCCTGAAGTATACACGAAATTTGGTAGAACGGGTATACCAGAAGAGATAATCAAATGTTTGCCTACTGATTCTCCTATAACATTTGGGGACGTAGAAATTGATTTAAATTTCCAGAATCAAATTGATGAATTATTTTTAATGCAAGGATCTGGATTGCCCGCACTGAGAGGTAAAGTTTTGGGAAGATCAACAGGTGTTGATAACGTACAACGTGCTATACAGATATGTGCGTCAGAAGAAAAGAAATTAAAAGCTGATCTTAAAAATCTTACAGCAGATATAAATAATCTTAATATCAAGCTCCTGAAGTATAGCAACGTAGATTCACTACTGAATTCAATTACTATATGTAATAATCTTTTAGAGGATATAGAAAACAAACGAAAATTAAAAGAGACATATCAAAACAGTCTGAATACTATAAAAACTATAGTAGATAAAGCATCTTCTTTGAAAGAGCGCATAAATAAAATGCAGATACCCTCCTTAGCCGAAGTAAGTTATATGAGGGAAGCGCATGTAAAGTTCTTACTTGCTATTACAACACGTGATACTTTAAGTAGATATAACATTACAAATAAGAAAGTTCAGGATTTAAGTTATATAGTTCAAATACAAGAATATTTTGAATATATAAAAGGAAAGGCTACTTTGTTTGGCACGATTCAGAAGCTATTAGTTTTCTGGAGTAATTTGAAAGTAACAGAAGAAATTGTATTAAGATTAAGAAGTTCTTTAGATGATATACAAAAGTGGTATCAATTATTGTTAACTTCTTTCAGTAATCTTTATACGTTATCAGAAAAACAAGAGCAGTTAGATATTGATGAACTCAGATCAGGAAATCTTCATTTATATATTGAGGGAACAGATAAAGACATATCAGAAGTAGTATCCGAACTAGAAGCTTATAAAAAAGAAATTAAAGTATGTCCAACATGTGGGAAAGCGTGGTAATATGAAAATTTTATTGCTTAAACCAATTAGTGATATTTATTATGTTATTCAACCCAATCTTGGTTTAGGTTATTTAGCGACCATAATAAGGAACGAAGGACACGAAGTTAAAATATTAGACGCAGGGAAAGAGAACTTAACCTGGGATAAATTCAAAGAAATAGTAAAAGAGAATTACGATATTATCGGGATTCAAATGTTCACCCACGAAATCTTAGACGTTGAGAAACATATAAAAATAATAAGAGAAAATTCGGATTCAACAATTATCGTTGGAGGGGCGCATATAAGCGGTCTCCCAGAAAAGACAATGAAGATGGATATTGATTTTGGATTTATCGGAGAGTCGGAGATAGGGATTAGGGAATTTATAAAATTAAAGAAAGAGGAATACATTGCTGCTAATTTATCTCATATACCTAATCTTGTCTGGAAGATGGAAGAAAACATTATCGTTAATAAGAAAACTCAATACAAAAATCTTGATGATATTCAATATCCAGCGTGGGACTTAATGCCTGTGAATGAATACCCATTAGCTCCACACGGAAGTTTCTGCAGGAAGAAAATAGTTGCTCCTATAATAGCG
>Ga0307380_10007835_pt1 | contig 13797 bp, 14 predicted proteins | sample UN3MG_FD_202239 | JGI IMG/M metagenome (GOLD analysis project Ga0307380, IMG submission 202239) | Soil microbial communities from Risofladan, Vaasa, Finland - UN-3 | ecosystem: Environmental > Terrestrial > Soil > Coastal area > Acid sulfate soil | place: Finland: Risofladan, Vaasa | collected... | reverse complement strand
ACCCTGCAAGACGATGCGAAACACCAATGGGCCGGGTTGGATTCGAACCAACGTAGGCTTACGCCAACGGGTTTACAGCCCGTTCCCTTTAGCCACTCGGGCACCGACCCATCTCTATCGTTGCTCATCTTTCGTATTTTGGCGATATTAAAGCCTGCCGGCTGCCAATTGTCAAGCGGCAAAATTCCAATCGCCCAAATCCGGGCTTACAGCCATTACGAAATCCCCTTGAGCCTTGTCATGGAAGACTGAACCGTCGGCTTAGGACTCCAGGCCGGACAAATCAGGTTCCAGCTTCTTGTTCTGCCGGATCAATTCATCCATCGTGACAGTCGTGTGGGCGGTTGCGGCTTCTCTGCCGAGGATGGACACTAAGGTGGAGTTTACGCTGGCTTCAACCGTCGGATTGTCAAAAACGCCCCCGGTGATGCTCTGGTGGAAGATACGGATGTTTTCTTGCGCGCCCCAGCGATAGATGTCAGGCTTTTCCCCGCCCTTATATCCGCCTTTGTTGCTGCGAATCCAGCTCTTTTCGGAGTACCTGGCCTCCATGTAGCCGTCCTGGCCATAGACATCGCAGTATCCGATACGGCTGTTGAGATTCTTGAAATGTTCTCCCGTGTGATTGACAATCAACCGGTCGCCTTTGAATCGATAGGTGACCGAATAGATATCCTGCGTGCTGCCATGCGGTTCGGGACGTACCACTGCGGCACTTCCGCTGGCACTGACCGGGACCTCGTCTGCAATCCAAAGGGCGGCGTCGATGGCATGTATCCCCGAATTGACCAGCTTTCCTCCGCCGAGCTCGACGTCATTGGCCCAGACCAGGCCTCGCAGCCGGCCGGCGATGGTTTTTTCCAGGGGCGGATCCCGGTAGCCTTCGTCGTCATAGGACGACCGAATGAAGTGGATTTTACCCAACATGCCCTCGCGAAGGTGTTTGATGCACTCGATCAGATAAGGATTCACGCGCATCTGGAAGTCCACCCGGAAGACTTTTTTCTGCTGTGTTGCCCGGCGTCCGGCTTTTCTGATTTGCATAGCGCCCGGCACGTCCACCGCCACGGGTTTGGCGACATAGACGTGACAACCGGCCTCGACCGCCGCTGCGGCATGATCGGGAAAACAGTAGGGCGGGGTCTCCAGCGCCACCGCCTCAACGCCGGAGGCGATAAGCCGCTTATACCCAAGCAGCCCACGGAAGCATCGTTCCTTGGCGACGCCGAGCTGTTCACCCACCTGGCTCACGACGTCGCCGAAGTAGTCGCACGCCGCGTACATCTCAAAACCTCCGTGGTCTTTGAAGAAGTTCGCAATCATCCTGCCTCGTGTGCCCAGCCCGATACAGCCGATCTTGATTCTCGCGTTGGCTTCGGTGCCGCGAACCTGGTTCGATTGCAGGATGGCGAACGAAGCCGTCGCCGCCGCCTTCTGCATCAAGTGCCTGCGTGTCAGAAAATTCTCATTCTGTTGACTCATATTACGCCTCATAGCTCTATTCCTTTTCGTCACCATTCGTAAATCCATACGTATGTGGTATAGGTCGTCGGCGGGGACTTCCAGGTCTGAAGCTTCTCGTTGTGGATTTGGTTTTCGATTTGTTCCCCGCAGCGGAGGGTCAGCCGCAGACCCTTGGAGAAAAAAATCGGATCTTCCTCATGGAAGCGGTATGCGGAGAAGCTGTGATCTTCTTTGTCCAGGTGGGTCAGGCCGGCCACTTCGTTATGATACATACCGCGATTGAAGAAGTAGGTGCCCAGGAAGTAATCCTCCAGGCCCGAGGAGACCATCAGCGGCTCCTTGTCGCCGTCAATATAAGCCCGGACGCAACTCTCCAGAAACGTAAGCTGCTGGGCTTGGGCGGCGATCGTGACCAGGTAGAGCATGCCTGGCTTGCGGGTGTTGCACATATTAAACTCATCGAGGGTCTGTGCGGTATGGTCTTCGAGCGTGTAGAGCCTAAGGCGGGCGTTGTCGGGCAGGCGCACGCCGTTGAACTCGACGTGCATGTTTTCCACGCCGCGGATGATGTACCAGAACCGCCGGTTCTTATCATCGCCCTCGTGCAATTGGGCCGTGACGCGAATGGACCTGCCGAAGGGGATGCGGTAGGTGTTGTAGATGCCGGAGGGCTGGCCGGTTTTGCCGATGCGCTTTGTGCCCCAGGGGCCGAAATCATCCTTGTAACCGATGCCGTGACCGAGGAACATCTCAAAATCGATCGACGCTGTCTTCTCACCGTCCACGTAAATGCGGATGTGCATCCGCTCCCAGTTCTCCCAGTTACCGCCGAACCACATGTGCGTTAGGCAACCCTTGCCCTGGTGGGTGAACAGCGCAGCCTCGGTCTTGGAGCCTTCGGCGAAAGGGTAAACGGCCTTGCCCATAGTGCCGAATGTTTTCATTTGTTCGGCGGAGCCGCCGCCAGTCGCCTGCCCGGCAGAAAAGAGCAATGCTGTAACCAGCAGAATGAGCTTGCAGCGCGCCATCGGAAATCCTGCCTGCAGACGCTTATTGCTGTTGTACACCATCAAACACCTGCCTTTGTTCTTGTTGTCCTGGGGACTCCTGACGGACAACAACTCGAGCAACTCTTTGAAGTCTTTGCGAATCTCCATAATATTCGCGTTTGAGGGCATCGACCGCCGCGAGACGCTACTCCGGCGGGCGGCTCAGCCAATACTCAAGGTTCTGCTTGTTCTCTGAGTAGTTGTCCAAATTCTGTTTCTTTACCGTCTTGCGAATCATGGCTTCTGCTTTTCTAATTGATCCGCATCAAGCCGGTCCTTGTCCCGGCCCGTAGCGCGTTTGTTTTTGATGAGATCGCCAAGAGACAGTATCGGGATTGACATACCTTCCATTTCGACGATTCGGCGCTGCTGATGAGCGTCATCGAAGCTGATGCCGCTTATTGCGGTGATGATATCGATCCGCCGGGGTGCGACGCCGATCTGGAAGACGACGTCGGGCGCGGCAAACGTGGCCTCATCAATCTCGTGGACTGGGGCACCGAATGCCTCCATTGAGCGATAGACCCGGGAAGAGTTCTCCGCCGACGGCTCAACCCAGATTTCGATGTCGCCCGTCGCGCGCGGATATCCATGCACCCCCATCGCATAAGCGCCGACCAAGAGAAACTTAACGTTATTGCCTAACAAGACTTGCAACATGTCTTTGTAGTCGCTGTTGAGCACAGTCCTGCCCTCGCAAAGACCACAGTTCGGCGGTCAGCTCCCAGATCATGTCCAGGCGCTCCGCTGGCGACGCATCCACGAAGTCATCGTCGTCGTCGCTTAGTTTCTTCAGTTTGGTCTGGTCTTTCTGAAGTCTGATCATCCTTTTATTATACCACAGACGTGCGGATTGTGCTAATCAAACCACTCGTCATTTGGGTCGAAGGGGGGGATGGAGACATTGACGATTCGCATCTTGCCGACGGCTCGGTGGCGGCAGCCGGGCTTGATGAAAATGGCGGTCAAAGGCTCGACGGGGACGCGCTGGCCGTCCAGCTCCATTTCGCCCGCCCCTTCCAGGACGAGATAAATCTCGGTCAGCTTCTTGTGATAATGGACCCGCGAATCCTGCTGGATATCGACGATGTGCATCGTGGCGGTGGAATTATCCGGGCCGGCAAAGGCCCTTTTGGAAAAGCCGCACGGGCATCTTACGGCGTCGATCTCGTCAAATCGTGCAATCATGTAGTTTGCCATGTTCCACCCTTTAGAAAAGGCTCCTGATCCCTTCTCTGCAAAACGAAAGATTCTTGAACCCCTAATCGGCTTCATGTATATTCTGTCGGAATCGTGTGATTTAATCAAGAACCGACTGAGGATGGACAAAATGAATGATTTATTCGACATTAAAGACAAGGTAGTCGTCATCACCGGCGGCGGCGGCGTCCTTTGCGGGACGATGGCTGCGGCTCTGGCCGAGGCGGGGGCAAGGGTGGCCGTTCTGGATCTGATTGAAGCGGCTGCTGCCAAAGTGGTTGACAAAATAAAGGCTGGCAAGGGCAAAGCCATTGCGGTCAAGTGCGACGTGCTGGACAAAAAGAGCGTCGAGGCTGCCAAAGAGAAGGTCATCTCGAAGTTCGGCCGGATCGACATCCTGATTAACGGGGCCGGCGGAAACAAGAAAGAAGCGACGACCTCGCCCGAGCTGTCCTTTTTCGATTTGCCCAGCGAGGCGGTCCGGTTTGTATTCGATCTCAATTTCCTCGGGACGCTGCTGCCGACGCAGGTGTTCGGCAAGCAGATGGCCGAAAACGGCGCCGGCGTCATATTGAATATCTCCAGCATGAACGCTTTCCGGCCGCTGACCAAGATTCCCGCGTACTCGGCGGCCAAGGCGGCCGTCAGCAATTTCACGCAGTGGCTGGCGGTGCACGTTTGCCAGAACTATTCCAAGGAAATCCGCGTCAATGCAATCGCGCCGGGGTTCTTCCTGACGGAACAGAACCGTTTTCTCCTGACCGACGAAAAGACCGGGGAGCTGACGGCCCGTGGCAAGACCATCATCGACCATACGCCGATGAGCCGGTTCGGCGAGCCGGCCGAGCTGGTCGGGACCATGATGTGGCTGCTGAGCGACGCGGCCAAATTCGTCACCGGCGTCGTCGTCCCGGTGGATGGCGGCTTCTCCGCCTTCAGCGGAGTCTAATTTAGAAAGGGCATTGTGCATGGCCAGCAAAGGCACTTCCAGAAGGGACTTGCTCAAGTCTGCGGGCCTGGCTTCATTGGGGGTGGGTCTGCTGCACACGGCAGCGAAAGCCCTCCCGAAGCTTGAGCGAATCGTGGGCGGCAAAACCCGAAACGTCGTCTTCATTCTCAGCGACGATCATCGTTATGACTTCATGGGTTTCCTGGGCAAGCCAGCGTTCCTCGAAACACCCAACATGGACCGCATGGCCCGCGAGGGAGCGTATATTCGTCATGCCTTCGTCACGACGTCGCTGTGCTCGCCGAGCCGTGCCTCTATCCTGACCGGCCAGTTCTCCCACCGGCATGGGGTCGTGGACAATCAGACCGCCATTCGCGAGGACGTCGTATTCTTCCCGCAATACCTTCAGGAAATCGGCTACGAAACGGCCTTCATGGGAAAGTGGCACATGGGCCACGAAGACGATGCGCCCCGGCCCGGCTTCGATAAGTGGATCAGCTTTCGCGGCCAGGGCGTTTACAACGACCCCACGCTCAACATCGATGGCCGGCAGGTCAAAGCCGAGGGGCAGATATCCGACCTGCTGACCGATTACGCCGTCGAGTGGCTCGAAAAACCCCGCAGCAAGCCATTCTTCCTCTACCTTTCGCACAAAGCGGTCCACGCCATGTTCGAGCCGGCCAAGCGCCATCTCGGCAGGTACGAGAACGCCAAAGTCGAATTCCCGAAGAGCATGGCCGATACGCCCGAGAATTACGAAGGGAAGCCCGCCTGGGTCAAAGAGCAGCGTAATAGCTGGCACGGCGTGGACTACATGTACCACGGAGACATGGACTTCGAGACGTTCTGCAAGCGGTATTGCGAGACACTGCTGGGCGTGGACGAAAGTATCGGTCGCGTCCTCAAGTGCCTTCAAGACAAGGGCCTGGCCGAGTCCACGCTCGTGATCTACATGGGCGACAACGGTTTCTGCTTCGGCGAGCATGGTCTGATCGACAAGCGCCACATGTACGAGCCGTCGATGCGCGTTCCCATGTTGGCCTTCTGTCCCGATCTGATCAAAAGGCCCGGCACGGTCGTTGAGCAGCTTGTCCAGAATATCGACATCGCGCCGACGGTTCTGGAGGCTGCCGGCGCCCGGACACCCGAAAACATGGACGGCCGCTCCATCTTGCCGTTGCTGGCGGGCAAGAGCGTTCCCTGGCGCGATGCCGTCTTCTATGAGTACTACTGGGAAGCCAACTTCCCCCATACGCCCACGACCTTTGGCGTTCGGACGGACCGCTACAAGTTCATCCACTATTACGGCGTCTGGGACACCGACGAGCTCTACGATATCAAGAACGACCCCGATGAGATGCACAACCTGATCGACAAGCCCGAACACGCCAAACTCGTCGAGCAGTTGAGGACGCGAATGTACGACTGGCTCGAACAAACCAATGGCATGATGATTCCTTTGCGGCGAGAGAGAGGCGCCAAAAGCGATAAACGGGGCCCGAAAAAAGTCAAAGAATGGCGGTACTACGGCGGCAAGGAATGACTGCAATCGATCCGGCAAGACCGCTCAAGGATTTCGAGCCGAAGCATGGATTCTTCGTCGGTATCGATTCGGACGGCTGCGTCTTCGATACGATGGGGATCAAGCAGCGGGAGTGTTTCTGCCCGTGGATGATTGCCTATTTCGGCTTGCAGCCGGTCGCTCAGGCGGCCCGCGAATGTAAGGAGTTCGCGGATTTGTTCTCCAAGACGCGAGGCGCCAACCGGCACAAGACAACCAAGCGCATCATCGCGGAGCTTCTGCCCAGTCACCCGATGACCAGGGCCAGAGGTTTTAAGGTTCCGCAGTACCCGCATTATTTCGCCTGGGTCGATGACCCCGGCAGCGTGCTGAGCAACGACGGGCTGAAAAAAGCGATTGAGCAAGCCACAGACCCGGACGCCAAACGCGAGCTGGAGCTTGCCCTGGCCTGGAGCGAGCGCGTCAACTGGGCCATCGAAGAGATTGTCAAGCGAATGCCGCCCTTTGCCTTCGTTGAAGAGAGTCTGGAGAGAATTAAGCCTTTGGCGGATGTTATCGTCGTCTCGGGCACACCTAATGAAGCGCTAAAGCGTGAGTGGGAAGAACACGATATCGCCAAATACGCGGCGATCATCGCGGGCCAGGAGATGGGGACAAAAGCTCAGCATCTCGCCTACACCACAAAGGGCAAGTACGAGAAGAATCACGTCCTGATGATCGGCGATGCGCCGGGGGACATGAAGGCGGCTCGGGCCAACAACGCGCTGTTCTACCCCATCAATCCCGGCGACGAAATCGAATCGTGGAAGCGTTTCCATGATGAAGCGTTCGATACATTTGTCAACGGTCGATATGCCGGCCGGTACGAAGAAAGGCTCATCGCCGAGTTCGATTCGTATCTGCCGGAGCTGCCGCCCTGGCAGAAACAGGAATTCGTATCCAAGAAAATACACCATACGCAATACGCACGATGAATAAAATGGTAATTGAGCGACATAATAAGGAAGCCTGTGTTGAGATTAGGCAGGCACGTGAAGCGGTTGGCGAGTTTTTCGCCCGGAACGACTATGCCGGCAAACGCATTCTGATGATCATCCCCGACAACACGCGTTCCGGCCCAATCGGCGAGGTCTTCAAGATCATCTACGAGTTCCTGGGGCCGAAGGCGAAAGCCGTCGATTGCCTCGTTGCGCTGGGGACCCATCAGCCCATGAGCGAAGAGCAGATTTGCGCCAGGCTCAGCATGAGACCCGGCGAACGCAAGGGCAAATACGCATCGGTGAAATTCTTCAATCACGAGTGGGACAAGCCGGAGACGTTCACCTCCATCGGAAGGATTTCCGCCGACGAGGTCGAGCAGATTAGCGAGGGCCTCTTTCGTGAAGAAGTGGACGTAGCCATCAATAAGCTGATTCTTCAATACGATGAGTTCTTTATTTTAGGCCCCGTGTTTCCGCATGAGGTTGTGGGCTTCTCCGGCGGTCACAAGTACATCTTTCCCGGCATCGCCGGCGACGAAATCATTCACTTCTTCCACTGGCTGGGCGCCGTCATCACGAACCCCTTGGTCAACGGCAACAAGTGGACGCCCACGCGGAGGGTGGTCGAAGAAGCCGCTTCGTTCATCAAGACTCCGCACAACCTGTTCGCCATTGTCGCGCTAAACAACGAGCTCAAAGGGATTTTCATCGGAGACACGCTCGAAGCGTGGGAACAGGCGGCCGACTTGTCCGAGCAGGTCCACATCACCTACAAAGACAAGCCCTATCATACGATTCTCGGCATCGCGCCGGAAATGTACGACGACATCTGGACCGCCGGCAAGGTGATGTACAAGCTCGAGCCGATACTCGCCGACGGCGGCACGCTTATCATCTACGCGCCGCACATCACCGAGATTTCCTACACGCATGGCAAGTGGCTCGACAAGATCGGCTATCACACCCGCGACTATTTCCTGAAGCGCATGGAGCAGTTCGCCGGCGTGCCGCGCGGGATTATCGCCCACTCGACGCACGTCAAGGGCATCGGCACGTACATCGACGGCGTGGAGAAGCCGCGGGCCAACGTCGTGCTCGCCACCGGCATCAGCAGGCAACGCTGCAAGAAAGTAAACCTTGACTACATGAATCCGCGCGATATAAATATAACCGAGTACGAAGATAGAGAGGACGAAGGAATCCTTCTCGTCCACCACGCAGGCGAAGTCCTGCATCGATTGTCCGGCGGATATATTCCGACTATTCCGCAGGAATAAGCTAACTGGGCAAGAAAAGTGACTTATCAAGGAATAGACATTTCAGAAAACAAACTTGCCGAGCTCTGTCGAAAATGGAAAGTCACAGAGCTGTCGTTCTTCGGCTCGATTTTGCGGGACGATTTCGGCCCGAATAGTGACATTGACGTCCTTGTGGTTTTTCAGCCTGATGCCCCTTGGAGCCTGTGGGACCTGATGGAGATGAAAGAGCAGCTTGAGACCCTTTTCGGTCGCCCCGTGGACCTGGTCGAGAAAGAGGCGCTGCGGAATCCCTGGCGCAAACGCCAGATTCTCAGCACCTATGAGGTGGTCTATGCAGCCTGACCGGCAAGACATGGCTCGCCTCTGGGATATGCTCGACGCGCCTAGCATTATTACCTTGGCAATGAAATCAAACAGTCATTTTGGGGATAAAGACATCAGACACCGAGCGGATTGCGAAGCTGTCAGTCATGCCTGCAATAAAGTCTAGGACAATCAACTCATCTGGATCATCAGGTTTGTAAACGTCTTTCATGTCGCTGTTAACAAATTGTTGCAGAACCCGGTAAACCAACGGTACTGAATTGCTCCTGCCGCTGTCGGGATATGTGGAAGACTGAAACCTGTTGGTACGCCTCAGTTCGGCGAGCAAGTCATCAAATAGATACTCAATCGTTTTTCCAGCTTGTTCTTTGTAACCTTCGGCCTCAGGACTATGATAGATGAATTCACCATTGAACTCTATCAATTCATGAAGCAACTCACCAAATTTGGCTGAAATGGCTATGCAACCTTTGTTCCTACTATTGACGACCATATCTTCGACGAAAGTCCCAATGATTTTGCCGTTGGTTGTGCCAAGTTCCTTGCGAAACCGTGGCGGTATGTTATCTTCTTTGAGAATACCAACCTCGATGGCATCCTCTATGTCCTTACCCACATATGCGATCTTGTCGATGAGTCGAACAACACATCCCTCTAAAGTGGCAGGATTACCTGCTTCCTCACGTGTCTTGATTTGGTCGAGGTCTTTCTCTTTGGAGGCGGGATCGAGCCTGCAGGTCGCGAAATCTTCGCCACAGTGTGAAATTATGCCATCTCTCACCTCCCATGTGAGGTTGAGACCGGGCCTTTCCCTGTCCCTTTTCGCAATCCAATCAACGACCCTGAGACCATAGACTTCATGAGAGAACTTAGGCGTGACTTGTTTAAGTGCGTTGTGTTTTTCAAATATCCTGGACAGAAATTCTTCACCTTGGTGCCCAAAGGGTGGGTGTCCAATGTCGTGAGCCAAGCCTATTGCTTCTGCCAAGTCTTCGTTCAGCCCGAGACAACGCGCGACGGTTCGAGCTGCTGAAGCCACAAATCTGACATGATCCATCCGTGTGGTGATATGATCATTTTGTGGAAAGTAGAAGACTTGGGCTTTATGTCTCAGGCGTCGAAACGACTGTGAGTAGATGATTCGGTGGACGTCACGTTGGAAATCAGTACGAAAGTCGTCGGGAGGCTGTGTACGCCGCCTTCCTTTCGTGGTTATTGTGGCGAACTCATTTGGGAACAATTCCCTCTCGCACCTTCTGTAATCTGACATGTCCTCTCCCCGAAAAGACCTATAACCAAATCCGTGATATCCGAAACCGGTCTTCGTCCTGCCAGGAACTCGCTAATCTGCCTTCCATTCTTCGCGGTTCTGTCAAAATGAGGCTCACGTGAAAGAAGCACATCTTCGGTGGCCTTGGAGAATTTGTCATCCAGAGCACGCAGAATACCTTCATGAGTCGTCACGAACGAAAAATCTGAAAGGCCGAGCACCATGGGATTACAATTTCCTTCGATAAGAGACCTGCTGTCGGTTCTGAAAATGACAAGGACTTTGTTGCATGCCCAAGCGATCCCAGCTTCAACCATCGCGCCCTCATCTGGAACACGGCCATTCATGTTCAAGACCAAGCCGTCACAATCGGCTATCTGAAAAACGTCAAGGGAGAATATCGCCTGGTTCAGGATATCTCTTGCCTGTTGGGGCGTCACACTCCTTTGCAGTAGCATCGGGAAAAGAAGGGCGAACTCGAGGCCATCTCTGTGGGGCAAGAAAACCGAGTAACCTGCCGCTTCCAGAACGGACGCAATCTCCTGCATCTCTTCTCGTTCTTTGGGATTGAAGAGAGGACCTGCACAATATATTTTGTACGGTTTGTCGCCCATGACCAGCCTTCTATGAACACAAGGGTAAACTAAAACTGACGCTCATTCCACAAAAACATACACTATGATAGAACTGTGCGTCAAGTCAAATGTTCTATATGTCAGGTTTTTTGCTCAGCCGTCCCAGAAACGATGGTTCAACAAAACTACGTACACTAATCGGGGTAGCACAAAAACGACAGGAATTGACGCTCTGCTCATATTTGCACGTCGTTGTGGCAAAAACACACGTAAACGGTTCAATGTAGTCAATCGACCTGTGAATTTAGTTGCAGTAGGGCCCAAAATCCTGATAATTGTAACAAAGACGCGGTTAAATGAAAAACCAAAATATCGAACAATAGGAACGAAGAACTCAACCGACGAAAGGAGCTTTGGGAAATGGCGAAAGCTGATATTGGCCTGATTGGTTTGGCGGTGATGGGTGAGAATCTCATCCTCAACATGGAAAGCAAGGGTTTTACGGTAGCCTGCTTTAATCGAACGGTATCGAAGGTGGACGACTTTATCAACGGCCGCGCGCAAGGCAAGAACGTCGTCGGCTGTCATTCCATCGAAGAATTTGTCGAGAATCTTGAGAAACCGCGCAAGATTATGCTGATGGTCAAGGCGGGCTCGGCGGTGGACGCCTTCATCGACATGCTCCTGCCCCACCTCGAAGACGGCGATATCATCATCGACGGCGGCAACTCGCATTTCCCCGACACGATACGGCGCACCGCATACGTCGAGAGCAAGGGCAAGCTCTACATCGGCACCGGCGTCTCCGGCGGCGAAGAAGGGGCGCTGCGGGGGCCCTCTATCATGCCCGGCGGCTCGCCTCCAGCCTGGCAGCACGTCAAGCCTATCTTCCAGAAGATCGCCGCCAAGACCGACGATGGCGAACCCTGCTGCGACTGGGTCGGCGAAAACGGGGCCGGACATTTCGTCAAAATGGTCCATAACGGCATCGAATACGGCGACATGCAACTGATCTGCGAGACCTACCAGATGATGAGAGAAGGCCTCGGCATGACGAACCGGCAGATGCACGATTGTTTCACTCAATGGAACAAAGGCGAGCTTGATTCGTACCTCATCGAAATCACCCGGGACATTCTGGGCTATAAGGACGAGGACGGCAACGAAGTCATCGACCTGATCCTCGACACGGCCGGCCAGAAGGGAACCGGTAAGTGGACCGCCATCGAGGCCCTGAACCAGGGTCAGCCTCTAACGCTCATCGGCGAGGCCGTCTTTGCGCGTTGCCTCTCAGCCCTCAAGGACGAACGGATCAAAGCGGCCAAAGCTCTCAAAGGCCCCAAGGCGGCCTTCCGGGGCGATAAAGACAAATTCCTCGATGATTTGCGCCAGGCCCTTTACGCCTCGAAAATCATCAGCTACGCGCAGGGCTATCAGCTTATGCGCGCCGCCGCCATCGAACACAACTGGAACCTGAACTACGGCGGCATCGCCCTGATGTGGCGCGGCGGCTGCATCATTCGTTCGGCCTTCCTGGGCAAAATAAAGGAGGCCTTTGTCAAGAAGCCCAAGCTGGAGAATCTGCTGCTTGACCCGTTCTTCAAGAAGGCCGTCAGGCAGGCCCAAAGATCGTGGCGCCGCGTCGTGACTACAGCGGTCAAATTAGGCATTCCCATTCCGACGATCAGCGCGGCTCTGGCCTTCTACGACGGTTATCGTCACGAACGCCTCCCGGCCAACCTGTTGCAGGCCCAGCGTGACTACTTCGGCGCCCATACCTACGAGCGCGTGGATAAGCCGCGGGGCGAGTTCTTCCATACGAACTGGACGGGCCGGGGTGGAACCACCGCTGCTTCGACGTACGTCGTCTGACGCGGGAGTCGTGAGTGATGCGTGAGAGTCTGCGGATGCAATCCGTGCAATCGCCGATCATCCCGGTGGTCGGCGAGCTGATTCGCGCCAATCCTGGCACGATTTCACTCGGGCAGGGTGTCGCCTATTATGGCCCGCCACCCCAGGCCGTCGAAGCCATCCAGCGATTTCTGGCGGACCCGGAGAACCACAAATACAAGCTCGTCCAGGGTATCCCGGAATTGCTGGAGGCCATCGAGCGCAAGGGCCGGCAAGAGAACGGCATCTCGTTGGAGGGCAGCCGGATCGTCGTGACAGCGGGCGCGAACATGGGTTTTATGAACGCGGTCCTTGCGATCGCGGACCCAGGCGACGAGATCATTCTCCAACTGCCGTATTACTTCAACCACGAGATGGCGGTGGCCATCGCCGACTGCAAAGCGGTGTGCGTGCCGACCGATAAGGATTATCAGTTGCAGCCGGAGGCCATCGCCGCCGCGATCACCAGGCGAACGCGGGCGGTTGTCACCATCTCGCCGAACAATCCGACCGGCGCGGTCTATCGCGAATCGGACTTACGGCGGGTCAACGAAATCTGCCGGCGCAGCGGCGTCTATCACATCAGCGATGAAGCCTACGAGTACTTCACCTACGATGGCGCCATGCACTTCTCACCCGCCTCGATCGCCGGCAGCGCCGGGCACACGATCTCGTTGTTCTCGCTCTCAAAAGCTTACGGCTTCGCAAGCTGGCGCATCGGCTGGATGGTCATACCCGAGCATCTCTACATGCCGATAAAGAAGATTCAGGACACCATCCTGATCTGCCCGCCGGTCATCTCGCAGTGGGCGGCGGTCGGCGCCATGGAGGCCGGCCGGCCGTACTGCCTGGATAAGCTCGAGATGACCACCGAAATCCGCCGGACATTTCTCGATGAGCTGGCCGACATCGCCGATCTGGTCACGGTGCCCCCCGCCGACGGCGCGTTCTACCTGCTGATGCGCGTCCACAAAAACTCCGACCCGATGGAGCTCGTCGCGCAGCTCATCGAACGGCACAAAGTCGCCGTAATCCCCGGCACGACATTCGGTATGGAAGATAAATGCTATCTAAGGGTGGCTTACGGCGCCCTTCAAAAAGACACCGCCGCCGAAGGCATCGGCCGCCTCGTGAGAGGATTGAAGCAGATTCTGGCCATCTGACGCTGTCCGTGTAGGCTGGTATCAAGACCTTTTTTTGGGCTCTACTGGCGGCCTATTGAGTCCACGAACTCTTCGATCCTGAAAGCGTCCTCTGTCGGTTCTATACTGACGATTTGGGACGGCGACAGGTGCAGGAAATTGCTGCCTTTGGC
>Ga0307380_10007834_pt1 | contig 13798 bp, 9 predicted proteins | sample UN3MG_FD_202239 | JGI IMG/M metagenome (GOLD analysis project Ga0307380, IMG submission 202239) | Soil microbial communities from Risofladan, Vaasa, Finland - UN-3 | ecosystem: Environmental > Terrestrial > Soil > Coastal area > Acid sulfate soil | place: Finland: Risofladan, Vaasa | collected... | reverse complement strand
GTGGTGCTTATCTTGCGGATGACGCTATTGGCGTCGACCAGATAGAGCCAGGCCCCGTCGGGGGAAAACACGGCCGGGATGGCGGGCACGCCGAGGTTGTACAGCTTCTTGGCCGGGGCAACGTCGATCGCCACCGCCCGTCTCCCACCCACACCTGGAACCTTGCTCGCCAGCACCTTGCCGCTCTGCACGGGTTGTGGAACCTCGACCTCGACGTCTGTCGTGTCGGGATCGACGCGAGTACATTCCGAGGTGACTCGATAGGAGCCGTCCGCAAGTCGGACGGGGCGAGGACAGTCTATCGGCTTTCCATCAATTCCCGGGATGGCGGGTACCGCGTCACCCTTGCGAAACTGGACGCTGAAATCGAGCCGCCGCGGCGGCATGTAGATCTTCGTCCCGGACTTGTCGGTGTACGACAACTGGCCCCGGAAGACGTACTCGCGTTTCTGGCCGGGATTCGCACCGGGGAACCGGGCTACCCACGTGTGGCCGTCGCCGTATCTCTCTATCCAGGAATACTGAAGCATGAAGGCATTGGAAGGTGCCTGCCTCACAAGCTCCAGCGTCGTTGCGTCCGGCAGCGTATCGATCGGCGGCGGCTCTTCGATCGGGGGCCGTTCGCCGGGTCCGGCGATCGGCTCTCTGAAGTCTTCCACCAAGGGCCCCTTTTCGAATTGCGGTTGGATGCTCAGCCTTGCCTCGCTGATCTGGTGGCAGGGATCGTTGACGACCGCGACGAACTCGTACACGACCTGCTTCGTATCGCCCGACTCGAAACCGAATTGGAGAAAGGCGATTTGGGGTTCGAGAAGCTGCGTGAGGGAGCTTGGCGGCGAAACCACAAACTGCGACCCGTCTGCTGCGCCGTTGCTGCGACTTCCCCAGCAGAAGCCGACGACCTGGCCGGACGGCGTCGCCACGACCGCCAGCGACAGGGCCGGCGCCTCGGTGCAATCCATCTCGATGGTCTTCACCTGACCATTTTCGTCGCGCTCGATGCGGCTGAGAATTCCCTGCTCCGCGAAGCCCGCGAAAGCAGCCGGTCTGACCCCCCAGTTGGTTTCGTACCCGATCACACTGACGGGCATCTGCGGGGTCAGTTCCGGCGCGGCGTCTATCTTGATCGGCGGCGGGAGTTGGTCCGCCGGAGCACCGACCACACATAGGGCGCTACGCTCCAAGGCGGAAACCCGTTCGGCGCGAACCGACTTGCGTTGACCTCCCTCACTCCAAAGGACGAAGTAATCCGGTCCGCTGACAACTCGTCTACTGTTCGAATAGATCCGCTCCAGCTCCTCCGGCCGGCGCGCGGCGACCAAGGCCTGGTCTCCCGTTCGGTGGAACACCACGCCGGGCACGCCGTGAATCTCGCCGTTAAAACGAACCGCCACCAGGACCACGGATTGCCCGATTGCCCGCAACGACGCCAAATCCGTCGCACCCACCTGTCCGCGTCCCTCGCCCGCTCGCGAGGTGGCCACCGGCGGTTGCGTTTGCCCCGGGCAACGCACGGCGCACGTCAGGCTCGACAAGCCCACCGTGGCGAGTAGTATCGCCACCACAGGCGACTTGGTAACACATGAAGTTCGATACATGTCTTCGTCTCCGTCTTACCGGCGTGGAACAGGTGTCAGGAACCGTTGTTTGCAGATCCTTGCCGACGATCCTATCGAAAACCGCCCGCCGCCGCCAATAACGGTTCCTGACACCTTTTCCTCTACGATCAGGTCGTCCGGCGCTTCCAGCGGGAAGTGCGGCACGTTGTAGCAGACGTGCAACAGAAACGGCTTCGACTTGTCCTCCAGCGCCCGATCGACGTAATCGATGGCCGCGTCGGTGAAGAAGTCGGTGGTGTAGAACTCCTCGTCGGGCCGGTAGGGGTTGACGGGATTTTCGCCGGCGGGAATCAACAATTGTTGGTCGCGGTAGATGTCGCACGCCCGCAGCACTTTCCAATAGCTGTCGATGTGCGGGTAGATGCCGGTGAAGCGATCGAAGCCTCGGACTTCCGGCCGGGAGTACGGTTCGTGTCCGGCGTGCCACTTGCCGACCATCATGGTTTGATATCCGGCCGAGCGGAGCACTTCGCCGAAGGTGACGCATTGGTCGTTGAGGTTCCCCTGATAGCCCGGGCCGTGGTCGCGATAGACCATCATGCCGATGCCCGCCTGATGGGAATAGAGCCCGGTCAACAGGGCGGCGCGTGAGGGGCAACATCGCGAGGTGTTGTAGAACTGCGTGAAGCGGACGCCGCGGGCCGCCAGCCGATCGAGGTGCGGCGTGTCGATTTCGCCGCCGAAGCAGCCGACGTCGGAATAGCCCATGTCGTCGACGAACAGGATCACGATGTTCGGCCGCGGCGGCGGATCGGCGGCTTGGGCAGCCGGCCCGAGCGCCGCAGTGACGCACACCGAGATGACAAGAAGGAAAACGCTCGGTCCGGCGTAGGGGTGTTTATTCATGGCTGCCTTTCGTTGGACTGCTGCTTTCGGGTTCGTTGGCACCGCGGAGCCGTGCTGCAGGAAGGCCGTGGAAAAAGGGGACAGGCACCGAGCCGGCAACGTTTCTGAGCGATTTTCGCGCCATTTGCGGCTCGGAGCCAGTCCCCGTTTTCCACTCACCGCCGGCCGCCTGGATTGTATCATCCGATCGGGGCCGCTTGGAGAAATCATTCCCAGGAATCGCCCGGTTTGTAGTTGACATGGCTGGGTGATCGGGTAAAATTCGGACTACTACCTCGGCTCTAATAGACCGCAAAGAGGCAGCGTCGGCACCCGACGCCCAAACGGCTTCGCACGCCGGTCGAGCTTTCCGGGGGCCACTCTTCAATTGGCTCACTTTCTGTGGCCAGTTTCCCAAACAACCACCAGGAGCAAGTTCCTATCTTAGCATATGCCCGCACAATAGGTCACTGAGGTGTACCTGCAGGAGGAGATGTCATGCGACGATCGAGAACGATTCTGGCGGCAGCGGTCTTCGTGTTTGGCGGTTTCGGCCATGACTGCGAGACGATTGCGGCGGAAGTGGTCAATTGGACCGGCTCAGGGACGGGTTTCGGATGGGATACCGGGGCCAATTGGAGCAACGGCAGCGGCCCGGGTTTGACCGATACCGTCTATTTCGGCAACGCGGGCGCTTCGCAAAGCATTCCCGGCCAGTTGACGAGCCTCTTGACGGGCGATCGGTCCATCGGGGGATTGACATACAACAACAGCAACTACTATCACGCCACGGACTTGGGCGGTTTCACGCTGACGGTGCTCGGCGATTCGAACTTCAACGTCAACCAGCCAGGGGCAACGTCCACCTTCATTCGCAACGGCACGCTGAACGTGGCGGGACCGTCCGTCAACGTCGGCCGCAGCTACTCGGGCGGGGCTTGGGCGATCGTCGACCTCGGCGGGCTGTCGCAGTTCAACGCCGACGTGGCCCAGTTCCACGTCGGCACCAGGATCAGCGGCAGTGCATTCGGACAATTGACACTGGCCGAAATCAACCACATCACCGCCACCGAGATCGTCGTGGCCGACAACGGCACCGGGAACGTGACCTTGGGGCAAACGAACACGATCGTCGCTCCCGACGTGCTCATCGGCGGCAGCTATGGCAACGCCGTGGTCGACATCCGCAACGGCGGGACGCTGCAACTGGGCACCGAGTCGAACCGCACCAGCCTGACCGTCGGCAAGGGAATCATCAACACCAACAGCACCTACATCGCCACGCTCGACCTCTCGGGCGCGACGCTCGACGCCTTTCTCGACCATCTGACCGTGGGCGAGAAGGCCGATATGCCGGGCAACCAGAAGGCCGTCTTCATCGGCGGCGACAGCGGGTCGGTGAGCATCGGCGAGCCGGCGAACCGGTCGAACATGGTCGTCGGCTACCGTGCCAGCGGACAAGTCGAGTTCGGCGCCATGGACAGCTTCACGGCCTGTCTGGACGAGATGATCCTCGGCCTCGGCGGTTCGGCTACGGTCTCGTTGCCGGAACTCACTTCGATCGACGCCAGGAGAATCGCCGTGGGATCGAACGGCAGCAGCACGCTCTCGCTGGGCCTGCACAACACCATCCTGGTCGACGAGTTCGACGTCGGGGGCAGCTACAGCAACGCGTTGGTGGAAATCCGTCCCGGCGGCACGCTCGACCTCGGCGCGCCCGATCGCCGCACCACGCTTACGGTCGGCAAGGGGATCATCAACACCAACAGCACGTACGCCGGCACGCTCGATCTGTCCGGCGTGACGCTCAACGCCTATCTCGATCACCTCACCGTCGGCCAGAAGGCCAATAATCCCGGCAATCAGCGGGGGTATTTCTACGGCGGCGACGGCGGATCGATCAGCATCGGCGAAGTGGGAAACACCTCCAACGTGATCGTCGCCGACCTCGCGACCGCGGAAGTCGACTTCGGCGCTATGGACCACCTTTCCGCCAACCTCGACGAAATGATCCTCGGCCGGGGCGGATCGGCCACCGTGACGCTGCCGGCCACCAACGTCATCGACGCCCGACGAATCGCCGTCGGCGAGAGCAGCAGCACCACCACGCTCTCGCTGGGGCTGGACAACACGATCCTCGTCGACGAGCTGGACGTGGGAAACACCTATTGCCGAGGGCTGCTGAAGATCAGCTCCGGCGGCACGCTGCGGCTCGGCGCGCCGGACCGGCGGACCAACTTGACCATCGGCAAGGGGATCACCAATACCAACAGCAGCTACTACGGAACCGTCGACATGACCAACGCCACGCTCGTGGCCTATCTCGACCACGTGATCGTCGGCGAAAAGGACACCGATCCCGGCAATCAACGCGGAACGCTCACGATCAGCGACCACGCCGACAACTACGTCGACGCGAACACGATCGTCATCGGCGGCACCAAGTCCACCGGCACGCTCGACTTCGCCGGCGGCACGATGCGGGCCGGTTCCATCGAGAAGGGCCCCGGCACCGCCTACTTCAACTGGACCGGCGGGACGCTGCACGTCGATGCGTTCGGCTCGCCCGAGCGGGACTTCAAGCTGACCAACACGGGCGACGGCATCCTGGCCCCGGGCAACACCGTCTCCGTCGGGACGACGCAAGTCTACGGCGAGTACCAACAGGGGGCCTTCGCCTCGACGCAGATCCAACTGGCCGGCACCATACCGGGCAGTGGCTACGATCAATTGCGCGTCTCGGGCAAGGCCACGCTGGCCGGCACGTTGGACCTGCATCTCCTCGACGCGTACGTGTCCGACGAAATCCACGAATGGTTGGAAAATCACGGTCTTCTCGATTTCCTCGACCCGTACGTGCCCGATCCCGGCGACGCCTTCGACGTGCTCACCTACGGCAGCCGCAGCGGGCAGTTCGACTTCGTGGACCCCCCGGCCCTGCCCGCCGATCGGGCATTCGAACTCGACTACGATACCGACCCCAACAAGCTTACCGTGCGGATCGTCGCGCCGATGGGCGCCGCGCTGATGGCGGCCGCGCCGACCACGACCTGGTCCGACTCGGCCAACTGGCAGGGCGGCAGCACGCCGAGGACCAACGCGGCCACCACGCTGACCAACGCGGCGGGAACGCCCTGCACCGTGTTGGTCGACCGGAGTTCGACGGTCCACAGCCTCGACGTTTCCGGCAACGGCGAGCCGATGAGCCTGGTCGTGCCAAAGGACGTCAAGCTGGCCGCCGCCAACGACGTGGTCCTTCGACCCAACAGCCTGCTGGACCTCCAGGACGGCGCGCTGCTGGCCCGCCAGGTCGAACTCGACGGCGGTTCCCTCACCGGCGTGGGTGCCATCCTCCTCGACGGGCCGCTCTGCAACGGCGGCACCGTTTCGCCCGGCGCGTCCTCCGGCACGCTGCGGATCGGCGGCGACTACCGGCAATCGAGCACCGGGACGCTGCAGATGGAAATCGCCTCGGCCACCGAGTTCGACCAACTGATCGTCGACGGCGAAGCCTCGCTGGGCGGACTCCTCTCGATCGAGTATCTCGCCGAGGGACTCGAACCGGGCGTGTATCCGATCCTCCGATACGGCAGCCTGTCGGGCACGTTCGACGACGTCCAGGTGTCGGGACTCCCGCCCGAACTCTTCTCGATCCACTACGGCGCCCCGACAAGCGACGCCGTGACGTTGACCGTCGTTCCCGAACCCTCCACGCTCATCCTTCTGGCCATGGCGGCGCTCGGACTGCCGGCTTATGCCCGACGGCGGAGGGGGCGAAGGACGTAGCAGTACGATCTTGGCGCGGAGGAACGAAGGAATGGGGTCGAACGTCGACTCGGCCGGCGAGCCGGATCAAAGGACAAGCGACGTCGAACTCGCCCTTTAGCCGGTTTCCTTGGATCGGCGCTTGCGATCCATGAGTTCCCGGATCGCCGCGCTGGTTTGTCGGGGATCGGCCTGATCGTGCAGGAGGCTCTTGATCTCTTCGGTACACAGCGAACCGAATCGGTAAACGACGCACTGACGGCATTCGTTGCCGTCCGAGGGCGTGCAGTTCAGCCCCTTGATCATCCAGCAAGGCCGGCTGTTGTCCTTCAGGGCAGGGCAATCCTCGCGGCCTTCGGGGTCGCAAGGCAGCAACTCCCAGCAGGGCAGCAACGCCTGCAGCCGGCGGATGCCCTCGATGTTCAGGCCCAGTTCCTGGATCATGTGCTGGACGTTGCGGACCCGATCGATGTCCTCTTGCGAGAAGAGGCGGTGGCCGGAGGGGGTCCGGTGAGCGATGATCAGACACTCGTTTTCGTATTTCCGCACCGCTGAGACCGACAGGCCCACTTTCTCGGCCAGTGTGCCGATCGACATCAGCGGCTCGGAATGATCGAGGTCGATCTCCATCGTGGTTTCTCCGGCCGTTGTGTATTGGTTCAGTGCCCGGCGGCGGCAGTGAACGATCGTTAACCGTTTACGTGGCAATAACTTACGGGCACACTTGACGCCCTCTTGTATCGGCTATAAACTCTGATATGAAATATCTACTCTTGCGAGTCAAGGTATTCTATTCCGACGATAACGTCAACAGTCAGAATGAGGCAACGATGCCAGAGGCCGCAGTTGAGCAGAAACAGATCGGCGATGCCGTAATCCGGCTCGTCAAGGGCGACATCACCGAGTTGGAGGTCGACGCCTTCGTCTTCTACGCCCAGGAGGATTTGACGCTTGGTTCTGGCGTGGGTACGGCGATCTCCGTTCGTGGGGGGCCAACCATCCAGAAGGAACTCCAGAAGCTGGGGCCTGTGGCGGCGGGCGAGGCGGTCGTCACGGCGGCCGGAAATCTCAAGGCCAACTCCATCATCCACGCGGTAGGCCCCAAATTCCAGGAAGAACACATCGCGAGCAAGCTTCGCACCACGATGCGAAACACGCTGAGGCTGGCCGACGAAAAGAAAATCCGGCGGATCGCCTTTCCGGCCATGGGCGCGGGGTACTACGGGATCGCACCGGACCTTTCTGCCCGGGTGATGTTCGAAGTCATCCGAGACCATCTGTCCGGCACGTCCGGCATCGAGGAAGTGGTGGTCTGCGTGCTGGACACGCCCCAATACGACGCATTTCAGGCCCGGCTGGCGGCCTTGGGTTAGAGGACACGACATGAGTGATCTGCTGCATTTCGCCGAACACGGGCTTCAGTACGCGGCGCTGGGTTTCATGGCGCTGGTCTACACCACGCGTATCGTCTGGTTCCTGAGTTTCAAGGCCGGCGGCGAGCGCCAGGCACCGACCGGCCCGCCGAGCACGACGCGCCTCAAGGGCGTGCTCTATTCCTGGATCAACATCGCCATGCCCTGGGCCATGGAGAGCACGCGGAAGCGGCCCTTGTTGTACGCGCAGTTCGTGGTCTTCCACCTGGGGGTGACGGTCGCCATCGCGTTGTCGCTCATCATTCCCGAGTTCCCGAGTCTGCTGAGCGGCGCCGTGGTGCTCGCTCTGCAGGTGGTGATCGGTGCGGCGTTCGTGGTGGGCGTGATGAGGATCATCCGGCGGGTCGGCAGCCCGTACATGCGGGCGATCAGCTCGCCGGACGACTATTTTTCGCTGGTGCTGCTGACCGTCTGGTTCCTTTCCGCCGTGTTGGCCGCGCCGAACGACGCGGCCGGCGGCGAGTGGCAGCTTCTGAGCTTCTTCATCCTCACGGCGTTCTTCCTGGTCTACGTGCCGTTCAGCAAGATATCCCATTACCTTTATTATCCCTTCACGCGCTACTACCTCGGCAAGACCATGGGTTACCGGGGCGTTTATCCGATGCAACGCGGCTAGTACCTCATGTCATTTGCTCTTGGCAGTTGGGTGGCTGGGGTCGAAGCACGAGGAACGAGTGCTGAGTCCCCAGAAAGCCAGGACTGGGGGCTCGGTGCTCGTCCCTCGCACCTCGACCCCCAGCCACCCACGAATTCGAACGACATGAGGTGCCAAATCCGCTTGTGCAAGCGGCTACGGAGAGAAAAGGTTCGATGAGCAAGAAACCGACGAGATCGCAGAAAGCCCAGAAGGTCCTCGAGCGGATGGGCCAGAAGCTCAGCCGGCAAATGGTCGGATCGCTGGTGGCCTGCGTCCACTGCGGCATGTGCACCGAGTCGTGCCATTACGTGCTGGCCAACCCCGGCGACCCGACCTATGCCCCGGCGTACAAGGCCGACAGGATCCGCAAGCTGTTCAAGCGCCACTTCGACTGGACCGGCCGGGTTTTTCCCTGGTGGGTGAAGGCCGGCAGCGTCTTCACCGACGAGGATCTGGAAGAACTCAAGGACGTCGTCTTCGGCAAGTGCACCAACTGCCGGCGGTGTTCGCTGAACTGTCCGATGGGCGTCGATCTGGCCACGTTCAACCGGATGGCCCGCGGCCTGCTGGTCTCGGTCGGCGTGATGCCCGAGGGCGTGGCCGTGGTCAGCAAGGACCAGTGGGAAATCGGCAACCAGATGGGCGTGCTGAAGGAGGATTATCTCGAGACGCTCGAGTGGATGGCCGAGGAGCTGCAGGACGAGCTGAACGACCCGACGGTGAACATTCCCGTCGACAAGACCGATTGCGACGTGGTCTATTCGATCAACCCGCGCGAGGTGAAGTACGATCCGCGCAGCATCTCGGACGCGGCCAAGATCTTCCACTTTGCGGGCGAGAATTGGACGATGCCCAGCGAGGGCTGGGACATGACCAACTTCGGGCTGTTCTCCGGCGACGACGCGTTGGGCGGTTCCGTGGCCCAGCGGCTGTACGAGAAGGTGATCGAGCTGCGCGGCAAGAAGCTGGTGATCTCCGAGTGCGGCCACGGCTATCGGTCGACGCGGTGCGAGGGGCCGAACTGGGCGAAGTTCAACGTGCCCTTCGAGATGGAAAGCTCCGTCATTACGATGCTCCGGTACATCAAAGAGGGCCGGATCAAGGTGGACAAGACGCGGAACACCAAGCCGGTCACTTTCCACGACTCGTGCAACAACGCCCGGAGCTGCGGACTGTTCGAGGAGCCCCGCGAGCTGCTCGACCTCGTGGTGACCGATTTCCGCGAGATGCACCCCAACCGCGCCGAGAACTATTGCTGCACCGGCGGCGGCGGGGCCATGAGCATGTCGGAGTACACCCCGCAACGGCTGAAGTCGGGCGTCGTCAAGGCCAACCAGCTCCAGGCCACCGGGGCCGCGGTCGTCGTCACCTCGTGCCACAACTGCGTCGACGGGCTGACGGACGTGATCCGCCACTACAAGCTCGGCATGGAAGTCACCCAACTCGTCCACCTGGTGGCGAATGCCCTGGTCGTGGAATGAAAGCGGGGTCAGTAGTCAGTAGGCCGGAACAAGCGCAGCGCAGTTCCGGCACCTGGCGAGGAAAGACCGCATGATGTTGCGTGCCGGAACTGCGCTGCGCTTGTTCCGGCCTACTCTGCTCGGTATCATTTAGTCTTATGAACAGCCGCGACACGATTCTGCAGCGTATCCGCAAGGAACTGGCCGACGTTCCGCCGGTCCAGCAACCGCCGGTTCCGGAGGTCTGGCCGCGAACCAACGCTTCGATCGGGCAACTCGTCGAGCGATTCGCCGACGAGCTTCAGGCCGTCCAGGGCGAAATCGTCCGTTGCCGGTCGATGGACGAGGCCCGGCGGAAACTGGCCGAGTTGATGGATCATTCCCAGTGGAAAACGATCGGTTCGGTCGATCGGCCGGTTTGCCGCGAGCTGGCCGCCGAATGGGAGCCACAGCGGGTGGCCTGGGCGGAGGACGACTGGGAGCCTTCGCGACTGGCGGATCTGCCGGCCGGCATGGTGGCGGCCGATCGGTTGCTGGCCGACACGGGCACGTGCCTGGTCACCTGCGAAAAGCCCCAAGAGCGTCTGATGTGCTACTTGCCCCCGGTCTGCATCGTGGTCGCCCGGACGGAACAACTGGCCGAGCACATGCCGGCCGCGTGGGACGAGATTGCCCGGCGAACGGCCGAGCCCGACCGCCGGGGCGAGTTCGTGCTGATCACCGGTCCCAGCCGGACGGCCGACATCGAAAAGATCCTCATCCTGGGCGTCCACGGTCCAAAGCGGCTGGTGGTGTTTCTGATAGAATAACGGGCCTTGCCTTCCCCGAACAACCTGCCATAATGAGGGGCGAGGGTCGACGCCATGGCTATTACCTGCCCGCGATGCGGAGCGGGATTCGATGTTACGTTATTCCAGTTTGGACACCGGGTCCGATGCGACTGCGGTGCAGTGCTGGACTACCCCGGAGGGGCACTGTCCAGCGGTCACGTCGCGTCGGATTCGGCACAGCGTACGGAGGGCGTACCCATGGCGGAAGTGGAACTCGGCAGAGTGACGCACTACTTCGGCAAGATCGGGGTTGCGGCGATCGAGATCACCCAGGACTCGCTGACGGTGGGCGATACGATCCACATCAAGGGTCACACCAGCGATTTCACGCACAAGGTCGACTCGATGCAGATCGACGGCCAGTTGGTCGAAGAGGCCACCGTGGGCCAGTCGGTCGGCATCAAGGTCGCCGAACACACCCGAGAGCACGACGCGGTGTTCAAGGTCGTGGAGTGAGCGGCCCGAGGCACGTTGGCAGACCCGGGGCCTTTCGTTGGGTCCGGGAGGCCAAGCGAGTAAAGCGAGTAGGTTATGCTTTAGCATATCTGGAAGCGGCGATTCGAAAGAGTCGAAAGCCGTGAGTTGAAGCATAAGCTACCTCCTCCATGCCGGCGATCCTCTCTTGTCTATTCTTTCGGTTTTGCCTCGCTTTCTTTTTGTGCCTCAATCGCGTGGCTTCTTTTCTCCTGACTATTCAGCCCACTTGTTCGTAGTGACCCGATTTATCGGGTCTGTCGTGTTGATTCTCCGACGGACCGCATGAATGCGGCCACTACGAACGATCCTTGCCGAATGTCTGGCCGTTCTCGGCGGCTGGCACCAAACGGTTTTTGACATCGTTGCGGTGAACTCTGGGGTGGCACGCCCTGAGGAACGAAGGGCGTGGTACGTCGGGAAAACACGCCCTTCGTTCCTCAGGGCGTGCCACCCGGCGGGAAAAACTCGCTCTGAGGTCAACTCGCGATTAACGGCTGCCGATAAACAGAATACCCATCGTATTGCTCTTCTTCGAAGGGGCCTGACGTGGATCGCCGTCGGGCTCCAGCGTCGTTTCCTTTCCGCCGATCTTTTTGGCGCGTGCTCCCCGGCAGGAGAAAGGCTCATGATTGGTTCGAAGGCCGGTGGCGGTTTTCCGTCGTATCCGCCGTTGGTGAAGATCGGGCTGTGGATTCTGGCGATCGTGGCTTCGGCGCTGGCCGTTCAGGCTATCGCCTGGGTGCTTGGACTCGAGTTCGACATTCTCGCTGCCAGCGGGGGGCGCGGACTGCTGCTGGCACTGGCGTTGGCGACGTTGCTGGCGGTCATGGCCGCCGACCGCCGGCCCGCGGCCGACTACGGCCTGGCCGTGGGCGGAAACTGGGCCAAGCACTGGTTCGGCGGCCTGGGGCTGGGGATCCTCACGTACAGCGGCTACTGCGCGGCGGCCTGGCTGATGGGAGCCTTCACGCTCCGGACGGACTCGCTGAGCGGATATCGCTGTGCGTCGGCCGGCCTCTCCGCCATGACGGCCGTTCCCGTGGCCGTCACGCAACAGATCATCTTCAGCGGTTACCTGCTGAGCACGCTGCGCGATCGCTACCGGCCGGCCGTGGCGGTGGCCGTGGCGGCTTTGCTGTTTGCCGTGTTGGCGCGGCTCGATCGTCCGGCCGAACTGCTCGAGCCCGGGGGCTGGCGGCTTTGTGCCGGGCTGTTTCTGATCGCCGGCTTGCTGGGCCTGCTGCGATTGCGTCTCGGCAGCATTCCCTTTCCGGCCGGTCTGCTCGCCGGGTGGATCTTCGTTCGCCGTCTGACGCGCAAGACGTCGCTGCTGGCCGTCGGCGGCGACGGCGACGTCGTGGACTGGATGGCGCCCGGCAGCGATCCCCGCCAGGCTCCCGTGCTGTGGATTCTGCTGGGAATTGCCGTCGGCGTATGTTGGTACCTCTTGCGACGCAAGGGAGAGAGCAACTCGGCGGCCGGCCAGCCCGCGCTGCATGCCAGCTTCAAACGCGTGTTTCCCTTCTCGAACCTCAACGCTTTGGCGCCGCTGGACCTTTGGCTGAGGGGATTGATCGACGCCCGGTTCCGCGTCGGGCTGAAGTACATTCCGCGGATGGCGGCGATTCTGGTCTTCTCGACGCTGAACACCATTCTCTCGCTGCCCGAACGAATCCTGCTTCCCTGGTTGTTGCGGCGGCGGGTGCCGGACCCGGTGTTCATCGTCGGCATCCATCGCAGCGGCACGACGCACTTGCAGAACCTTCTGTCGCTCGACAAGACGTTCTGTTCTCCGCGGATGCATCAGATCATCAATCCGGTGGGGTTCCTGTCGTTCGGTTGGCTCACCACGCCTTTGTTCGGCCCGTTTCTGACGTGGAAACGTCCCATGGACGCCGTGCGGATGAGCATCTTCACTCCGCAAGAGGAGGAGTTCGCCTTGGCGGGCATGAGCCGGCTGTCGCCCTACTGGGAGCTGACGTTTCCCCGCCGCGCGGCGAAGTACGACCGGTACATCTTCCCCGAAAGGTTCTCGCGCCGGGAACGGAAAGCCTGGAAGCGGACGTACCTGCATTTTCTTCGGAAGCTGACGTTCTGGTCGGGCAAGCGGCCGCTCTTGAAGAACCCTTACAATACGGCCCGCGTCCTCGCGTTGCGCGAGATGTTTCCGCGCGCGAAGTTCATCCACATCTGCCGCCACCCGCACGCCGTCTATTCGTCGAACATGCACCTGGCCCGGGAAGGATTCGTCGTCTTCCAGGTGCAGGATCCCGACGAGCGCGACTCGTATTCGACGCGCTTCCTGGACAACTATCGGGCCACGGAAGAGGCGTTCGATCGCGATGCGGCGGGGCTGCCCGACGGCGACGTTTCGCGGGTGCGGTTCGAGGACCTGGAGCGCGACCCGATCGCCGAAATCCGGCGGATTTACGGCGAGTTGGGGCTGGAGTTCCACGCCGACGTGCAGCAACGATTGCAGCGCTACCTGGATCGCATCGCCGGATACCAGAAGAACCGCTTCAAGGAATTGCCCGAGGAGAAGCGGGCGGAAATCGACCGGAAGATGGGCCCGTTTCTGCGCAAGTGGGGATACGTCGCGGACGATGCGGCGCCGGACGTTCGGCAGGCGAAGGCGGCTTAAAGACGCCTTCGGGCGCATTCTTATAGTAGCCATCTCGCTCCGCGAGATGTGGCTGCGGCTGCACGGAACGTGGCTCCGCGAAATCTGGTAGTGTCTCAAGAGCGTGTTGCT
>Ga0307380_10007830_pt1 | contig 13802 bp, 14 predicted proteins | sample UN3MG_FD_202239 | JGI IMG/M metagenome (GOLD analysis project Ga0307380, IMG submission 202239) | Soil microbial communities from Risofladan, Vaasa, Finland - UN-3 | ecosystem: Environmental > Terrestrial > Soil > Coastal area > Acid sulfate soil | place: Finland: Risofladan, Vaasa | collected... | reverse complement strand
ACCAGCAGCAAATATATCCTCGAGGGGGACGGTCAGGTCGTGTCCGGCTACGCCGATGGGAGCCGGCAGTTCACCCACAGGGATCTGGGATGAGAATCTGTTTAAAGATCGGCACCGCTTTGATCAGCCGGGGAAACCGCTTGAACCACCGCTGGCTCAAGGGCAAGGTGCGGGAGATCGCCTCCCTGCATAACGAGGGCCACGAGATCGTGCTCGTCAGCTCCGGCGCCGTGGCCGCAGGTATGGAGATCGCCGGTCTGACCGATCGTCCCACCCAAACCCTCAAGCTGCAGCTGATGGCCGGGATGGGCCAGATCCGGCTGATGAAGTATTATAAAGACTACTTCAAGCCCCAGGGGATCCATGTGGCCCAGATCCTCCTCACCCATCACAACTTCGCTTCCAAGAACGAGGAAAGCACGATTCGGGCCATTATGGAGGCCTACCTTCAGGAACGGGTGATCCCGATAGTGAATGAAAACGACATGATCAACAAGGAGGAGGTGGAATTCAAGCCCGTGTTCACGGACAACGACATTCTCGCCGCCATGGTTGCTGTTCGGATCAAGGCGGATCTGCTGCTGATCCTCACCGACGTGGACGGGTTGTATCAGGGCAACCCGAAACAGGACAGCCGGGTTAAGCTCGTAGAGGAGGTGGGGGTCATCGATCGCTGGATCGAAGAGATGGCGGCCAAAGAAACCAATCCCCTAGGACTCGGCGGCATGGCCTCGAAAGTACAGGCTGCCAAAATGGCGAGCTCCGAAGGCATCGACACCATCGTAGCCAACGGCCGCTATCCTCTTGCCGGCGTTCTTGGCGAGAAAGTGCCCCGAACCTTGTTTCGCACCGTCGCTGCTTCCTCTTACCCTTCTTCATAACCCGGGAGCCGGGGACAACTGGAAGGAATGAAGGTGGAGAACCACAGAGAAACAGAAAGACTACAGGACGAAGCGAAGCGGTTACGACGCCGGCTCGAACAGGCTGAAACCCTGGTTGAGCAGGAGCGGACCAGGCTAACACAATACTTCGAACAGATACCTCTTCCCGCCTACAATGTCTCTCTAAATGCTACGATTCTTGATGTCAACAGAGCCGCCCTTGAGTTTTTGAAATACGACAACAAGCAGGACTTGATCGGCAAGCCTCTGTTAACCACTGTTTATGCGCCAGACTCCCGCAGCAAGGCCAAAGACCTGCTGAACAGATGGAGACGGGAGGGTTCCTTGAGAAATGAAGAGCTGCAGGTTCTGACCAGAGAGGGAGAGATCCGGGATGTCCTGCTAAACGTTGAGATGATTCTCGACCAAGAGGGAAAGCCGCAGCACAGCATCTCCGTGCATCTGGACATTACGGAACGAAAACGGACCGAACAGGCGTTGCGGAGCGAAGAGGAGCGCTCCAGGATGTATCTGGACATGGCAGGGGTTATTCTTCTGGCACTCGATAAGGAGGGGAAAGTCGTCCTGGCTAATCCGAAGGCTTGCTCGGTGCTCGGTAGGGAGGAAGGGGAGATTCTCGACAAGAACTGGTTCGATAGCTTCATTCCGGAGCACGAACGCAGAGAGGTGCGTAGGGTGTTTCAGCAGCTGATGAGCGGAACCGTGGAACCTGTTGAATACGTTGAGAACCAGGTACTGGCTCTGGGGGGCAATGTCCGTTGGGTTGCATGGCACAACACACTGGTCAAGTCCCGGGACGGGGAAATTCTAGGAACCTTCAGTTCCGGTGAGGATATCAGCGGGCGGAGGCAGACAGAGCAGGCTCTCCGGGATAGCGAGGAACGATTCAGAGAGCTGACAGAAACTCTACCCCAGGTTGTGTTCGAGGTAGACATTCGGGGAACAATCACCTATGCCAACCGGCGAGCCTTTGAACTGTTCGGTTATGTCGAGGAGGATTTCCAACGGGGATTGAATACACTCGAGATGATCGCTGCCCAGGACCACGATCGAGCCAAAGCAAATATCGGGCGGGTAATGAGGGGAGACAAGCCGGATTCTACCGAGTACATGGCCCGGAGGAAGGATGGGAGTACCTTTCCGGTTATGATCCACTCGGCCCGCATTGTACGGGACGGGGAGGTGGCGGGTCTGCGGGGGATCATTGTGGACCTCTCGGAACACAAAGCAGCGGAGAAAGCGCTGAAGGAGAGTGAAGAGAGACTGCGCCAGTCCCAGAAGATGGAAGCGATCGGCAGGCTGGCCGGCGGTATTGCCCACGATTTCAACAACCTCCTGACTACGATCCTGGGATATTCAGAGATGTTGCTTTCCGAGGGTACGACGACGAAGGAAGCCTTGGAGTCAGTTCGGGAAATCAGTAAGTCCGCCCAGAGGGCCGCCTCATTGACCCAGCAGCTTCTGGCCTACAGCCGCAAACAGGTGCTCCGCCCGGAGGAGCTCGACATCAACGAGCTGGTGAAAAACATAACCAAGATGCTTCGGCGGCTGATCCACGAAAATATCCGACTGAACACGGTGCTGGATCCGAAGATCGGTTGTGTTAAAGCGGATCCAGCCCAGTTGGAACAGGTAATCATCAACCTGGCGATCAATGCCCGGGACTCAATGCCTGGAGGTGGAAATCTGACCATAGAGACGCAAAATCTCGTGCTGGATGAAAGCTTCTGTAAGCTCCGTCCTGAGGTGGTTCCGGGGGAATACGTTATGCTCGCGGTCACCGACACGGGTTGCGGAATAGACAAAAAAATTCAGAAACAGATCTTCGAACCCTTTTTCACCACCAAGAAGCCCGGCAAAGGAACAGGTTTGGGATTAGCCACGGTTTTCGGAACGGTGAAGCAGAGCAACGGATATGTTTACGTCTACAGTGAACCTGGACTGGGAAGCACCTTCAAGATCTACCTTCCCGTAATTCAGACTATGAAACCGAAAGGCCGTGACCATCCCAAGGAATGGGCTGGATATGCGACTGATAGGACGATACTGCTGGTTGAAGACGATGAGCCCTTGAGGAAATTGGTATCTCAAATCTTGGAGAGGACCGGTTATACCGTCGTATCGGCTTCTAACGGGGAGGAGGCACTGCGCCTGTTCGATAGCCCCGAGCATACCGAGATTGATCTGCTCGTAAGCGATGTGGTCATGCCGGGAATCGGCGGCAAGGCACTCGCCGAGAAACTTCAGGCCCGGTTGCCCGACCTGAAGGTACTCTATATCTCAGGGTACCCGGATGAGGCTGTTGTGCACCATGGGGTGCTGGATGAGGGCGTGGCCTATCTACAGAAGCCGTTTTCTCCGAAGGCTTTCATCCAGAAGGTCCAGGAGATCTTGGCAGAGGAATAAATCCCTTTCCTATCCTTTGCTTTGACATCTTTGGCAGGACATAATAATCTGGTAACGTTCACGTGAACGTTGCCAGAGGGAGTTGAGGCGATCAAACACGACTTTACCCTGCGGAAAATTGCCGTGCTGACCTACACATCCATCAACACCGTATCCCGGGCATTGAATCAGAAAGTATGCACGAGCCTGGAAAGATAGTTCTAGATTCCCGACTGGTAGTCCGGGGGTCGGTTAAGAAGCTGTAAGATCCGTATGGATTTTGCAAATAAAAATCATACAAAGGAGGAGCGTATGAAAAAGCTTGCGATCTTCGCGATTGCACTGTTTCTCGCCCCTGCAGTGGGACTCCTGGCCACCGGTACCCAGGAGACTGGTCCGACCACGTTGACCCTTTGGTTTCCGGCTGGTGAAATCACCGCAACCTCGATGCCCCTTCGTGACGGCACCGACCCATGGACGGCCTTCGAAGCGGAGAACAACTGCGTCATCGACGTAGTCGCCGTCGACTATGAAACGATGAAGCAGAAGCTGCTCACCGCACTGGCCGGAGGCGCCGCACCGGACATCGGTATGATCGACGGTTCCTGGATGGGACAGTTCGTGAAAGACGGAGCCCTGGTCGAGATCCCTGCGGCCCACGCCAGGGAGTGGATGGCCGGTGTGTCTCCTGACACCAAGGCTCTCTCCGACTGGGGAGGCGGCAAGATGTACGGCTATTCTTCCTGGGGTGAGGATGCCTATGCCTTGACCTGGAACATCGAGATGTTTCAGGAGGCGGGATTCGACCCGAATAAAGCCCCCGCGTATCTCGACGAGTTCCGCCAGTACTCGGACAAACTGGCTGTGCGGGAGGGTGGAGAAACCCAACGCGTTGGATATGCGATTCGCCACGTCGGCCACCCCCACGGGATCGTAGACAAATGGGACTGGTTATCCGTGTCTTCGGGAGTCAAGTATATTGATCCCCCCACAACCATCAGCGGCGGCAAAGCGGTATTTAATCTGCCCTCGGTCGTCACCGCTTTCCAGAAGGCTCATGACATGATTTATGTGGACCAGTCCACCTCCCTGGATTTCCCCGATCCTCGAGAAGCTCTGCTCAAAGGACTGGCAGCCATGCAGATCAGCGAGGTGATCAGCATCCAGGTCCGTCAACCCAGAGAGGCACCCAACCTGAAATGGGCCTTTGCCCCACCACCGGCAGCAGTTAGGGGCGGGAAATCCGCGGTTCATACCGCGGCCTGGCAGTACGCCGTGTTTTCACCTTCGAAGAATCAAGAACTGGCTTTGGAGTTCGTCCGCTGGTTCAACAACAAGGAGAATGACTTCGCGCAAGCCAAGATGTACAAATCCACCCCGCGTTGGAACGACAACTGGAACAGCGAGCCCTTCGTTTCCGATCCTTATACCAAACAGTTCCTGGCCCTCCTGCCCTACGGACAGCCCTATCCCAAGCATCTGGCACTGCCTGGTGTAATGGAAGCCCTCGGCGCAGCGATTCAAAAGGTCTTGCACGACGACATGGACGTGGCAGCAGCCATTGCCGAAGCGGAGAAAAAGGCGAATCAAGCCATCGCTGCGGTTGAATAAGCTAGAGGCGGGACGAATCTCAAGCGGATAGAAGCGTGCGGGGACTTCCGCGTTCCCACCCATCTGTCTGACAAACCTATTCCCTTCCACCCGTACATCGGGTGGAAGGGATTCTTTCCCGGTACATTCCATTTTCCGTTGCGACTGAAGATCGCGATATGGTAGTGTGAGTATTGATGAGCAGATTTATTATCAGGATTAAAAAGCGCCGCTGGCACTATGCCTACTTGTTTATCTCTCCGGTGCTCGTTTTCTTCGGGCTTTTTCGTGTGTATCCGTCGATTCAGACCCTCGTGTTCAGCTTTTTCAAGGTCAATATCATTGCTAAAAAATACGAGTGGGTCGGTCTGAAGAACTTCGCTTTACTGCTGCAGGAGACGGATTTCATCCGGGCCATTGCCAACACCTTTATCTATACCTTCTACATCGTGGTGTTCAGCGTGTTCATCGGGATGGTTCTGGCTTCGATGTTCTCCTCCAAGATGAAGCTCGCCGGCATCTTCAAGGCCATGTACTTTGTTCCCTTCATCACTGCAACCGTAGCAGCGGCGGTTGTTTGGGGCTATCTCTACGATCCCAAATTCGGTCTGTTCAATATGATTCTCAAACTACTAGGACTTCCCGGAAGACACTGGCTGACCTCCTCGAAGGAAGCCCTCGGCAGCATCATCATCTTCAGCATCTGGAAATACCTCGGCTACAACATAGTCATCTTCATTGCGGGCTTGCAGAACATACCCGATGCTTTCTACGAGGCCGCGACAATCGACGGCGCCGGACCGCTTGCCAAATTCTTCCGGATTACCATCCCCCTTCTGGCACCCACGATCGTGTTCGTGGTGATCTACAACACGATTCTCGCCCTCAAGGTATTCGACCAGGTCTTTGTGCTTACAGCCGGCGGACCCGCCGGCGCCAGCACGGTGGTCGTTCTCGAGCTGTACGAGATGGCCTTCCTGCATTACCGCTTCGGCTATGCAGCCTCGATGGCCTTTGTCCTGTTTCTCTTTATCATGATCATCACGGTCGTTCAATACACGGTCAGCAGGCGATGGGAGGTAACCTACTGATGAGCCTCGAGAGTGCCGGCAGGATTGCTGCGAAAACCCTCCTCTATCTTGTCCTCGCTGTTTTCGGTGTGCTGATGGTGATGCCCTTCTACTGGATGATCGTCACCTCTTTCCAGATCCCCGAAAACCTCATAGCCTTCCCTCCGAAGTGGTGGCCCCAACCCCCCACGCTGGAGCACTTTCAAGCGGCGACTGACCAAGCGCCGTTTCTATTGTACTACCGCAACAGTCTGATCGTGGCGGCAATTTCGGTAACCTGTTCGATCGTGTTCGGGCTGTTTGCCGGATACGCCTTTGCCGTATATCGATTTCCCCTGCAGAACTTCCTGTTCATCCTGATTTTGAGTACACTGATGGTCCCCATCCAGGTCACCTCGGTATCTCTGTACATTCTCATGGCCCGGTTTCACTGGATCGATACTTTTCCGGGGATCTTGGCGCCCAATTTCGCCAGTGCCTTCGGTGTCTTTTTCATGCGCCAGACGATCAAAGGGATGCCCGTCGATCTGATCGATGCGGCCCGCATCGACGGTGCTGGGGAGATTCGTATCGTCGCAACTATCATCGCTCCACTGGTCAAGAGCGTAATGGCGACGGTTGCACTGATTCTGTTTATCGATTCCTGGAATGATTTTCTCTGGCCGGTCATCGTGATCAATTCGGAAAGACTGCGCACTCTTCCCGTCGGAATTGCTTTCTTCAAGGATCCCTACAGGATCAGCTTCGGGCCGCTGATGGCCGCCGCCTCGATCGCGACGGTTCCCACGATCGTTGTTTATCTGTTCGTGCAAAAATTCATCATTAAAGGCATCGCCACAACCGGATTGAAGTTCTAGCCTCATCGAGGGCGGGACAATCCCGAGACGTATGAAGAGAGGAGCAGTTTATGGAAAAGCTCGCCTTGTTCGGCGGTCCAAAAACCAAAACAACACCCTTTGGAGACGGTAAGAGATTCGGTGAGGAGGAAAAGAGGGAAGTCCTCGAGGTGCTGGACAGCGGCATCCTCTTCTACGTCTTTGGAACCAAGGTGCGGGAAATGGAAGCCAAGATGCGGGCCATGTATGGGATGAAACACTGCAACGGCTGTTCCTCTGGAACAGCAGCGGTCCACATCGCCCTGGGATCCCTGCAGCTAGCTCCGGGAAAAGAGGTGATCACTTCGGCCATTACCGACATGGGAACTCTCACGGGGATCCTCTACCAATGTCTCATCCCCCGCTTCGCTGACATAGATCCGGAAACCTACAACCTGGATCCTGCCGAAGTCGAGAAGTTGATCACCAAGAAAACCGGTGCCATCGTGGTGGTCCATCATGCCGGTCTGCCCGCGGAAATCGACGAGTTGAAATCGATCGCTCAGAAACACGGTCTTCCCCTCGTAGAGGACTGCGCCCAGGCCTGGAACACCCATTACCGGGGACAGCTCTGCGGTACCTTTGGAGACATCTCTACTTTCAGCCTCAATCACTTCAAGCTGATTACTTCCGGTTCCGGAGGTATGGTGATGACAAATAGGGACGATCTGGAAGAACTGGTGAAGCTGTTTATCGACAAGTGCTACTTTCGGGACGGGCGCAAGCGCAATCCCTACTTCCTGGCGCCGAACTATCAGATGACCGAGCTTCAGGGAGCCGTGGCCAAGGGGCAGCTCAACAAGATCGCCGGGATCGTGGAGCGGAGAAATCATCTGGGGATGAATCTGATCCGGGGCCTGAAGTCCATAGAAGGGGTGATTCCCCAGAAAGTACCCGAGGGTTGCGAGCACTCTTTCTTTCTGCTCGTTGTCCGGCTCGATCCTCAGGTGATCCAGGCCACGGTTGCCCAGTTCTGCGAAGCCCTCGAAGCTGAAGGTATACCCGCCGAACCGAACAAGATAACCGGCGGTATGGCGACCTATCTGTACGATATTTTCCAGAACCGAAGCGCGTTTCCGGAAAGTGAGTTTCCCTTTGTCTCGAAAGATTTCGGTTCTGACATCTCCTACCCAAGGGGATTGTGCCCACGCGCGGAGCTGGCCTTTGAGCAGACCTTCAATCTTAACATCAACGAGTTTTATACGAGTGACGATATCGATGAGATGATTCGGGCGACGGAGAAGGTCGCCGGCTATTACCGGCTGAAAAATGTTTGAAATTTTCGCTCGGGAAAGAGGGTAAAGTTATGAAAATGGCGATCGGAAGCGACAGTGTGCGCGCCATCACCGAAGCAATCAGTGAATACCTTGAAGCAAAGGGAGTTGAGCTGGTCCGCTGCGGCGCCCTGGCCGGCGACAAGGCAGACTATGTGGATGCCGCCCGGGCGGTTGCGGAGAAAGTAGCCTCCGGGCAGTGCGATCAGGGGCTGTGTTTCTGCAACACCGGTACGGGTGTGACGATCATCGCCAACAAGGTTCCGGGAAGCCGAGCCGCTCTCTGTGTCGATGTATATTCCGCACAGATCGCCAAGCTGGCCAACAATGCGAATGTTCTGGTGCTTTCTATGCGCTACACCGGCGAAGGATTGGCCAAGGAGATCGTCGATGCCTGGCTGGCCACCTCTCCTTCCGACGAGCCCCGCCGCAAGGTCTTTCACCGCAAGACCGACGAGCTCGACGACGAGTTCCGCCGTTAGCGCCTGTTACTGAAAGTTGGGTGGAGCAAACTCATGAAAATCGTTTGTGCCTGGATGTACGCCATCGGACAGTATGGATTCCCCCCGGAAATACAAAACGTCCTGAAGGCGATCAGAGAGATGAAGGAGATGGGATTCGAGTATATAGAAGCCGAGGGGATCGGGTACGACAATCTAGAGCAGGTGATCGATCAACGTGAGGAGATCAAGAAGATCTGCGATGGCGAAGGATTGAAACTGGCCAACTTTGCCGTGCTCCTCCCCGATGTAATCAGCATGGAACAGAAGGTCCGGGAAAAAGCCTTCTCCTACTTCGAACGAGGCGTTGAAACAGCGGCGTACCTGGGCAGCCCCTACACCTGGATCGACAGCTATTTCCCGCCGCTGGAAGTCCAGAAAGGTGTTGTTCCGACAGATGGGTTGGTATACGGGCAGGAGTTCCGGGTCAAGATTTCTGACGGGTTTGACTGGCAGCAGTTTTGGGATTCCTTCATCGCAGCAATCAGTCACTGTACCCAAATTGCCGGGAACAATGGGATAGGTTTACTCGTCGAGCCCCGGGTTGGAGAAGTCGTAGCCAACAGCGACGCCATGCTGCGGATGATCGAACAGGTCAATGACGACAACCTCGGCGTGATCCTCGATATCGGGCATCAATATGCCCAGAAAGAGCTGATTCCCCTGAGTATCGAAAAGCTGGGCCGGCATATGAAATACGTGCATATCGCCGACAACGACGGCCGGGACAACAGGCATTTTGTGCCTGGAAATGGTACGGTAGACTGGGATGAAGTTTTTCGCCTTCTCAAGCGCAGAGGTTTCGAGGGGTACTTTTCGGTTGATTTGGAACAGCTGCCGAACTTGAAGGAGAAGTTCCTGGCGACAAAGCGCTTTCTCGAAGACTGCGCCCGCAGGTACGGGTTGTAGCAGCATCCGAGCCCCGGCCGGTCCCCGCCGCCGGCCAACTCCCTGGAATTTACATTCCCCCTGAAAAATCCTCATTTTTTTAGTAAGCATTGGCATGCTTGGGCGCTCTCTATAGGAGAGGAGTAATTCTGATGATAAGCCAACGAAAGCTATTGATAATCACCACTTTATGGTTGTTGCTGCTGGCGGGAACGCTTGCCGCAGCCCCGAAGGCGGATCTGTGGCCCAGGTGGAAGACCCACGATCCGGGGAGCAGCACTGAAGTAGATCATTCGGCCTGGGACCGTTTACTGGATAAGTACCTGGTCACGAATCATCCCTCGGGGATCAACCTTTTAAACTACGGCGGTGTGAACGCGGAGGATCGGCAGCGCCTGGAATCCTACCTGGACAGCCTTCAGGAAATCCCTGTGTCCCAGTTGAACCTGCAGGAGCAGAAAGCCTACTGGATCAACCTGTACAACGCGGCCACCGTTAAGGTCATCCTGGATCACTACCCCGTTTCCAGCATCACCAAGATCAACCTTTCCTCCGGCCTGTTCAGCCGAGGACCCTGGGACGCCAAGATCTTGAGGATAGAGGGGGAAGAGGTTTCTCTGAACGATGTGGAGCACCGTATTCTCCGTCCGATCTGGAACGACCCTCGGGTACATTACGCACTAAACTGTGCCAGCGTGGGCTGTCCGAACCTGCAGGACCGAGCCTATACCTCTGAGAACATCGAAGCACTTCTTGAAAAAGGAGCGCGGGAGTACATCAACCACTCGCGGGCTGTTTCCTTCCAGGGGAAAAAGCTTGTTCTTTCCGGTATCTACGATTGGTTTCAAGAAGATTTCGAGGGATCCGAGGAAGGGGTGCTGCGGCACCTTCGCCGTTACGCCGCTCCGGATCTGGCCGGAAAGCTGGAGAGTTTCTCGGGTCGTATCGGATACGGGTACGACTGGAGTTTGAACGAATAGCAGGAACGCCTGCCGCAGGAACGCCTGCCGCTCCGAACAGCTTTTGACACCTTTAGCAATTACGGCTACACTAATCGTGTAAGCTATGGTTACCGAAGACCAGATCCAGGAAATCGTCCAAAAAATAACTGGCACATTCTCCGTCCGCAGGATCCTGATTTTCGGCTCCTACGCCAGGGGAGACGCCCACGAACACAGCGATCTCAATCTCTGCGTCATTGTTACCAATAGTGATGATCGTCCTCTCGAGGAGTGGCCTTCCAAGAGTTGGCTGTACCGCGCCTCCGAGCTGAAGCAAAGCGTCGGATCTGTAGTAGAGGTAGCCCTAGATCCATACATCTTCACGGAGGGGGAGTTCGATGCCCTACGGGACAAAGAACATCCCCTCGTCGGGCAGATACTCGAGGAGGGAAGGGTAGTGTATGAACAATAATGAACGGGAAGCCCTGAGGTGGTACCTCCAGGGGGCTAAAGATAGCAAGACCGCCGAGAAGAACGCCCGGGCCGGAGATTTCGAGATCTCCTGTTTTCTGTTTCAGCAGGCCGCGGAGAAGATCCTCAAAGCCTACTTGATTCTGCAGGGTGAGCGGATCGTTTCCGGTCATTCCACCTACAAGCTCGCTCGATCCTGCGAGCGCTACGACAATAGCTACTCAACCGTCAGCCGGCCCTGTACCGAGCTCGACGTTCTCTACATCCCCACCCGCTACCCCTACGCCTTGCCCGACGGTACTCCGTATGAGTTTTTCACACTGGAGCAGGCCCAGAAGGCGGCGGATGACTTCCAGGAAGTGTACCGTTTGGTCTACCAATCCTTCGAGCATCTGGCCCAACACCTCGGGTAACGCATAGGTTGAAGATCTTAGGCGAGCGGGTGCTGCACGAACAGACCTGGATCCTGCTGAAGGAGAAAAGTTATCTCGACACCGGGGGCAGAGAGGGGCGCTGGACCTATATTGAACGCCGGGAACGGCGGAAAGCGGCGGTCATCGTGGCCACTACGGAGAGAAGCGGCTCTCTTGTCCTGATCGAGCAGTTCAGGATTCCCTTTGAAGCCGAAATCTTCGAGTTTCCCGCCGGCCTGATCGATCCGGGGGAGACGCCGGAGCAGGCCGCCCGTCGGGAGCTCACCGAAGAGACGGGCTTCAAGGGGGAAGTTCTCAGTGTTGGACCCGGAGTCTGCAGTACCGCCGGTCTTTCAACGGAGATCGTCCATATGGTCTATATGCGCGTGGGGGAGGCGCCGGCGGCCAAGCCGCGACTCGAGGGCTCGGAACGAATTCGGGTCCTGACGATTCGACCCGAAGAGTTCGGGAGCTTTCTAACCGAATGTGAACGGGACCGGCGAATCCTCGATGCCAAGCTGTATATCTATCTCAAAGATCACCTGCCAAGGAGAATAGAAACGTGAAAAGAATCATCCTGCTGCTGATTATCGTCGGGATCATCGGCCTGGCCGTGGGCTACCTGATCTTTGCCCGAACCTCGAGCGGTTATGTAAGCATCCAGGCATTGATCAGCCCCTCGAAGAACGTCCTCGATGATCTGGTGAAATCGGTCACAGGAATCAAGAAGATGCGCCAAAACATCCTGATCTGCGGGGTGGCCGGAGCCGGGCTCGGTCTGGTATTGGGTGCAGTCACATCCAGGGCCCGCGGATAGCGAAGAGGTAATATGGAAAGCAACGGTTGGATCGTGGTACTTGCGGAGAGCGAGCTGAAAGAGGGCGTTCCCGTCGTAGCCGAGGTGGAGGAGAAAAAGATCCTGATCGTCCGGGCTGAAGGCAAGATCTACGCCTGCGGGAATGAGTGCAGCCACTACCATGCCCCTCTGAGCGATGGACTTGTCGCCGGACACATCGTCACCTGTCCGTGGCACAACGCCCGCTTCGACATTCGGGATGGACGCCTGGATGCTCCCCCGGGGCTGAACAATCTGGCTACATACGAAACCAAGGTGGACAATGGGCAGGTATGGGTACGGCAGGTCGGTAAAGGAACGATCCCGATGCCCGAGGGCGAAGATGACCGTACCTTTCTGCTCGTGGGAGCCGGAGCGGCGGGCAACTCGGCGGCGGAGACCCTGCGCCGGGAGGGCTTTGCCGGCCGTATCGTGATGGTTACCGGGGAAGCCCACGGACCCTACGACAGAACCATGCTTTCCAAGGATCTGCTGTCCGGCGAAGCGCCTGCCAAGTGGCTTCCCCTGCGGGGGCAGAAGTTCTACGATCGTCTGAACATCGAAGTTAGGCCTGAGAAGCCGGTCACCGCCGTGGATCCCTCCAGGCGCAGTGTGACCTTTGCCGACGGAACCACGATGAAGGCCGACAGGATCCTCCTGGCCACCGGGGGAACGCCCCGGACCCTCGATCTGCCCGGTGCGGACAAGCCGGGCTGCTTCCGCTTGCGTTCCCGCAAGGACGCCGAGGCGATCCTTGCCGCTTTAGAGCAGACCAAAACCGTAGTGGTCGTAGGAGCGAGTTTCATTGGGCTGGAGGTCGCCTGTTCCCTGCGCACGCGGGAGATCGATGTCCACGTGGTTGCTCCGGAGGCGGTGCCCCTGGCTGCCGTGTTCGGTGAGCAGATCGGCCGGCGGATCAAGAAGACCCACGAGGAGAACGGGGTCACCTTCCATCTCGGGCAGACGGTAAAGGAGTTCGCGGGTCAGGATAGGGTCCGTGAGGTTCTCCTGGAGGACGGCAGCCGTCTGAAAACGGATTGTGTGATCATCGGTGTGGGAATCCGGCCGGCCGTGGAGTTCCTGGAGGCGAGCGGGCTGGTGAAAGACGGCGCTGTGCCGGTGAACGGCCGGCTGGAGACGGCTGCAAAAGGCCTCTTTGCCGCCGGAGATATCGCCCTGGTTCCCGACGGGCGCAGCGGAGAGCTCCGCCGGGTGGAGCACTGGGTGGAAGCGGGTCGCCAGGGCATGCACGCGGCCCGCTGCATGCTCGGCGCCAAGGACAGCTACAGGGAGGTGCCCTTTTTCTGGAGCAAGCAGTACGGCAGTTCGCTCCGCTTCATCGGCCACGCGCCGAAGTTCGACCAGGTGGCGTTTCGGGGAGATGTGAGTGGCAAAACCTTCCTGGCCGGTTTCTATGCCGATGGGACCTTGAGAGCCGCGGCCAGTGTGGGCCGGGCTCGGGAGCTGATTCGACTGGGACAGCTGCTCGAGGCGGGAAAATCGGTGAGCCCCGATCAGCTCGAAGATCCGAATTTCGATCTGCCGGGGCTGTAATTCGAAGGTACTTCGAGCATGAAGGCGCTGGTAAAGAAGAACGCAGAACCTGGCCTTTGGCTGGAGGAGGTTCCCGAGCCGGAGGTCGGGCTGACCGATGTTCT
>Ga0307380_10007827_pt1 | contig 13806 bp, 9 predicted proteins | sample UN3MG_FD_202239 | JGI IMG/M metagenome (GOLD analysis project Ga0307380, IMG submission 202239) | Soil microbial communities from Risofladan, Vaasa, Finland - UN-3 | ecosystem: Environmental > Terrestrial > Soil > Coastal area > Acid sulfate soil | place: Finland: Risofladan, Vaasa | collected... | reverse complement strand
GTCTGCGGGCCGTCGCGCGCCGCCCTGATGACGGGATGCTACCCCAGCCGGGTCATCCGCAAGTGGAGCCTGGCGGGCAGCGAGATCACGATGGCCGAGGTGCTCAAGTCGGCCGGCTACGCCACCGGCTGCATCGGCAAGTGGGACCTCTCGGGCCGCAAGTTCGTGGAGGGCAGGCTCCCGACCGACCAGGGGTTTGACTACTACTTCGGCACGCTGGGCGCCACCGACTCGGGGCACGTGGCCTTCTACCGCAACAAAGAGCGGGCCGGCGAAACCGACGACATGGGCAGCCTCACGGGGCGCTACACGGACGAGGCAATCGCCTTCATCCGCCAGCACAAGGACGAGCCGTTCCTCCTGTACCTGCCCCACAGCATGCCGCACGTCAAGATCGGCGCTTCCGAGCAGTTCCGCGGCAAGTCCAAGGGCGGCCTCTACGGCGACGTCATCGAGGAACTGGACTGGAACACCGGCCGCCTCCTCGATGCGATCCAGGAACTGGGGCTGGCCGAGAACACCATCGTCCTCTTCACCAGCGACAACGGCCCGTGGCTCACCAAGGGCAAGATGGGCGGCTCCGCCGGCCCGCTGCGCGACGGGAAGACGACGGCCTGGGAGGGCGGATTCCGGGTGCCCTGCATCCTCTGGGGGCCGGGACGGGTGCCCGCCGGACGCGAGAGCAACGAACTGGTCGCCTCGATCGACCTGATGCCGACCTTTGCCAGGATGGCCGGCGCCCAGGCGCCGACCGACCGCGTCATCGACGGCTGCGACCAGGGGGCGCTGCTGACCGGCGCCTCCGACAAGTCCGCACGCGACACGTTCCTTTATTACACCGAGAACCTGCTCCGGGCGGTGCGCAAGGGACGCTGGAAACTCTTCGTCAACAAAGGGGCTTCCAAGAACGCGCCGGCGCAGGACAAGTCCGAACTCTACGACCTGGAGGCGGACCTCGGCGAAACCACCAACGTGGCGGCCGCCCATCCCGACGTGGTCCGCCAACTCTCGGAACTGGCCGCCAAGGCCATCGAGGACATCGGCGAGGGAAACCGGCCCGGTAAGAATGCCAGGCTGGACGCGGATGTCTTGAAGACCCTTCAGGAGAAAGCCAAACCCAAGCAGAAACAGCCTTGAGAGGGCACGGCGGCCCCGGCGGTCGCCGGGGCGCGGCATAGGCTGTTGCACGTGCACGAACTTAATTAAGGAGAGAACGACCGTGATGCGAATCGCCCTGGGCGTAACGTTGGCACTGCTCGTAGCGGGCTGCGGCCGGCCGCAGGCAACCGGCAGAATTTTCAAGGATGACGTGGCCTTCCTCCAGAAACACGGAGGGGTGGTGGTGCTTTCCGACCCGTCGGGCCTGGCGCAGGTGGCCGTCGTCCCGGCCCTCCAGGGCCGCGTGATGACCAGCACGGCCGAGGGGCCGGAGGGCATGAGTTTCGGCTGGATCAACCGCGACCTGCTGGCCTCCGGCAAGACGCTCGAGCATTTCAACCCGTACGGCGGCGAGGAGCGCATGTGGCTGGGCCCGGAGGGCGGTCAGTTCTCCATCTACTTCGCCAAGGGCGCGCCGTTCGACCTGGCCCACTGGGTCGTGCCGCCGGCCATCGACACCGAACCGTTCGCCCTCCTCGGCAGGGAGCCGTCGTCGGCCTTCCTCCACCGGCGGTTTCAGGTGACGAACTATTCCGGCACGAAGTTCGAGGTGGACATCCGGCGGCGGGTCCGCGTGCTGCCGGCGGCCGAGGCATGGAATCTCCTGGGCGTGGCGCCGGCGCCGGGCGTCCGGATGGTCACCTACGAGTCCGCCAACAAGATCACCAACGCCGGCAAAGAACCGTGGCGCAAGGACTCGGGGCTGCTTTCGATCTGGATCCTGGGCATGTTCAACCCGTCGCCGGAAACGACCGTGGTGATCCCCATTAAGGCGGGGCCGGACTCGGAACTGGGCCCCCCCGTCAAGGACGACTACTTCGGCAAGGTGCCGGCCGACCGCCTCGTCGTCAAGAACAACGTGGCGTACTTCAGCGCCGACGGCCAGTGCCGCTCGAAGATCGGCGTCAGCCCGAAACGCGTCAAGCCCATCCTGGGCAGTTACGATGCCGTGAACCGCGTGCTGACGCTGGTGCAGTTCACCCGGCCGGCCGGCGCCGCGGACTACGTCAACTCCGCGTGGGAGATCCAGAAGAACCCGTACGCCGGCGACGTGGCCAACAGTTACAACGACGGTCCGCCCGCGCCGGGCAAGAAACCCATGGGCCCGTTCTACGAACTGGAGTCTTCGTCGCCGGCGGCGGCACTGGAGCCGGGCCGGTCCCTGGAGCACATCCACCGGACGATTCACCTGCGCGGCGAGGAGAAGGACCTCGACGCCGTCGCCCGCAAGACGCTCGGCGTGGGCCTCCAGGAGATCACGACGGCCCTGCCCCGCAAATGACCCAGGGCGGCCGCCCGGTCCCGGCTCCGCCAGGGCAAAGCCCGGCTTCGCCGAGGCGACGCCCGGCGCGCCGGGATTTGCCGGGCATGCTTGCGCGGCGAGACGGGCGCCATGCCCGCGCATACGGCGGCACGCGAAACGTCCGCGCACGGCGGGCCGAACCGCCAAGCGACAAGGAGGCATTAAATCATGACCGAAGACAACGAGCCGTGCTGCAACAAACCAGGATGTTGCGGGTCCGGGCCGAGCCGGCGAGACTTCCTGAAACTCGTGGGCCTCGGCGCCGCTGCCGCCGCCCTCGCGAGGCAGGGGGTCGCCGCCGAGTCGCCCGGCGCCGTGGACCAGGAGAAACTCATCCCGGCCGACAAGGGCCTGAAGCCCGAGTGGATCAAGTCCCTTTTCGCGCGCGGCGCGCCGACCGTCTACCGGGGCAAGGACCTCGAGTTGATCGGCATGCCCGTCGGCGGCATCTGCACGGGGCAAGTCTACCTGGGCGGCGACGGCAAACTCTGGCGCTGGGACATCTTCAATAAGCACGCTCACACGGGCGACGCGCACTACGCCCATCCGCCCAAGCCGGCCTCGCCCCTGGACCAGGGATTCGCGATCCGCATTGCGGCCGGCGGAAAGACGGAGGTCCGCGCCCTCGACCGCACCGGGTTCAGCGACGTCTCGTTCCGCGGCGAGTACCCGATCGGGCTCGTCGAGTACCGCGACCCAGCATCCCCGGTTGCCGTGTCGCTGGAAGCCTTCTCGCCTTTCATCCCCCTGAACGCCGAGGACTCGAACCTCCCGGCGACCGTCCTGCGGTTCACCGTCAAGAACACCGGCTCGGAGAAGGTCGAGGCGCTGCTGGCGGGCTGGCTGGAAAACGCCGTCTGCCTGTACTCGGGGCAGCCCGGCGGCGTGCGCCGCAACCGCCTCGTCCCGGCGGACCAGGGATATTTTCTGGAGTGCAGCGCCGGGGAGCCGTCGAAGACCGGGCGCTCCGACAAGCGGCCGGACATCCCGTTCGAAAACTTCGAGAAGGAAACCTACGAGGGCTGGACGGTCACCGGGACGGCGTTCGGCAGCGGCCCCGTCGAGAAGGGCAGGTTACCCCAGTACCAGAGCGACGTGGGGGGCAAGGGCCGGCGGGTCGTCAACTCGCACGCCTCGGCGCCCGGCAACAGCATCCCCGAGAAGGACGCGGCCACCGGCACGCTCACGAGCAAGCCCTTCGCCGTCGAACGCGACTACGTCACCTTCCTCGTCGGCGGCGGCGCGCACGAGGGCAGGACCTGCGTCAACCTCCTGGTGGACGACAAGGTCGTGCTGTCGGCCACGGGCAGAAACGACAACCGGATGGGACCGCACAATTTCGACGTCCGCCCGTGGTCCGGCAAGACCGCCAAACTCCAGATCGTCGACAACGAGACGGGCGGCTGGGGCAACATCGGCATCGACGACATCGTTTTCACCGACACGCCGCGCGGCCCCAGCGCGGCGCTGGCGGGGCAGGCCGACTTCGGTACGATGGGGCTGGCGCTCCTCGGCCCGCGCGAGGGCGCCGAGGGGACCGCGTCGGTTCCCGACGGCAAGCGGCCCGAGAGCCTCTTCGCCGACGCGGGCCTCGCTTCCGACCCGGCTCGCCAGGGCGACGCCGTGGCAAGCCCGGATGCCGAGAAACCGTTCGGGCAGAAACTCGTTGGCGCCCTGGCCCGGCGGCTCTCGCTGGAACCCGGCAAGGAGGCCACGGTCACGTTCGTGGTCACGTGGCACTTCCCGAACCTGCGGTTGAAAGACGGCGGGCGGTTCTATGCCACGCGCTTTCAATCAGCGGCGGAGGTGGCCCAGTACGTGGCCGGGAACTTCGAGTCGCTCAGCCGGCAGACGCGGCTCTGGCGCGACACCTGGTACGACTCCACCCTGCCGTACTGGTTCCTGGACCGGACGCTGACCAACATCTCGACCCTGGCGACCTCGACCTGCCACTGGTTCAGGACCGGCCGGTTCTACGCCTGGGAAGGGGTCGGCTGCTGCGAGGGCACCTGCACCCACGTCTGGCATTACGCCCAGGCGGTCGCCCGCCTGTTCCCCCGCCTGGAACGCGACCTCAGGCGGCGGACGGACTTCGGCACGGCGATGAACCCCGCCAACGGCGTCATCAACCACCGCGGCGAAGGGGCGGGCCTCGCCGTCGACGGACAGGCGGGCTGCATCCTGCGGGCTTACCGCGAGCACCAGATGTCGGCCGACGACGCGTTCCTCAAGGAACTCTGGCCGAAGATCAAGGTGGCCATGGGCTGCCTGGTGCGGATGGACAGGGGCGAGGGGATCCTCGAGGGCGCCCAGCACAACACCCTCGACCAGGCGTGGTTCGGCAAGATCGCGTGGCTGAGTTCGCTTTACATCGCGGCCGCACGCGCCTGCGAGGAGATGGCCGGAGAGGTCGGCGATAAAGCCTATGCACACCAGATGCGCGGAATCGTCGAACGCGGCTCGAAAACAATCGACCGCGAACTCTTCAACGGCGAGTACTACATCCAGATTCCCGACAAGGACCACGTCAGGAGCGTCGGCTCGCACAACGGGTGCGAGATCGACCAGATCCTCGGCCAGAGTTGGGCCTGGCAGGTCCACCTGGGGCGGATCCTGAGCGAGGAGAACGTCAAGAAGGCCCTCGCGTCGCTGTGGCGATACAACTTCACCCCGGACGTCGGCCCCTGGCGCGAAAAGAACAAGCCCGGACGCTGGTACGCCATGGCCGGTGAGGGCGGCCTGATCATGTGCTCCTGGCCGAAGGGAGATGCCGCACGCGTCCAGCAGGGATTCGACTATTACCTCAACGAGTGCATGACCGGCTTCGAGTACCAGGTGGCCGGGCACATGATCTGGGAAGGCATGGTCCAGGAAGGCCTGGCCGTCGCACGGACGATCCACGACCGCTATCACCCGTCGAAACGCAACCCGTGGAACGAGGTGGAGTGCGGCGACCACTACGCCCGCGCGATGGCTTCCTACGGGGTGTATTTGGCGGCCTGCGGCTACGAGCACCACGGGCCGAAAGGGCGCCTGGGCTTTGCGCCGCGCCTCGCGCCGGAGGATTTCCGGGCCGCGTTCACGGCGGCCGAGGGCTGGGGCACCTTCCACCAGAAACGCGACGCCGCCGGCCTGCGCGCGGGCCTGGAGGTCCGCTGGGGGAGACTGCGGCTGCGGACGCTGGTCCTTGAGTTGCCCGAGGGCGCGAAAGTCGCGGCCGTGGACGTCACGGCGGCGGGCGCGCCCATACGGGCGACGCATCAGGTCGAGGGCGGCCGCGTGACGATCACGCTCGGCGCCGAAACGGTTGTGCCCGCCGGGCAGTCGCTGGAGATCACGATCCGCTGAGCGGCATGGCGCCGCACGGCGAACGGAAAGAAATGGAACGATGTCGGAAGTACGCATGGATCGGCGGCGGTTCCTGGGACTCCTGGCCTCGGTCGGGGCGGCGGCGATCGGTCCGCGCACGCTCCGGGCCGAGGCGCCCGCGACCGGCGGGCGCCGCCCGAACCTCATCATCTTCTTCACCGACGACCAGGGGTACAACGACGTCGGCTGCTACGGCTCGCCCAATATCGAGACGCCGAACTTCGACCGCATGGCCCGCGAAGGCACCCGCCTGACCGACTTCTACGCCATGCCGGTCTGCGGCCCGTCGCGTGCGGCCCTGATGACCGGCTGCTACCCCATCCGCGTGGCCGAGCCCGGCAACACCAAGGGCCAGCACACGATCCTGCATCCCCGCGAGATCACGATTGCCGAGGTCCTGAAGGCCGCCGGCTACGCCACCGGCATCATCGGCAAGTGGCACCTGGCCGGAGGGCGGCGCGAGACGTACCCGCCGGAACTTATGCCCCTGGCCCAGGGGTTCGACTCGTTCTTCGGCACGCCGCTGCACAACGGCTTCACGCGGACGGTCGAGGAGAAGTCGTTCCGCGCGCAGTTGATGCGCAATGGCGAGGTGCTCGACGATTTCCTCGAGCAAGACGAGATGAATACGCTCACCCGCCGGTACACCGAGGAGGCCGTCCGCTTCATCCGCGACCACGAGGCCGGCCCGTTCTTCCTGTACCTGGCCCACAACATGCCGCACGTGCCGCTGGGGGCAAGCGAGCGCTGGCGCGGCAAGTCGAAGCGCGGCCTTTACGGCGACGTGATCGCCGAACTCGACTGGTCGCTCGGCCAGGTGATGCGGGCGCTCGAAGAGGCCGGCATCGACCGCGACACGCTCGTCCTGTTCACCTCCGACAACGGGCCGTGGATCGAGGAATACCTGGGCGATTACGGCGGCAGCGCCGACCCGCTGCGCGGGGCGAAGATGATGACGTGGGACGGCGGCTCGCGCGTGCCATGCATCGTCCGCTGGCCCGGCCACGTGCCGGCGGGACGCACGAGCGGCGAACTCGTCTCCACGCTCGATGTGCTGCCGACCTTCGCCCGCCTGGCCGGGACCACGCCGCCCGCCGACCGGACCATCGACGGCCTGGACGTCTCGGACTTCCTCCTCGGGCGGACCGAGAAGAGCCCCCGCACGCGGTACTACTTCTACTGTTACACGCATCTCCAGGCCGTGCGCGAGGGCCGGTGGAAACTGGTCCTGCCCCGGCCGGCCCGTCCGAAGTGGTGCGGGTGGTCGGCCCGCATGATCGACGCCGTCCCCAGCACGCAGTTGTACGACCTGGACGCCGACATCGAAGAGAAACGCGACGTGGCGGCCGGGCACCCGGACGTGGTCGCGCGGCTGATGAAACGGGTCGAGCAGGCCCGCGAAGACCTCGGCGACTACGACCGGATCGGCAAGGGCGCACACTTCTTCGACAAGCCGGTCCCGACGAAACGGTAGTCCGTCGCGCCGCGCAAAAATGGGTTATGAAACCCGTTCTAGTCTCTGAGGCTCCACGTTGGCCGTGTTTACAGTTCCTCAGCGGGTGGGCGCAGGGCCTTGACGCGCGTTCCGTCCGGCACAGGCGCATCCAGGGTAAGCTCAATCACGGTAAAGAACGGATCGCGGCAGTTTGCGGCCAGCGTGAGATCGATCCCCTTTTCCGTCTGCCGGAAGGCAACCGCTTCACCGCCAACCACGTTCCGTGCGGCCGTGACTTTCCCGGACAGCGGATGGAGGCGGAGTTTGTCGCCCTCCCACGGCTTCGCAAAAACGTAGACCTTGTTTCCGCGATGGGTGGATCCGCCCCATTTACCGTTTTCCCAGGGCCCGCCGCGCGTGCCGTAAATCGCCTCGGCGCGCGGTTTGATCCAGTCGCCCACCTGCCTGAGCAGTCCAATCTGCCGCCCTTCGATTTCCCCGGTCGGCATCGGACCGATATTGAGAAGCAGGTTTCCGCCGCCGGTCACGCAACTCACGAGAATGTTCAGCGTGTCACCGAACGTATACATCCTGCCGCCCGGTTTCCACGACCACTGTCCGCCGACCAGGGTCATGCACGACTCCCAGTCATTCTTCAGATCCATGTTGCCCACGGACTGCTCGGGAGTTCCGAAATCGCCGTCCGTCATTTTCTTGAACTCCGGAGACGGCGGCCCCTGATCCTCGGGGGTCCTCGGCCCGCAGAACCTGGCCGCGCGGTTGTTGATGACCATGTCGGGTTGGAGCCGGTACATCATGGAGAAAAGGGCGTCGAACTTCCACTTGCCCCAGTTCTGTCCGCCCACATGGTCAAACCACATCACGTCCACCTTGCCGTAATTGCTCAGCAATTCTTTGACCTGGCCACGGTACCATTTATCATATTTCACATTGTCCCCCACGAGATACTCCGGATTGTACCAGTCGCGTGTGGAATAATAGAATCCGAGTTTCATTCCCGCCTTGTGGCACGCTTTGGAGAACTGCTTGATGATGTCCTTGCCGTAGGGCGTGGCCATGATGTCGTACTCGGCCAGTTTCGAATTGTACATCGAGAAACCGTCATGGTGCTTGGTGATGATCACCATGTATTTCATGCCGGCATCCTGGGCGATCTTCACCCACTGGTCGGCGTCAAACTTCACGGGGTTGAACTTCTCGTAGAGATGGTCGTAGTCGTAATCGGGTTCGCAGGGTGTCATGACGCCGTTGATGTCCCATGGGCGGTTGGCATAACGGCCCCAGCTCAGTTCCTTGCCGCTCAGAGAGACCGGCCCCCAGTGCAGGAACATGCCGAACTTCGCGTCGCGCCACCACTGCATGCGCGCATCCCGCTGTTTGGGCGTTTCGTGCGTCTGAGGCACGCGGCTCAGGTCCACGGTTTCCTCGTCGCAACCGGGCCGCGAGACCGCCCCCGCAACGAGAACCAGCGCGATCAACAACTCCGCAACCACCTTGCCGCTTTTCATTCTGTTACGCATTCGATCTCTCTCCTTTCGCTTGTTTGACAAATCAATGCTCATGATCCGATGTTCCCATGCGTCGCTCATTTCGACGGACGCGTGACCGGATTCGTCCACCGATAATGGGCGCTGAGGACGGCATACCACCGCTCGGCATGCACGAGCAGCCCTCTCGGTCCGAAATGAATGCCGTCGTGCCGGTAGCCGGGGCCGACAAGGTCGTTCGTGTCCGGACCGTGACAGGCAACCCCCTTGTCCCACAGCACTTTCTGGGCTTTCAAGACGGCGGTTATGCCCTCCTTCCAGTCCTGTGCGCCGTGGGGCGGACAGTAGCAGGTGCCGGCCACAAACCAGTCGACCGGCCAGCCCAGTTTCTGACGGCTGAAGTTAATCATGGCGGCGGCTTCCCGGGCGTACTGGTCGGCCGGCGTGAAATCGGGCCGGCCCGCGTCGGCCTCACCCTGCACCCAAAGCACGGCCCGAAAGCCGGCGGGGCCGAACCATTTCGCACGCTCCACGAGCCGCTCGATGTTGCCTGAACTGGCGCCCGGAACCCATTCGCGCACCCGCAGCCAATTGACCGTGGCCGAACGAAAACAGACCGGCGCCCGCGTCGTCCTGGACAGCATGTCGCCCAGAATCGGCCACGGGGTGCCGCCACTGCCGCACGCATCGGGAATCGGGTCGGCGGCCGGCGTGAACTGCTTGCCGTCAAAATAGACCGACAGGGCCTCCTTCGACGTCTGACGCGGATTTCCATAGTTGACGGAATTGGACTGCCCGGCCGTGATAAAGACATCGCCGACACCCACGCGTTCCACGGTGGCTTCCGCCAGGACAGCCGGATCCGCGGCCGATTTCCGGAATCGCACGGTCAGCGTGTACCATCCGCCCGTTTCCAGTTCGAGGCTGCCGCTGAATCGGCCATCCTTGATCTGCCCGCCCCGAGCCACGACGGTCCAGTTGACGGCCTTTCCCCGCAGCCCCGCACCCAGGTCCGCCTTCGCCTCGACCAGGGTCGCATCCGCCGGGACCGTCCCGGCCACTTTGACCTTGGCCCGCTCCTCGGCATTCCGCTGGAACACCTGCCGCTCCAGAGGGAAATCGAGGCCGGCGGCTTGTGCCAGGCTCGGCCCTGTCACCAGCGCCGCCATCATCACGCACCACAAGGCTCGGGGCGTTTTCATAATGTCCCTTCATCCCCATAAATTGCTTTGGCGCGCCCGCCGGGGAGCGCCCTTTTCGCTGCCGCGCTCTTTCCAGGGAAAATCATAGTGGCATTATACCCTGACGGACAGGCCTGTCAAACATTCGCGCACGCGTTGGACCATCTCCTGCCACGTCGCGGAGGCCACGGGACGCAACTCGGGCGCGGCGGTTAGCGTCTCGTCGTGGCAATCCGCGCCTCAGGGTCGCCCTCTCAAAAGTTGCCGCGCCTCTTGGAACATCGCGATGGTCGCGGGCGACATGGTGCCATCCTGGTAGATTTCGAGGTTGAACATCGGGACATTCCTGGTGGCGCCGAAGTCCTTCAACAACTTGGCCATCTCTCGCGCCGTCCAGCGCGGTTTGCCGATCTCCGTATCGTTCCGGCTGTGAACCCAGCCGCCTTCGGTGACCAGCGTGGCACAGGCTTGCAGGCCTTGGTAGGGTCCGCCCGTGAAACGACCGTCACCGCCGACCGGCAAGTGGCCGGCGCCGTTTGGATCGTCGGCGCCTTCGCCGCAGAAGTAATCCTGGAACTCCGTGGCCGGCGGCATAACCCAGGGGTTGTAGGCAACGAGGCGCTGCGGATTGCCGGCTTTGGCGGCTTTCGTCAGCCGCTCCCAGGGCGCGCTGCGGTAATAGTAGTTGAGCGTGCCATCGTCAAACCACCAGCCGGCCAGTTTGTCGCCATAGCGATCGCCCACTTCGCGGATGATACGGATCCAGTTATTGAAGAACTTGCGGGTGTCCGTTTCCCGGAATCCACAGGCCTTCTGCCATGCGGGGTCGCTGTTACAGCCAAGGTGGTAGTAGAGCATGAGCCTTATGTCGCGCTTGCCAAGCGCATCGGCCAGGTCGGCCACAAGATCCCGTTGCGTGGTCCGCCCGGGCAGTATCGACTCCAGCGATTGGATGGGAGCCGGAAAATACTGAAGCGCGTGCGCCGTGGTTATGACCACGAACTTCGCCCCGCCTTCCCGGACCTGGTCGGCAAAGGCGTCGACATTAAAATCCCGCACGGCCTGGGCGTACGGTTTGCGCTCGCCGCGGCGCGGGCAACTCGCGGGAACCCAATGGAACATGAAACCGTACCGGGCATCGGTAAGCCACTTGGTATCGGCGCGCCTCTTCAGCGCCGCGTCACGCAACCTGTCGCGTACCGCCGGGCGCACCAGTTCCAGCGAAAAGACCGCCAGGTCAAACTCCGCCGCATCGCCCACCGCTTGCGCCTTCAGCGTGATCGTCTGCGCACCTTTCGCCAGCCGCAGCGTGCCATCGACAGGGTGCCGGTCCCAACGCCGCCAACTCTCCGATTCCGTGGTGGTGTTGACGCGGCTGTCGCCGCAGGCGACCGCGAACCGGACCGGTTGCGGCGAACGCTGCAATGCCAGGAGATTGACGGCATAACTGCCGTCTTCCGGGACCGTCACTACCCAGGTGAAGGACTGGTCCGCCCGCGTCCAGCCGGTCACATCGAACTTCCGGTGGTCCGTGGCCATGGAGCGTTTCACGCCTTTCGGCAACGGGCTCACATCGCACGCCATCAGAACCGTATAGTCGTCGGGCCTGACCTTGAAGTCGGGGGCAAACTCTCCGCCCAACGCCGTCCCTGTGGGCGAAATGCCATTCAATACAAGCCATGTACATACTGCGGCAACCATCGACGCTCTCACATCATCCTCCCTACGGCGCCTTCTTCAATCCTTCCCGGCGGGGCGTTCCGCTTGAAGGAGAGAGGAGAAATTGGCGTTCCGGGGACACAATACTTATCTCCCATCGCCGCCCGTCCGAATTAAGTATTGTGTCCCCCGGATTCGGATCAAATCTCCGGGTTCCCCACTGCCGTCCGCATAAACGGCAACCAATCTGTTCCACGCGTCCGAGTGTCTATTTGGCCTTCTCGCTACGCTGCGCGTTCTCCCTCTCGACACGCCTCCATACAGCACTGTCGCCGACATCGTCAGTGAACCGCATCTTGTCCTCGGCAATTCGGCGGAACTCCCAATCAAAACTGGCAAAGTCTCCTTCTTCGGCTCCCGGCAGCACGCGGCGCAGCGTGAGGCGAATTCCCCCCTCTATAGGCGTGATTAGTTCTATGTCGAATTCGAAAGGTGGTCCATATGAATCTGGCAAGCCAAGACTCGTCAAAAACTGGCGCCGGGCGAGATCAATGTGCACGTTCCCCATTCCGCCACCATACAAAGCGGACCAAGTGCCGTTGAAGAACGAGGGTTCCACCGGCTCGCGGCAGCCGCAGGCAAAAATGCAAACCAAGAGAGATCCAACCGCAAGGCCCAGTTTGGTGCTAGGCATCATTTACCTCGCTTTCTGGCAATCAAACGCCGCCTTCGCTTCGGCGGAATTCCGGTAATTCCGGTGACATAGAACTTATCTCTTCTTTCCCGGCTTCGGCCCCGGCTTGGCGTTCCGGGGACACAATACTTATCTCCCATCGCCGCCCGTCCGAATTAAGTATTGTGTCCCCGGAATTCTCACTCGGGGCCCGTCGTCTCGTCAATCTCGATGATTTCATTGGCCTTGTTGTTGTCGCGCGTCTGCTCGAGCACGGGCGCACCCCGGAGTCCGTTGCACTCGACCTCGCCACCCCAATAATTCCCTAACTCAATATCGGTGGACCAGTACACCCGCCTGCAAACCGCTTCCGGCTCCGGCAGAGACTTGCGCATCGAGGGGCGCTCACGGAATATTCCGGAACTCCCCCGATAACCCCCTACCACGTATCTATAATGTAGTGCAGTATGCCAAGTATAGGCATTGTCTGCGGCAACACCAAGAGAAGAATTCTGTACTTGCGCGCCATCAAGAAGGACGCCAAGTCTTCGAGGTGACTCAAGGCAAAGGCTCCAACAAAACCTTTCTGGCCACCCAGCAAAATACCTAGTATGTTTAGAAACAGGCGAGAGCGAGTGCCCGTCGCATAGAGCGCGGCTATGTCGCACGAGACCGTAAAGAGCAGCCCCATCCCAGCCACCACAAACAAGGGCGCTGCAATTACGGAAAGTACGGCAAACACCACAGAGAAACGCCCAACGTGTTGGCGCATCATGTCGCCAAAAAACACGCCAAAGAGAACCAGTATCAACAAGAGTAATGCCGCACGGCCAAAAAAGATCAAAGCCTTAAGGGTTAGGCAGATCGCTCTGTGGGGCTTTGACATTGCCTTATCCTATGCACAACAGTCCGGGCGGCCTCTGTCGCAGATGTTGCAAGGAAATGCCTCCAGTATTGCAGCTGCATGCACGTTAGCCAGAAAGCGACTTTGTCTCAGTAAAGCGGGTAAAAGAATTCAGTTCGCGCGCAGCCACCCTTTGCCTTCTCCAAGCACTCTTCTATCCCTTCGTATTCCGGGAAGTTATAACTGCATCCCATTACCTCGAAATATGAACGGGAGTCTGCGAAAAATCCGGCCCCCGCTCCGATGGTGTACCCTGCTGAAGAGTCTGGCGAATATTCCCCTCCTATGTAGCCAAAGCTAAATTCGAACGTGCGGCCTGTCGACACGAGGTTGCCAAGTGCGTTACCATCCACAGCGCCATGAGCTTCGACCCAATGTATCCCAAAGTCAAGTGTGGCCTGGGCGCCAAATGAAAATGCGTGGATTTTGACACCACAGGCTGCCTCGTGGTATATCTGCGCGCGACAGACCTCGTGGCCTTGGGAAAAAGGGGACACCCATAACCGTGCCCGGTCAAGGCCCTGGTCACAGGGGTCCTGGCCTTTTCCCTGAATACCGTCGTTTGTTCTTCCTAACCGACTCGCGTGCCTTGCACACACCCATTCGCACCGTGTCC
>Ga0307380_10007826_pt1 | contig 13806 bp, 28 predicted proteins | sample UN3MG_FD_202239 | JGI IMG/M metagenome (GOLD analysis project Ga0307380, IMG submission 202239) | Soil microbial communities from Risofladan, Vaasa, Finland - UN-3 | ecosystem: Environmental > Terrestrial > Soil > Coastal area > Acid sulfate soil | place: Finland: Risofladan, Vaasa | collected... | reverse complement strand
CTCCTGTTGAAGCATCTTCTTCTAATCTCATCATTGAATCTAAGTCACCTGCTTTTAATCTAGTGGACTCAATAGCTACACTCATCGACTCCATAAATGGAACCCATGAACGAGGTTGAATGAACTTCTTACTGTATTCTTTAGTACCGTAGTTAGCAAAGACTCTAAATTGTCCTGCTTTTGGTAATCCCTCTCTAATAAGCTTCATTACACCGTTCAACATATCTTCAACATTGCTAAAAGCAGGAAACTCAAATTTATCTCCTAATACTGCATGTGCAATATGCTTTAAGATTTTACCTTGCTTAGCAGTTTGTTGATCAACAGTCTGATACTTAGTATCTTCTTTAATGAACCAGAATGAACTATTACACGATGCTCCAACTGAATCAGTAAATAATACTTTATAATCTGGAGCATTAGCATTGTCATCTTTAGTTTTCTTAACTAAACTAACAGTAACTGCTTCTACAATACCTGCATTACCTCCGTTAAATACCGCTTTACCTGCTTTTTGATTAAACGATTCATCATTTAAATTTATACTCATAATCTTTAATTTATTTTAATTTAATTTATTTTATTTTAATTCCAAGCTTCTTCTTCAGTATCGTCATCTACACCTTCTCCTGCAGCAGAAAATACTTCTTTTCCAGTACCTTCATTAGCAACAGCTTCTTCTTCTGCTTCAATCATTGATTCATTAATCTCTACTTCATCAGTAACATCATTAATAACCTCATCGATAGTATCATCGATAGTATCAGCGATAGCATCATTAGTAGTTCTACTAACTGTAACAAGTCCTTCACCTTCTACATTTGATAAATGTAGATAATTTTCTACATCAACATCTAAGATGTTAATCTTAGCTATATATTCATATAGTTTCTTATTGCTAAGAGTACATGTTTTTGTAAGTGCGAGTCCATGATCTACCTCTTCTGCAAAAGATTGCATAAAGATATTATTATCTTTACCGAATCCGATAGCGATATAAGATTCTCCTCCTACTAGTCCTAATAATTCTTGAGCAGCTTTATTAAAACTCATTTTACGTCCTGCACCGATTTTATCTAATGCACTCATTGTTACAACTGGTGTTGTAAACTTTTCTACTTTTGCCGTTCTTTGGGTTGGCACTCCCCATACTACTTCACTCATATTTATTTATTTATTTATTATTAAAAATATTCAGTAATAGCTTCATTCACTATTACTAAATCGTTTGGTATTTCATCTGTATCGAACATGTCGATAGGAGTTTTACAAGTATCTACACCTGAACTCTTTGTTCTAAATACGTGCTCATTAGGTTGTCCTGGAGCAGTTTTTATCTCAGCATATAATACTATTGAACTAAAGCTCTCAGGAGTCATTTTCTCTAACTGTTTCCCTTGTACTGCAATTCTCTCTTGTGGAAATCCTGCTTCATCATAATGTGTTTCAGGATGAGCAAATAAGTACACGTTTAAGTCATCTCTCAATCTCTCATTAATAGTATTAATTAGATCGTATTGACTACCGCTTAAATTACCCCATTTCTCAAATCCAGAATTACCTCTAAAACCTTTACTCATTACAAAATCTGTCATAATTCTTGACCAAGTATCTATAATGATAGTCTTAATCTTTTCATCCTTATGACATTCTTTTAATTTTTTCATGACTTCTACAACATCTGAAGATTTTATATAGTTTCCTTTAGCTTCATTGTACTTGTCACCGAACTTCTTAAAAGGTAATGGTTTTTGATCAGTATTGATAATTACAGTTTCATCAGGATTTAAATTCCTTAAACTGGTAGATTTACCCATACCACTTTTACCTACGATAAATATTAATTTACCCATAATTGTTAATTTATTTGTTTGTTTTGATTATACTATCCTCTCTCTAATTAGGAGTATTAAAGATACGAAAACTATGACTTATCAGCAAGTATTTCATGCTTAATTTCAACACTTTTCTTCTTCCTTTTCCCCCACGTAATCCCTCTTAAATAAGGAAATTCTTCTTGTATTAATCTACTTGCTCTAGATATTGAATCTAAGTACTTTACTTCACGTTTCTCCATATCTTGAAGAAACTCTTTTACAGTTTTACTAGTATCGTAACCTATTGCTTTTAGATATTTATAATACAATTTTTCATTTGAATCTCGGAGTTTTGGATATTTTATAAGTTGTTGTTTCACCCACGGTTTTTGCTCTATTATCATAGTAAAATTTATTTATCTACATAACTAAACAGTTTCTCTAACCATTTATTTAAGGTAGCTGATGATTCTTTTACATTACGTATGCAATCTTTAACATTCTCTTTAGGATACCATATAACATATCCTTTATGAGTACGTAAATCAATGCTTAAACCACTAGATTTATTACCTAATGGTTTATCCCCTGTGTACTTAACCCAAAAGTGCATACCATTATTTTTAGTAGTGTAATGCAATGTTTGAGCTAATTCAAAATTTAAATTATCAGGAATATTATCAAAACCATCAGCATCTCCATGTCTATCAACATCTATAATTACATATCCTTCTGAAGGAGAAACAGCCAGAGAGAATCCCTCTGGTACTGTTCCTTCAAAATAAGTTTCACTAGGTAGCATTCCCCATTTAATTATAGGACGCTTACCTCTTGTTAAGAAACTCTTCATAACTAAAATTTATATATGCGTTTAGCTTGTTCAGTTACCCAATAAACTCCATAGTCATTTGCTATAGCATAATTAAAAACTCTTACTAGTTCATCATAATACATTCTTGGATCTACTACAGCTTGATCAATTGCTTCTTCTAACTCATCAATATCTTCTACACCTATATGTAAACCATATCCTGAGAGAATACAAGAGTCAGAATTTACACTACTGTCTCCACCATGAAAATCTAAATTGTTTTCATTAATAAATTTTTTTAGTTTTTCTTTTCTTTCTATTCTGTCCATATTATATATTATTATAAGGGTTTGCTTCTATCCACTCTTTTAAAAATTCTTCTAGCTTTGAAGGACTAAGTCCTAATTCACTAAATGTATCTTTATTACCAATTCTTTCCCAAGTATTTTCATCATTAGGTAAAGAACCTGTATTAGGATTCTGTAAAGCGTTTAATAATTCATCTATTGTTGCCATAATTATATTTTTAAATTAATTCAAATTCAGTTTCTATAAAGTCATGTAATTTAGCATGTTGCTTAATATAATTCATAGGAGCAGCTTCCTTAAAAGCAAATGTCGCATGATTATATAAACTCCATAGCGTAGGATCAGAGAACTCAGAATAAGCAGGTTCTTCTAATTGTCTTTTTATAACATTTAGTTGAGTTGATGTGATTATATCTTCTTCAAGATAGAATCTACCTACAAGTTCAGAAACATCTCTAGTTGATAGATCAATTTCCTTCATTCGTTCACTATGTCTATGTAATTTAAGAAAGTTCTTTTCTAATTGCTCTATAGTATTAGTAATGGTGTCCTTTAGGTCACTTACTACTGTACCTGTATGTTTTCTAGTAAATCTTAATTCACCACTCATCATACCATTGCTACATATCCAAACGTTAGCTCCAGCTACATATCCAACTGACATTGTTTTATTATAACTATTTCTATAAGCTATTCTCATTCCCATTTCACTACTTTCAGGATGTCTAATATCCATAGTTGTAATCAATTGAGTCCCAGCACCATTAGCTTGCATAGTTTCATTAGCAACAATAATCCCACTCTTATCTAATAAATCCTTAGTTTGTTCATACATATCTCTATGAGAAACTGGTTTATACGTTGAAGTACTCATCGGTACTTTTACTGCAAATAATTCTTCTTTTTCCATATTTATATTTGTTTTATTTTAACTTTTAATAGTTCTATTTGTTCATCTGTAATTTCATGTGTTTCTAACCATACTTCACAAATCTGTTTTACAATAGCAGTATTTGCTTTTGTAATTTTTAATTTTTCTGTAAAGTTTTCAGAATCAAAAATATTTGTAAAGTCTTGTAATTTTCCAATAAGGTCAATATATTTTATAATTACGTCATCTACATCATAACCTCGCTTATAGTATTTAAAACATCTTTCAAGCTGTCTTAATATTCTACTAATTTGCCAGATTTCACTACTATAAAAAGCAGTATTCCATTTATTCCATGTAGCCTTCTTACCTTCTAAATTTTCAGATAGATCTAAGGATTGCTTTGTTTCAATATCATACCCCTTCGTTATAATATCCATATCAAAACTTGACATTACAGAAAATATATTTCTACAACTTCTTTTTAATATTATATTAATAGGAACACACGTATTATATGTAAACTTAATTGTAACTAGTCCAAACTTGCCGAAACTATCTTGGTTCTTGTCAATATATTGATCAAACTTCCATTTTTCAAGTGGGTCTAGTATTGTAAACATTGGATTATGATGCATTGCGAATAATAATTTTGTAAATGATTTTTCATCATAAACAAATGTATCAACATCTTGACCTTCAAAATAATCTAACAAACAACTACCTGTAATACATCCCTTAATAGGTTGTTCCTTTAACCATTCAACTGCATCTTCTATTTCTTTTTTCATATTTCTTTTTGGTAAAAAAAGGGTTGCTAGTATAAACTAACAACCCTAATTTTTGAATTAAAATTTATTAAATTAAATCAATCGTTTCAGTAACTGCATCAACTACTTCTTTAAGCGTATAAATATTGTTTAATTTAACAATATCCTCTTCAAAGAATAATCCAAATTCTTCAAATTCATTTAACACTTTGAACTGCTGTAAGAAATCGTTAATCTTCTTAACTTTACTACTGTCATCTTGAAAAGAAATAAAAGCTAATGCTTCTTTTGCTAATTTATCTCCAGTTGGTCTTTTAACCGTATCTGGTTTAGCGACAAATTCAATAGCTTGATTTCCTTGAACAAGTTTAGAAACTGCACTTCTTAACTCATCTATGCTGTCTGCTTTCTTTCCTTTGAAATCTTTACCTTTTGCCATTTTTGCAAAAGTTACAATGTACTCAGCATGTCTTTGTGCAGTTACAAATTCTGCATTGTTTACAGGACTTTTATCCTTGTTTGACAAATAACCACCATTAGCTAATTGTAAATCTGCTTTTTTTAAAAATTGTTTACTCATTTTATTTATTATTATTTATTTAAATACTTTACCCAATCGTCAATCTTCTCTACTTCTTTAGGTTCAAACCATTCTCCATAGGCTGCAATATTTTCAGTAGAACGTGTATGAAATGAAATTAATTTATCAATTTTCCATTTACATATTTTTTTACCATCCTCTCTACTTATTGTAGTTTCTTTAGAGCCTGGAAGTATAAATTTATCTTGATTATTACGCCATTGTCTACAAGGACTATCATTATCTCCAAAAACAATTGCTGTTTTATAAGACCTTTCATCCTCTGATACAATTTTTCTAAACCATACCTGATCGTTATTCATTCCATTTTGCTCATAAATAGTACTAATATCTAAATCATTAATATTCTCATAAGCGTACAATGTTGTTTTAGAACCTGTAATCATTAAGTCAGCATAAAATGTTTCAGCTAAATTCTTAGCTAATGCTAAACAAGTTGAAGAAACACCTTTTGGAATACTTCCTGATATATCAATTATTATTAGGTTTTTATCAGGTGACGTTAACTCTAACCCACCATACATTCCTTCTAACTTTTTATTGTACATATTAGGATTGTATATAGCAAAATTATGAATATTCGTATGAACAGCTTCTTCTATAGTACTTAACCATAATGGAAATACATTTAATTCTTTAAGCTTTAATACGTCTACATATGCTGCAGAATCATTAACATATTCACTAAACAAACCTTCTTTAAGATCCTCTACTTTAGATAGTTTCTTACTTAATTCAAAATGTGAATCAGTTTCTATATCAAAATCTCCTCCTGTAGAATACTCCATATATATAGGGTGATGATAACCAAAATTCTTAAGATCTTTATATCCATTATCCATTAAGATTTTTCTAAAATTAAAAGGATAACCTGATTTTAAAGCTGCCTGATACAATACTTCATATTCTAATATTCTTATCAGTGAATTTTTTACTGTCTTATCCCCATATATAAAAGGTACGCCAATAGGTACATCTTTTATCTCCGATCTATCGGAAATAAAAAATACTTGTGGAAGTTCTAACTTCCTACTCTTAAGTAAAATCATAAGTTTTTATTTTTATATTTTTTTTATATCTAATTAATTCTAACCATGTAATACTTTCATTAGGTTCTAATGTTGTCTTACCTGACAATGTTACTGGCTCTTTTAATTCATTTGTAATTATTTCTGATGTGATAATGTCTAATTCTACACTATATGGAGTAGGTACTCCCTTAATCATCATATTCATTGCTTTATCTAAACTTCTAGGAGTCTTAAAATTATTAGTAGTAAATGTTTCATTAAGAATTAATGAAGATAATTTATTACCCATACCTTTAACTATACCATATTTCTCAGTCATGTACTTAATCCATAATGCTTTATCAAATTTTACATTATACCATAAGAACCTTTCTTTAATTTGAGGTGTTATCGGAACCATACCTTGAGGGTTTGCTGCTGCAATAATCATAATATCTGGCAATGGTTTACCAGAAATGAATTTACGTTGCTCTAACATCGTTAAACACGCATTTAAAACTGTTGGATTACCATTTAATAACTCATCAAAGAATAAAATATCTCCATCCTTTAAGTTTTCTAATTTATCAAAATTATAATATGTCATTTTTTTGGTATCCTTTTCAGGCATTGCTATTCCAGATATTTCAAAAGGTGACATTTGTGAAGTAATTAACTCAACTAATTCAACACCTTTACGTTTAGCAAATTTCTCAATGAATACAGTTTTACCTAAACCAGGATTTCCTATGAATAAAGGTACTATTGATTTTCTTAAATCTGCATCATTGTATACTCTCTCTAAAATCTCTTCAATTTGTTTCATTTATTTCATTTTTTTTATTATTTATTATTTGTAATTCCATTTCTCTTCTATACATAGTTAAATGATATTTCATTTGCAATATCTTTAATCTATCCCAGACTGTTTTTCCTCGAAGCTTTCTACGTAAGTGTAATTTTATAATTTCACTTCTAAAATCTCTATTTCTTGCTTTGTTCATTTTTCTATCATTACGGTTATTGAAAATATTCTACACAAGAATAATAGTATACGAATTTGCCATCTTTTATTAGAAACAAACTTAATAGCATTTTCCTTTTTGTCAAATAGAACAAATGTTCCTTGAGATTCACCTGTACCAAAATCTACTCCTCCATAATATCTACTATTCATAATTATTCTATTTTATTTAAATCCTCTTTCTTTTGCATAATATTCATCTATTTTTTTAAGTTGTTCAGGTTTACCTGCTCCTTCTCCATTACTCGGTAATTGGTAATACCCACCATACTCACCTATAAATAAAAAACTAGCTAGTAAATTTCTATTACCATCTCTATTTTTAAGAATACTACATAGTCTATACCTGTCTTTATATCGAGTAATATCATACCCTAAACAGGTTGATACTCCATAATAGAAAGGACTTGCTAATGCAATAACTGTATTAGCATCCTCTTGAGTATTTCCAGAATCTTTAGCATCACTTAATTTAGGCATCCAATGTTCATCACTTTGCCTATCCATTTGTTCAGAACTTCTATTAACTTGAGAAACTGGAACTGGACTAAATCCACATAAATTCCTAAAGAATACTAAATGTCTAGAAGTCATATCAATAGCTTCTTTCTTATTTGCGTAATCTTTATAGTTTATTAATCCAATATGATCGATTACTACAAGAGTAATCAACGATTCATCTTTAGGTTTAAATTCTAAAATATTATTATCATTATCTCTAATTACCTCACCTCTCTTTTCAGCATAGGTAATTAAATCTCTAAATAAAGATTTAGGACTTAAACTAGTCTTAAAATGAATATACTTATCTTGAATCTCTTCCATCTTTACCTGATAAGTCTTAATCAATGCTTCTACTTCAGGTCTGATTTCATTATTACCAAGACTTTTAATCTCATTAATAGTTGTAAGTATTCCGTGGTCCTCCCAAATTAATGATGCTATGTGTTTAGCTATCATGTCTTCTGGTGGGATTTCTAAAGAATAATAAATAATCTCAAGGTTGTGAATATAATCAGGGTTCTGTTGCAAAAACTCAATAGCTCCAAATACATATGTTGAATTAACAAATGCAGTTTTACCTACTGAAGTCCCAGCAAAAACCAAATCATATCTACCTTGTTGAATATTCATTATTTGATCACTTAATGTAGTAAATCCATGAAAAGGAATACCAGTATTAAGACCTTTCTTACCTCGCTCTATTTGATGAGCTAAGCGATTCCAGTATTTAATTTTTGCCATATTATATACTATTTATGAACCACATCCTACACAGTCGAAGTGACTATCTGTTGGTTTAGTTCCATCTAACTTCATTTGTAAACTATGAATCGTATCCTTTACGTCCATATCTTCCATCATATCACCTGTCAGCTTAGCTTTCAAGTGAATGATTGTATTTTCTATTTCTTTTCTTTCTTCTTTAGTCATCTTGTCCTACTGTTATAGTTATTTCAACATTATCAATTAACCATTTAAAAACTTTTACTGTTTCATCAATATTAGAAGCAGATGTCATTTCTTCAATATCTGATTCTGTAAAGTTTAGTGTTATCTTTTTCATAATTTATATACTTTGTGCATTCCAATTAAGTTCTTCTGTTCCAGGAGTGCCTATAAAGACAACCCATTGTTCCCAGGATGAATTATTCATCACTGTTTCCATCATTGGTAAATAATTTAATTCGTTTGCTTGTTTTTTCTTAGCTACAAATGCAGTAATTGCCTTAACAGCTTGTTCATGATCCTCAAATGATTTAACCCTATCTAGGTACTTCTTTTTATGTTTACGTCCAAGTACACTGTCTGAATCTGCAGCTCTAAGTATTCTACTTCCAACTTTCATTGGATAACAACTATAAAATTCAAGGAAGTCAATACTATCTGACCTTATTCCTAGTAATTTTGCAACGTTTGCAGTGCTTATAATTGTATCACTAAAGATACTATTTATATCCTTATTTAGCAAGTAAATAGTCTCTGTAAGTGAGTTACGTATTGACATTGCTTCATTACGAGTATAGAATTTTTTAATAGTATTTTGCTTTTTATTATATAGCAAGTAGAGTAAAATAAATTGATCAGTTGAAAGGTTACATTGTTTTAATTTTCGTAAATCAATTTCTATTTTCATAATTCTTTGTAAAATTTTACTATTTCATAAGGTGGTAAACTAGCAACATGCTTAGCAATACCTCTAATTGATTGAGTTAATTCAGATGCAATTTCTTCATCAGTTGTCCACATAGTATTAACTTGTTTATTACATGATTTTACAATTTGTATTTCAAATTGTTTTGCTACGGCTTTTAATTTACCCTTATTAAAACTAGTTTCTTTTAATTCATCCAATGATTCATTAAAAACTACACTTGTAGTTAATAATGTAACCAATGTTAATCGCATATCTAAATCTGTTTTCATATATCACTTATTTTTAAATATTTAATTTTATTTTTATCAAATCCTTTTATTGCAGATTTCATCCATTCTTCATCTCTAGTGTTTTTTAAATACACTACATAAATAATAGCTTTCTTATCATTTTCAATATTCATTGCTCTCATTGATTGTTGTATTGCAGTATTCTCACCACTCTTTAATTGGTTAAAAATCACTGTCTTAAGATTTGCAACAGTTACACCCATCGATACCATTGATACAACTGCTACTTTATCAATATCACCTTTTATCAATTTATCGAGTACTGTTTTATCAGACTTAGAATGATATGCAGCTTCACCTAATGAATCTGCAATCTTTTGATACCCTGTAAATATAAGACATCTGTCTACTTTGTCAATTATCAACTGAGTAAGATTTACTTTAGTTCTTGAATTGTAAATTATTTCTTTACGTTTCATCATTGGAAATCTCATCTGACTATATGCTTGTCTAGCTAATGCATTTGCATATTTTCTATCCCAATAACTATAAGCTTCTCTCTCAGTTTGTAAAAATTGATTCTCTTCTGATCCTGATACTATATATTTATCTTCTTCATCAAGATTACATTCTATACATCTAATCTCATAATCAGATACTATTTTATCTTTTATTGCTTCGTTTATAGAGTATGAATAAAATACATCAATATCTAATATCTGCTTAATTGTAAATTTAGTATCTGGATCTAATGTTCCAGTAGCACCTAATATCCTAGTACCCATCTTCTTATGTCTATTCAGTTCATGTAATACTTTCATATTATAATCGTGAATTTCATCTGCAATAATTAAATCATACTTCTTATCAATTTTCTTTAGGCTATTACTCCATACATAATCGATATGTACGTCTTTTCTTAGCTTCCATTTCTTAATATCAATCTTCCATCCTTTGAATATCTCCTTTCTAGGAGCTACTACTAATACAGATAGTTCTTTAGTCTTACAATTTAAAGCATCTATTATTATTTTACATTTTCCAACTCTAGGAGCAACAAATAAAATACCTTTAAATTTATTCTCAACTATGTGATCACTTGCTATTTTTTGTATTTCATTTCTTTTTTCCATAACCTTTAGTTTATTAATTATTCTATTGGTAAATCCATAGCTACTCTTTCTATATGTGAATCAGGTAATTTATAAACGTCCATAAGTTCAATCATTTTACCGTTACTCATCTTTGTAAGGAGTGAGCATTCATCTATAAGAAGATATTCTTCCTCATTTTCATCAGGAACATCAAATACCTGAAAGAAATATCCAGTTGTATTATCAAAACCATAGGCAATAACTTTTCCATTATCTAATTCTTTAGTATATCTACTCATCTTCTTTGTTTTGGTTTAATAAACTGATTGCATAACCAAATGAAGTAACCATGTCATCATGCTTTCTTTCAATTTTATATTTCCTTGCTATTCTACTTGCAAGTTCAAACTTCTTAGCTTTTATACACTTTCTGTGAATTATCTCAGCTTTAGTTTTATTTCCAAAGTCTTGTATTTCTTGTAATAACTTTTGGTTGTATAAATTACTCATCTTTGTTTTGGTTTAATATTATCACGAACAGCCCGAACACTGTCCTTGCTGGTCTTGTTGCTGCCGTACTGTCTGCCATTATAGAAGTACTGTAACCACGCGAAGCCATAATTACTGTACTCGGTGGAACTCCAATAGTAGTTATTTGCAAAACCGCCAAGTTCATCTTGGTTATTATACATTAATAATAACTCTAATCTAGTAGGTAATCTCCATCCATCTCCTAAATCAGCACAAGCCTTTTTAGCATCCTCCCAATCCATTTTACCTAAATCAGTTGGATGTACTAGAAAGCTAAACGATTCACTTATAGCAATAGGTTGAGCTTCTTTTTTTGTCAAATCTGCTTTTAATAAAGCTAATTCATCTTCTAATACTTTAATTTTTTCTAATGCTTTCATCATCTTTGTTTTGATTTAATATTTTTATAAGATTGCTTAATTTTTTAGCATCTTTGAACTTTATAGCTGGAGTAGTCTCAAATATTTCCACAATCCATTCCCCATTTTCTACTTCATCATTTGCTTGACTAATAAAAGATAGTCCATTTACAACATCTAATGTATAGTAGTAAAATGATGGGTCTGATGTTTCTGCTTGTTTTTCAAAACCTAATACTTTTAATTGTTCTTCAGTCATTTTTGTTTTGGTTTAATTCTATCCATCTTCTAAATGCTATTGCTACGTCTCCATCATGCCAATTTTCTTTATCAGCAGTTTCTTCTACATCTTCAACAACAAATTCTAAAATGTCATCAAAGTTTGATGGAGTATCTATATTGATTCTATCAAAAATATCAATCAACATTTCTGTTATTTCTCTTTCTTTACTCATCTTTGTTTTGGTTTAATAAATTCGTATCATCTTTTTCATAGCTTCACCTAATGTATAACATCCGTGAGCTTTACTAAAAGCTTGAAGTTTTAAGGTTTCATCCTTATCAAGCTTCATACCTACTCTTGTAAAATCATCTTCTACACCTTTAACTTTAGGTTTTCTTGCACTGAAAATAAATCGTTTTCTAATATGTTCAATATTCAATTTAAAATCTGGATCATTTCTCCAATGATAAGCATGATATTTTGAAAAATGAACAGCACTTCTTTTAATGTTTAAGACATCGGCTATTTCATACTCCTTAAGTTTAAACTTGCAAAGTAAGATATGCATTAGATAATTCCTCCTATCTAAAATATATCTCTTTCTACCGTTATAACCCAATAAGTCCAAGTTTTCTTGTAAGTAGTATTCAATATCTTCTAGGGTAAAATCATTCATAATTTATTTTTTAAAGTTAATTCTGTTAATTTATCTAAGGTTTCTTTAGCTACCATATCAACATACCCTTGAGTCATAATTGGATTTTTACCTTGCTCTTCTACTTCAGCAATTTCTTTCTTCATTTTAACAGTAAGTAGCACTAATCCTGTTTCTAATAGCCATTTCTCATATCTATTGAATTTTTTCATTTTTAAAGTTTTATGCCAAAAAAAGAGGAACTATTAATTCCTCTTTCTGGCTGATTATTTTTAATTTTTACTAAAACATATTTTCATGTAAAACAGCTAAGCTGAATTTATCACCTAATCCATGAGCAGACTGTACTTTAGCCATTGCATAAAGTAAGTCCATATTTTCATTCACAGCTCCCCAACATCCAGCAGACCATTTTCCTACGTTGTTTCCAACTGTACCCATGTCGTGACCGTTAGTGTTATAGATCTTATCCTCTTTAGGATTTATGAAATCTAAATATTCATCTCTATTTATATCTCTCCAGTAATCAATTTTTCCAGTTTGTCTGAAAGCTTCTTGTCCTCTATGACCACCTTTCTCCATATGCGTAAATGCACCACGGAATTGTTTACCGTGTTGGATAATTGCTGTACCGTCAATATTTATAGGGTTTAATCGATAGTATAATCCTGCATCAGTTGTTCCTGCTATAATAATAGAGTTAATACCTCCATTATCAGTAGGATGAGACATAAAAATCCAATCGTTAAACTTACCTGATTTATTATCATTTGTTCTAATCAACCCTAATGTACAATCAAAAGGTGTTGTAAAAACTTTCATGTCATTTTCAAGCATTACTTCATGAATCTCTTCAATAGTTGGTCTATACATAATATTTATTATTTTGAGTCATAAAGATACTACTTTTTATTAAGTTCTATTTCCTTTTCAATTAGTTTCTTCCTCTCCTTATTACTAGTACAATTACTTATTTTTACACTTAATTTATGTTTTGCTTTATCTAATGGTGTACGAATAGAATTACGAATAGAATTACTACTATCATGCATTTTTCCATAAACACCAAGTTTTGCTTTTTCCCAATCTCTTGCCATATTTATTATTATTTATCTAGTCTAAAACCATGACAAATGGGGAAACGTGGTAAGCCTTCATCTGTGTATTCAAAGAATCTTATTTCAGCAGTCTTACCTATGTAATCAACTTTATTAGTTAATATTTCTTCACGTTCTGTATGAGAAAACTTCATTCCAGTATGAAATATATCACCTTTGTCTGTTTGACAAACGCAAACTCCTTGTTCAGGACGTTTTTTAGATGGGACTATATCGATTACTTTA
>Ga0307380_10007825_pt1 | contig 13807 bp, 22 predicted proteins | sample UN3MG_FD_202239 | JGI IMG/M metagenome (GOLD analysis project Ga0307380, IMG submission 202239) | Soil microbial communities from Risofladan, Vaasa, Finland - UN-3 | ecosystem: Environmental > Terrestrial > Soil > Coastal area > Acid sulfate soil | place: Finland: Risofladan, Vaasa | collected... | reverse complement strand
TTATTTTTAGTTATTTCATGCCAAGTTTTAGCTTTACAACATTTCGTTTGCTTATGAAACTTCCAAAGAGTTTCAATCTCTTCTGTAGTCATTGGAACAACATTTCTTGCCGACAATAAAAGATATCCAATGTAGAAGCCAAAGCACAAAGCCAAACCTGGTATTAGCACACCAGAATCCAATAATGTCCCCAATAATCCCAGAATTTGTGTCAAATTCATCACTCAGTAAAACCTAATTAACAAAACATTCATTCGAATTGTTATTAAACTATATGAAGCCCAAATTTGGATTATTATAACCTTTCCAAGTTAGCCTCTTTGTAAAAAATGTCTTTCCTGTTTCTGTTAGTTGAATATACATTTACCTTTCCTAAACAGAGGGAGTTGAAGGATGATAGTGGAGGCTAATATTACAAGTTAGGTAAGCATTAATTAGTTAGTTTAGGCATAGCGACTGCTGTTTGAGTCTTTTGAACACCGTCTAAAGTTTGAACCTTCTGAATTATAGATGTAAGCTCATCGATGTTTGAAAACTCTGCAAAAGCAATAACGTCAAAGTTTCCAGTTACTGCATGAGCCATCTTTATTCCATCGATTTTGACTATGGCATCTGCGACTTTCCATACTTTTCCTGAACTACATTCAATTAACAAATAACTTTCCATACAAAATCCCTTCTAACTATATGTCAGTTGATTTGATTTATTATATTTTACATGTATCCAGAAAATAATGAATCTCAGCCTATGGTCTAAAAGAATAGATTGAAAAAAGGGTTTTGAGGAAGATATCCCCACATGCAAGGGATGCAATCCCCATTCTCAGCTCTGGTTAGTTAAATATACATTTACCATTCTTATGAACCCAGGAAAAAAAGGGAGTTGTGCAAAAACACAGTGGTGATATCACCATCATGGAATGAACAGCCATTTCCTTAGACAAATCTTGGGTTTGGGGTTAAGTTAAAATTTAACCCTGAAAAAAGGGGGAGTTGGCGGGAGATGCTTCCAAAGACATATCTTTGGAGATGTCTTAAACGTAGGTTTATAACAAAAATGGGAAGATGAACTGTTGAATACGTTCGCTCACATATTTTTCGCTAACCTGCTACTGGTCTTCGGCGCTCCATCAATCGTATCTCCAACAACACTAATTGTAACAAGCATGGCAGCAATAATCACGGACATAGACCACATGGCCCACTTACGAACAGCAATGAAGACACGAAGATTCAAATCTGAAACAAGAACCCGATGGCACGAACTACCCGGACTGTTACTGGCAATGTCAACCTCAACAGCCGTCATGTTCTTCTCCGCACCGCTGGGTCGATCCCTCCTCATAGGATTCGTGAGCCACTATTTCCTCGACCTCTTAACGCGACCTACAAGACCATTCTATCCCTTAAGCGAAAAAGTGGTGTTTCTTGGGTTGGCGCCGAGAAACCTGAAAAAACTGACCGCCTACGACACCGTCCTAACAGTAATTATGGGAGTGATATTGATTGCGAGTCTCCATGGTCAAGGCATTCTCAGCATTTAGGATGACTCTGAAACCAGCTCTAACGCGATTCCCTAGCGTAAAACAGGTGAACGCAAACATGATCTCAGGACTAAGTTTAGCCTGTAGTCCAGTAGCTTACCTGCTACTCTCCGAGAGAGCCATTGCCGCATCCATAATCACATTATTTCTTATCTTGCTACTGGATCTCCTTGACGGCATCGTAGCCCGAGCCAAAGGCCAAACTTCCTCTAATGACGGCTGGATGGTGGACGTTTCAGTTGACAGAATCAGCGAAGCAATAATCTGCCTTGCATTAAGTCGCGTCTTCATTCTGCTAACCATCCTCAACATGGGTTTAGCACTACTAAGCTGTCATTACAAAAAACATGCGATAATCCCTCTTAGACACGCTACAATAGTAATACTTGTAATCTATTATCTGCTGGAGACGCACCCAGCCTTCTTCATCCTAGACCAAGCCCTTTTCCACTGGTAAAACAAAAAAGGAACTGCTGACAAGAAATTTTCTATGTTGGAGGAAACTAGGCTTCTCCAAAAACTAGTCTATCAGTAACTAAACATACGGCATAGAAGATGTCGTCGGGATCCAGCTCGTCTGTGGCAAGAACAAGATTGAAGGGTGAAAGGTCGTAACCTAAATCGAACCCATAGAGGTTCTTGTATATCTGCCTAGTTCTTTCATCTTTTTCCGTTAGAGCTTTTAGTGCCTCTTCAATGCTGATGGAGTCTCGGTTTACCACCCGCTTGGCTCTAACCTGAGGCGAAGCCTCCAGCCACACCTTGAATCCCTCATTTAACAGCCAAGGCATAGTCCAACTGTCAAGAACAACGTTCCCCTGTTTCGCCAGCTCCAACATCCTTTCATCAATTTTCCTGTCAAAAGCAGGGTCTTCCATCCTCTGTTGAAGAAAACTTAGCCCCTCAGTGGATTCCCACCATCCTCTTACGTCAGAGCCGTAACCCTCTTCCTGGGCTAAGGTTCTCAAAGCGTTCCCGCCAGAAAAGTAACCAAGTCCATATTTGTCGGCTAGTCTCTTCGCCACTGTGCTTTTTCCGGAACCCGTCATTCCGCTAATACAGATTATAACTTTTTTCTTCTCTTCGCTACCACTGTTCTTCACAGTCGTACAGCCGCCATTTCAGGTTAAAGATTTCTTGCCGCCTGTTTAAGGAGGCTTCGGAGGCAACCGTGGCACAGATTGCCACTATACATACGTTCAACTCTTTTTTGAGTTCCGGGAAGCTTGCTGAGTTTAGATGGGTCTTGTTGTGGAAGCCCAGCTAGCTCTCGACCACAATTGGAGCAGCGTGGAACACTTGTATTCTCTGACCCATAGTGGATAACTGTTCGTCCCCCAGAAGATTTGGTTTTGCGAATTTTCTTGCTTCGAACTCGCCTAAAACGTTCTGGCATCTAATCTGTTCCCCCCGTCAATCCGAAGATGCGAGAAAATAAGGTTCCGAAGAGAAATGAGCAGATGAGATACCAGTAAAACAGACTCAGAGGCAATACACCACCCAACCATGGAAGGTATGCGACAGGGTCGGGTCCGATGAAGGGGCTTTCAAAGAATTTAAACCCGAGAATGCTTCCAGTTAGCAAGAGCCAGACGACGAAAAAGACGCCCATGGTAATGGGGAACACTCTAAACTGTTTAGATGATAAGGAAAGGGCTTGAGATTGAAGCTGAAGAAGCTGTTTCTCTTGTTTCTGAGCCTTCCTGAGCAGTTTTTTGTCGTCTATGCTCTTCGCCTCTTTCATGTTTTCGTTTTTTTCTTTAGTTAACGCAGAAATCTTACGTTGTAGGTCCTTAACTTTTTGGCGGTGCTCTTTAGACATGAAACGGCTGTTAATTAATGATGATAAGAAGGACATGACTATGGAAAATAACAGAATCACAATTGTCGCATAGGGAGGTTGAGCCAAAAAAGAACTCATCATTTACTCCTCCAATAGTGTTGAAATTTTCCGGTGTTAAATTCTTTTCCCGCGTGTTCTTCGAGTTTTGATGCCTCTCGGTAAACCAATGTTTTCACTGTTCTGTTCATTCCTGTGATGGCCATAGTTCTACTCAACTTCTATCATCCCAATACACGACCGAAGGCTGGATACATCTCGGCAACTTGCTCCTGCACAAGTAATTGATAATACTGATATAATATACCTACTGCAAGCAGTATTCCCGTACCTGTTCCGAACACTCCGAAAAATCCTGAGACAGCAGCAATCAATCCCACTATTGCTCCTCCAAGGATTGTAACTACCGGGATGTAACGTTTTAGAATCATTTCTATGGATTTGCTTGACCTGCGGAATCCTGGAACCTGCATACCTGAATCGACAAGCTGTTTTGCAACGGTGCCGGGTCCTAAGCCTCCTACCTCTAGCCACGTTAGTGAAAAGATTATGCAAAAAGTAACCATGATGCCTACGAAAACCAATGCCCTCACTGGATCTGCCGAGACCTGTGCTATACTACCGGGGGCAGTCACGTAATATGCAAGACCTCCGGTGAGAGTTGCTCCGTCCGTGCCTCCAAAGGTGCCGAAAAGGTTGACCCAGAAGTTGTTCGTGCCAAAGTGGCTTGATATAAGTTGAGCGATGACGTAGACGTTGGCGAAGAGAGCAGAGGCGAATATTACAGGCAAGTTAGAGACGTAGAGAAGCTTGATTGGATATTTGCCTCGGAATCCTCGGTAATTGGCGTGGGATATTGGAAGTTCAACTCTAACTCCTTCCATGTATATTACTATGACGAAGACGACGACTGTTGTTATTAAACCTAACATGGCGGGAAGATTCGTAAGAGCGCCAGTACTGGAGTCGTATCTGAAAAAGGCGTTCACTAAAGGCTGTCCGCCAAGAATCGCCTGGCCGAGGGCGATGAATGCTCCGTAGCTTTTTCCATCACCCATAGTATATGGTCCAAAGCTGGACCACATGATGGTTTGCGCTACCCCAGCTAGAATGAAAAGGCTGATTCCGCTTCCAATTCCCCAACCTTTCTGCACCATTTCGTCCAATAGCATCAGCACTACACCAGCGACTAGAAGTTGAGCAAAGACTATTATGGATGTAACTAGGTTCAGAGAACCGTAAACTCCGCCTATGAGGTAGGCAGAAGCTTGGACACAGGTGAGAACTATAGAAAAGACCTTTGTTGCTGCTGTGAAGAGAGCACGATCTTCTGGGTTGCCTAAATCAGCATTTATGATGTTGGAGCCGATGAGCAACTGCAAAATTATACCGCCCGTTACTATGGGACCTATTCCAAGTTCCATGAGCGTTCCTCGGCTCGAGGCAAAAATTATTCGGAGGTTTTCGAGTTCCCAGCCTCCACCTCCAACGTTGAAGAGGGATATCTCGCTCATGACCAAGTAGATAATTAGTGCCATGGCGGTCCAGAAGAGTTTTTCGTTGAAGCTCACTTTTCGGGTTGGTGAGCTTATTTCAGGCAAAAACCTTGACAGGGGTCCGAACAGTGAAAGAAATCTACCAGCCATGATATCTACTCGCCTTCATTTTTAAGTTTAATAGTGTATAAGCTGATTTGTTAAGTTGCGTATGTTGAACACAAATATAAACACTTTGACGTCTTAGTCTGCTCAATCAGGCAAGCCCAGAAAAACATCGGCGTCTACTCTTTTTCTTTGAGGATTTCTCCTCCTGCCTCTTCCAATTTCCTAGAGGCAGCCTCTGAATAGGATGCAACCTTAACAAGCATAGACTTGCTTATTTCGCCGGTTCCCAAAAGTTTGTCGTAGCCAAGGCTTTCCAAGTCCAAAAAGATCTTCTTCTCTTTCATCTGCAGTTTTTTCTCGGATTCCAGTTTGTCAACTATGTCATCCAATTTTCCAACATTAATAATATGAACCGTTTTACCGAGTGTTCTGGCGGAAACGAAGCCTCTCTTTTCCCAATATGTGGGGTCATATCTTAGCACGTATGACCATTTGTGTTTATCGAAACCAGCTTTTCCAGTTCCTCCTCTTCCACCTCTACATCTATGCTGTCCTACCTGACCGTATCCATGAGTTCTGGATCCACGCTGTCTTCTGACTTTTCTATCTTTAGTTGGCAATCATCAAACCTCACTTTTTCACAGATATTTTACCATCTTTAACTAGCTTCTCTAATTTTTCCAGTCGTACTTCCAACACGCCGTTCTTGTACGACGCACGCGCCGACTTTGGCTTCACTCTAGCTGGAAGCTTCATTTCTTCGTACCAGTCAAAGTCAGCCGTATCAACGGAAACAGTTAAGCAATTCTCAGTTACACGAAGGTCAATGTCATCTTTATTGACTCCCGGCAGAGACACTAAAACAACTAGCACATCCCCATCCTCGATCAAATCAACTAGAGGCTCCGGATCATCACTGAGCTCTGTTTCATCCTGCTGCGGTTGACGGCTATTAATCTCTCGAATCGACGGCTTTCCGTCAGGACCAATTTTTATGGAGAAACCTTGAAAACGATTACGTCCGACTGGCGAATCTTCAGAGGAGTTTTCAAAGGCTTTCTGCATAGTTTCATCTATCAAGTCACCTAGCCTTTCCAGTTCGTCATAGATGTCATTGAACCAGGGACTTTTCTTCTTTCTTCGTCTCCACCACGGATCGCTCAATGGAATTCCTTCCTTAACTGAGATTGTGCTGATAAGCTAACTAAAAAGATTATCGCTGGCGTCGGTTACACCATTCGTTTCAGGAGGTCGTTAATTGCGTCTCCTCTATATCCGGCCTCTCCACCAGCGGCATAACTTTTTTTCACTTTTCCTTTGAAGCCTTTTGTCGGTGGACGAAGACGGAACACAGGTTTCAGTTCGGGAAGACTGCTGAACTCAACATCCACCTTGAAGATTGCTTCAGCTAGGTCATCCAACGATTCGTAGCCCAATTCTTTGGCATATTCGTCAGTCAATTTTTTGTCACCCACAAGTCTTCCTCTCTTCTTCAAAAGGAGCGCTATGCTCTCTGGGGAAACCTCACCCCAAGTCAAACAATTCTTACTTTTCCGCAACATGCCATTGTAGGCGGGACGGTCGTCAAGCAATGTTGCGTGACAGTTTCGGGTTAGCCTTAGCATCATTAACGTATCTTTGGTTTCCTGAGAAATGTCACTCAAACCGCGAATCCGGACTGCCACCAAACACTTTCTTTGTTCTGCCACTTTAACTCACCCAATCCTTCGGTGTGACCAGCAGGTAGGTTTTTTTGAGAGCATCAAAGACGGCAAAGGCGAAAGAGGGAACAGTTCTCGTTGAACCATAGCTGTTTGTCCAGCAATCCTTTACGCCAGCCAATCCTAGGATAACCTTGGCTGCCTCGCTTGCAACAATACCTAAACCTCTCGGTCCAGGAATCAGAACAATTTCAACGCCGCCGCACTCGCCACTAACTTGGAATTGTAGAGAGTGGTATTTTCCGCACCCGCATTCCCAAGACCCACAGCCTCGACGGACAGGGGTGATGTTGAGGCGTGCGTCTACAGCAGCTTTCTCAATGGCGGAGCGCACCTGTCTTGCCTTTCCGGAACCCAAACCTACGTAACCGTCACGGTTTCCCACAACTACGACTGCCCTAAACTGGGATTTCTCTCCAGCGTCAGTTTGCTTCTGCACTAAACCTATGTTTATGACTTCTTCTTGGAGATCGGGAAGAAGAACGTTCACTATCTCGGGCTCCCTTATCTTGAGTCCTTCCATGAATAACTCTTCAATGGAGGAGATTTGTCCCTCAAGAACCATTTTCCCCAGCTTTGTACGGGGCATCCAACTTTCAAACTTCTCGTTGCTGGATCTCATGTTTCTTCCTTCTGTCCTTTCACATTTTTCTCAAACGAAGACTTGATTTTGTCTTTTACCGCAGAAAAGTGTTCAGATAGCTCTTCTGGCCGTAATCCTCTTGAAAGCGACTTGGAAAATTTCTGCTTATAGACCGCGGGGTCTGAAGACAGATGACGTCCATAGTCTGCGATGTGTTTTCCGCTTATTCTACTTTCGTCAGGAAGTATATCTTCACCGTGGGGAACTTCAACACCAGCATCGACAACCCCCTTTAGGGCAGCAAAAATTCGCGTTCCCTTGGAGGGAATATGCAAACCAACGTCTAGGAAAGCTTTTTCCACGCCATTAGACATTGCCTTGAAACCGCACAGTAGACCAGTCAGGTAAGCGGCTGGAACGTTTCCGCCGTTGCTCAGCCAACCGTAGGTCTTGGTCAATTCACGGGAGTGCGCTGAAACAATAACCTTGTCTCCTATGGCTTCGGCTTCGATTATCTGAACAATCGCATGTTTCAGAGTGAGTCGAACTACTAGACGTGGCACCTTTGACAGAACGAGGGCTCTACGGGATCGATAATTTGTTTTTCCCTCTCTCCGTCTGCGGAAAGGAACTCTGTATCTGGGACCAGTTGCCATTATCGTCTCCTCCACAAATTATGGGTTCTGATGTATCGTTCTAGATCAGCCTTCGACGCGAAGACTCCGCTTTCTGACATGTCATACAATTTACGGTAAGCGCTTTCTGTGATAGCGCGGCTGTCCTTCAATTCGCTCAATCTCTTTCTCAAAGGTCTAATTCGGTTAATCCAAGCCTGCTTCTTGGAGATCTTTGCCCGAGCAGAACCGCTTTTTCCTCCCGGTCCTCTCCGCAATCCTTTCTTCCTCTTTTCGTTCAAAACTCTGGCTCGAGCACGACTGATTCCTTTCTCGGGAAGGGATTTGACAACGTTTTCGTGAATCAACTTTCGGATTTCTTCTCGGGTAATGGCTGATTCAACGTAGTCTATTCTGTCCGGGTCTATCCAAATTCGGCTTTCACCGACCTTCAAAATTTCGGCAGCCAACCGGCGCTGACTTTTTAGGCTCAACTTTGTTTCTCTCCATCCGACGGGCTTTTTGTTTCTTCTGGTTCCGCGCTTTCCTTGAACGCTTCAGTTTCCCGTATCTTTCTTGGGTTTAAAACGTGGATTCCTTTTTCCTCTGCTAAGGCTAGGATTTCAACTCTTTTTCTTCCCCCAACCGTGCGAGCTATTCTTATAGCTTGCAGTTCAGGGTCTATTCCTCCCAAATCCTCAACGGTTTGAACCCGAGTTTCTACGAATCCTGATGGATGTAGCCCTCTTGTTTTCTTGGGGCTTCGGTAACCGGTGGTTGGAGAGGCGGGCCATCCCTTAACCTTCTTCCGCATTTTACTGTCTATGCCATGAGGCCTTCTCCACCTATCTGTAACCCGTTTGTATCTCCAGCTTTCTTGACGCCTAAATTTGGGTATCTTGCGCCCACTCTGATCCTTTTTGGGGAAGTGTTTCTCTGTGATTGTTTCATGCTCTTCAGTTGTCATTCTTGGAATCCCTCATGTTTCTCGAAAACGTAGATGCCATCTAGGAAAACTCGCGGATCTTTTCTTCTAATTCTTGTTGAATTTTGGATGTTTGCAGCAGTTTGGCTGACGTCTTCAAGGTTAATTCCCTGTACGATTATGTCATCTCCCTTGATTGTAACTTTTGTGTCTCCCATTATCTTGGCTTTGCGCGGGCTTCGTTCTCCAGTGAAGTTCTCGATGGCCAACGTTTTCCCTTTGACTTTGACAGTTATTGGGAAGTGGGAGAAAACGATTTTCAGTTTGTACGTGAATCCCGTCGTAACTCCCTTTATCATGTTCTGAATGTGAGACCCGACAGTTCCTACTAGGGCAGCTTCTTTTTTGCGGGGCCAACTCGCCTGAACAGTTACTGTCTTTCCCTCAAGTCGAATTTGTATGGGTGCATGAGAGAAGTCTCTGGTCAACTCTCCTTTTTCACCCTTAATCGTGACGATTCTACCATCAAGCGTACCCTCTACATTTTCAGGGATTTCAACAGTTGTCACGGTTTCGATTGCACGCATATTTTCCGTTTCTCCTAATAAACAAAAGCCAAAAGACGCCCACCGATCTTTTTCTCCTTAACCTCTCGATGGGATAGAACCCCCTGAGAAGTAGAAAAGACCAGAACCCCAATGTCCCTAGAGGGAAGAAACTGTTTTTCCCAGTTTTCTATTTCCTTAGAACTTGCAGGAATTCGGGGCTTTATGGCGCCACATTTGTTGACTCGACCAAGAAGTTGTACTCTAAATTTTCCGGAGCGTCCATCATCAATAAATTCGAATTCTCCGATGTAACCATTCAGCTGCATTACTCGCAAGACACGCCCTAATAGCTTGGAGGCTTGGTTGATTATGCATTCGCGTTTTCGGCGCATCTCATTGTTGATGATTGTTGTCAATCCGTTTGCGAGCGTGTCCATCATAGGCAAACCTGTAACATCTCCTTTTACTCATATTTCCTGAAACCTAGGTCACTAGCAATCTCCCTGAAGCATTGACGACACAGATTTAAGTCGTACCTACGGACAATCGAACCGTAGGAGCCGCATCGTCTACAGGGTCGACTGCCCTTACCGAATTTTCGCACCGTCTTAGATTGCTGTTTCACCACAGATTCACCATTTTCACAGTATTTCAACATCAAACTCGTCTTTAATAAATAGTATCGCTTCGTCGGCGGTCAGCAGATGGTCTTTTCCAATCTTACACTTGACACGATGTCTACGCTTAACGCGATATCCTGCTCTGCCGAGGGAAACGGCGACATCCATGCCGTGGATACCAAGTTCAGGCACGTATTTAGTGCCGGGAATGTCTATGTGTTCCTTGATTCCAAAGGAAAAGTTGCCTTGACGATCAAAACTGTATTTCGAAAGCTTCTTTTCGACTGCGAGAAAAGCCTTCCGGAGAAATTCTTTTGCTTTTTCGTTTCGAAGAGTCACTAAGCATGCTATGGATTCCCCTTTTCTGATGCCGAATTCACGTATGGTCTTTTTGGCTTTTCTTCTGGAGGGCTTTTGATTTGTTAGTTGTTTGATAATCGTCGCCGCCTGTTCCAGAGGTGCTCCGGACTGCCCAACTGACATGTTGACAGTTACCTTTTCGATTATAGGCTTAAGCATGGGGTTTTCAGTCCATTCTTTGCTTGGCGGTTTAGCTACTTTAGGCTCTACTTTCTCTTCGGCTACCGGCTTTTTCTCTACAGATGGAACCACTGCTTCGGCAACTTTCTTTTCTTTAACAGGAGAAACCACGGGTTCAGCTACCTTCTCTTTCGGCACCACTTTCTCTTTTACTTTCTTAACTGCAACAGGCGTCTTAACTGCAACAGGCGTCTTAACTGCAACAGGCGTCTTAACCACAGGTTTAGCAGCCACCACAGGTTTAGCCGCTGTCTTAACTTCCTTCTTTTCTGTTACAACTTTTGGTTCAGCAGCAGGAACCACTGCTTTTTCAACTTTCTTTTCAGTTACAGCCTTCTTCTCCACAGGAGGAGCCGCTTTTTCTTCTGCCAAGTCAATCAGCCTCCGGTATGGATATGGAAGGTTCAGTGTCGCCTAGGATGAAGACGAAATCGAGAATTGTCTGGAATTGGTCTCCGTTTATGTCTTTAAGGGTGACAAGCAGGTCTCTACGTTTTTTGCTTGGTTTCTTTTCGATGGTAATGACCTTGCCATACTTGCCTATGTTTTTTCCGCCGATTACTATTGCAGGGGCGCCTACAGTTAGCTTCGTGTACCCAAGAAGTTCACGATCAGGTATGCCGAGTTTCAGGACGTCAAGAGTGTGATAGGTATCTTCTTCTGGATTCTGAAGATTGCCTATCGCAATCAGGGAATTTGATCCATCATGAAGATCGAGATGTACATTCCCACCCTTTACAACGGTTTTGTCTTCTATTCGACAGAGTTTGAATGCAGCTTCACCGGAATCGATTGGATGCAAAAAGAGACCTTTACCAGAAGGCAGGACCCGATAAGATTTTTTAGCCTCAGGTATTGAAATGGCATCCATCAAACCGACAAGAAAACGCTCGTCCCGTCTGACTTTTCCGTCAACCGTTATCTTTCCTTGAGAAATTATGTTCTTGGCTTCCTTACCCGTTTTTGCGAATTCAAGCATATCCCGAACAACAAGGGCAAGCGGTAAAGAACGTGAAATAGAATGAGGACCAGGCTTGGGCATAACTGTCCAAACAGCTTCCTTTCTATGAATAGGCCACATCTTCGGCGCCGGTTTCCTCTTCAAATGTCCGCTTTCGCCTTTTCTTCCCAAATTATGTTCCTCCAGATTCTTTAGTTACTTTTCTCGCCTTTCTCTTCTTTTTTGCCTCTTTTTTCGGAGGCTCCTCTTTGGCGATTTCAGGTTTCTCAGTTACAACTTTTCTTTCCAGAATCTTTTTGCGCCATTTGTCATCAAGATTTAGGCGTGTTATCGTTACCTTTGAAGGATGAATAGGAACAGGAATCGAAGTCCCGTCCACCTTTTCCCGATTTGCCCCATCAACGAATATCCTGTATTTTTTCTGGTCAATCTGGGTGACCTTTCCTTCGGAGCCCTTGCGGTCTCCCCTCATGATCATAACGGTGTCGCCTTTTCTCACCGGAATCGAGTTGGTGCTATGAGATTCCTTCAATTTAGATGAGAGGGGTGCAGAGAATCTTCTGTATCGTTCGCTAAGAGGAGCTTGATACAGCCTCTTTCTCTGTTTCCCAGGTTTTGTTGTCTTCATATCATAAATCTCCTATACGATGATGCTGGCAGCGCTGGCGATTCTAGGCCACTTCTCTGCTGCCTCCTTCGCAATGGGTCCCCGAATCTCTGAACCCCGCATTTCCCCCTCAGGGGTCATTATGACAGCTGCATTGTCCTCGAATTGAACCCAGATTCCGTCAACACGCCGAAACGGTTTTCGCTGTCGAACCACAACGGCGTGAAAGATCTTTTTCCTCATGTCGGGTGTCCCTTTTCTAATTGAGACGGTGACCAGGTCCCCCACAGAAGCTGATGGAACTCGTCTCAACCGTCCTTTGTATCCCATAACTTGAATTAGCCGAATCTCTCGAGCACCAGAGTTGTCTGCACACTTCACCATGGATCCGTTTGGCAATCCTCGAGAAATCTTCGGCTTCTGACCGACTACACCTTTTGCCACGAAAGCCCGAGACTTAGCTCTTGCTGCCAACAGGTCCTTCCTCCAGTTTCTCGATGACAACGAACGAGACGGTCTTGCTTATTGCACGACACTCTGCTAATCTAACCCTGTCTCCTGCTTTGATTTCTAGGCAGGGAGGGCTGTGTGCAGGTACGTTGCTACGTCTTCGTTCGTATCTTTTGAATTTTGGTACGTAGTTTAAGTAGTCGCGGCGGACGATGATGGTTTTTTCCATCTTGTCGCTGACGACGATTCCTTCCAGTGAGTGCCCCCTCAGGGAGAGTGTTCCGTGAAAGGGACAGTTAATATCATCGCATGTTTTCTTTGGTTTTTTTGCAGTAAGAGCTGCCATCTACCATAGCCTCCTAGGTCGTCTCTTAACTCGATCTTCAGATCGTCCCATTATGACTTTGCCGTCTATCTCTACAACTGTTCCGTCCGGCAAAACAAACTCAAAAACGGCAATGTCCTTGATGATGACTCTTCTTTTACCATCTTGCAATATTGTGAATGTGTTACGGGTTTCGTCAAATACTCTACCCGTGATTCCCACTATTTTGGGGTTTGAACTTCTAACTACCTTGGTCTCGAGGCCGATGAATTCATGTTGAACTATGCTGGGTGTTACGTTGATCATTTCTTTTCATTCCCTCGCTTTTTTTCGGCTTCGATTGTTAGTATGCGGGCGATGGTTTTGCGTAGTTCACGTATTTGGGTGGGGTTGTCGATGGCACCGCCTGCCGCAACCATCGTTTTCAATCTTGCCAGTTCTGTTCGAAACTCGTTTACCTTTTCTTTTCGTTGATCCGAAGACATGTCGCGGATGTCTTTTAACCGTAAGATTGCCATCTTATTCTCCTGCCTCTTTATTTTCTTCAGCCGAAGGTGCCTCTGTTTCGGCTACCTTCTCTTCTTTAACAGAAGTAACCTCTGGCTCAGCTACTTTGTCTTCAGCAGGAGGAACCTTTGCTTCGGCTGCTTTCTCATCTGATACGGTCTTCTCTTCAATCGGAGAGACAACAGATTCAGACACAGTCTCTTCAACTACAGCTTTTTCTTCAACCGGAGAAACCGCTGGTTCAACAACTTTTTCTTCACTTACTGCCTTTTCTTCAACGGTCTGTCTTTCTGGTTCGCGCTCAAGTTCCTCTTCAATTACATGTACTTTTACCTGATCTGGAAACTGTGCATCAGGAGGAAGTAGACTCACTTTTACGCCCAACATTCCAGGTTTCAGTTGGACGTGTAACACCGCT